>Ga0181612_107691_pt1 | contig 15040 bp, 6 predicted proteins | sample HoacroProtozoa21_FD_119630 | JGI IMG/M metagenome (GOLD analysis project Ga0181612, IMG submission 119630) | Hoatzin crop microbial communities from Cojedes, Venezuel. Combined Assembly of Gp0051906, Gp0051904, Gp0051908 | reverse complement strand
TGTCCCCCGCCCCCGCGGCGGCGGGTGCTCGGCGTGCGCTTGGCTGCGCGGCGGGCTGCGCGGCGGTCTGCCCGGCGTCTGCCGGGACGCAGTGGCTGAGCGAGGGCTGGCCATGGTCTTGCCCTTCTTCTGACGCCTGCCTTCAGCCGGCTTCCCCTGGCGACTGGGTGAGCTTGCGCCCGTTTGAATCGGAATCATTTGAGGAAAAATAACTTGGAAAGTTGAAACTAAGATTTTCCTCGAAGTGACGTGACTCCCAGCTGATGCTGACTGCGAATCAGACGGAGCCGGCGGTGCCATGGATCACAAGCATGCACCGGGGTCACAGCGTTCCAGTTTTTTTTGTCCAAAGTGAATATGAGCCCGACAGCAGCACAGTGTCAGAGGCTAGAATACCTGGTATTGAAGTGTGTTTCTTTATGGCATTGTATTTATCGATGTGGCTTTTAAATTGACTTTGACGTCAGCATGTGCTCCTGCTTCCAAGTACATTTTAAAAATAAAATCCAAATTATATATGAAAAAACTAGATAAAACAAAAATGAAAAATAAGTTGCTAAAGTACTTCAGCCTCGGTGAACTCCTGCAGGAATGAATTTGAGGAGTTGGTGCTCTTCTGCTGATAGTTAGACTAGGTGATTGCAGGAGTTCTCCCAAATCCATACCTTTTAACCACTTGGTTTCAAGGCACTGCTTTACTGGGCTTTCTCGTTAAAAATAAGTTTTTGTGTATTGTGTGTGCTTCTTACTGAGGTCAGTGGGAGGCTGGAATACTCTAGAAATTCATTTATCTGAAGTAAGAAATCCTGTTGTTTTTAAGACATAGGGGAAACTCATCGGTTTCAAAATGTCATCAGTCAAACGCTTGGTTTATGCAGTGATTCATTTCTTGAGAGAGCAGAGTCAGATGGACACTTTCACTCCAGATGAACAAGAAAGCTTGGAAGGTAAGTGATAAAGGTGCTAATATATGTATCTATGTAATAGCTACCCATGTGTGAAATTGCTAGAAGGTAAATGGAGTGACCTAACTGAAAACTGCCACCAAATGTTACCTGTGAATAAGCTTATAGAATCATAGGTTGGAAAAGACCTCAAAGATCGTGAAGTCCAACCATCAACCCAATACCACCAGGCCTTCATGTTTCTGAAATTATTAACTTTAAAACATAATGTAATTTTTAAAAATATTCTAAAGTTACAAAATGTGTACTAGTTTAGTTTTGAGCAACAGATACTTTGAATCATGTCAAGTTAAGCAGTGCTGTAATGCAGACTATGGTAACGATTGCGTATGTGTCCCACAAATTTTTGTCTGCTGATTATTTTTCTCTTCTGTGTTTGGTTTCTTTCTGCATTTTTTTGTCTGGTAGTAGCTGTGCTGGCCATGGAGGAAGTAAAACAATTACCGTATCTTGGTTTTCATATATGGGAACAACTCCCGTTTCATACTTGCAAGAATTCCATGTAACTTATGAGGGAAGACTAAGAGATCCCAAGAATATGGAAAATAAATGCTTTGTGTTTCTTTTTCACTTGAATAGTGATTCCAAAGAGCGCATGGTAGTGAATGTTTCAGTATGGTATAGTTTCTATTATACATCCAAGTCTATCTATCTGTAGGCATAGCTGAGGAAACATGGACTTCTGTGTGTATTCCTCTGTTGACAGAAAATCATTAAGTCTTTGTAACTTTGTAATCTGTCTTCCTCCTTCATACTGCTCTTACTCCTTTTCCCTAATTCCTGGAGACTTCATCACAGGTGGTATGACGATGTGGAATTAAGCAAGAGAAGAACAAAAAGTCTGTTTCAAGCAGTCTTTGGTTGCCTTACTCAACCAAAAGAGGAATTTGGAGCTAAGAGGGGAAAGTCTAGGAGCAGCAGTGCAATAAACAGCATCCAGCTGTTGATCACTGACTTACCTGAAATCTGAGGTGTGGGGAGTAGACTTTCCAGAAAAAGATAAAGGGGAGTGTGCTTCCTTCCAGTGTTTATTTGTTTTACAGTGTAGTTATTCTCTAATGTAAGCAAGAAGGAAACATTTGTATCATGATATGCAAAGGATACTCACAAAAGAATAGAAGCCAGATGATTTGATTTTACTTCAGAATCTGGAGCATTTTGTACACTTGAAAAGTGGTAGTCGTCTATGAACGTAACTTCTGTCGGGTTATGATGATGTTCAGCTGATGAAAGAAAGCAATTTTTTTGGAAATCATATAATTAAAGATGAAGAGTATTCCTTTTGTTTTTGTAGTAAAACTGATAAACATTGGGTTATGTCATCAGGTGAATTTTCAGTCATGTCTTAGAGCAGCCTTAGCCAACTTCTGTACGGAAGAATCAATTTTAAGATTCTGTTTCCTGAACAAAAAATATTATAAAACCTCAGCTGTGCTTAAATGCTGATGTAAAATTTACCATTTTAATGAAAGATATGAAATCCTAATTTTAGAGCTGTACTGTGGCAGAAGCATGGTACCATATGGCATGTGTTAGAGGACAGGAGGCGGATGTTCTGAATAATTGACTCGTTTTACTTGTGTGAAATATCTTTAGTGCATGTGGAGTAGCAATAGCCCAAGTCCCACCCACTGAAGTGTTTCTTGTTAGGTGGAGACGTAAGGGATGTAAAAATGTGACTGATATTCTTCATTAGTACTCTGTGTACCTAATTGGTGTCTATGAAAAGATAAACCACTGTATGATTAAATGACTGTGCCAGGACGTAATTTATAGAGTTCCTGTTCTCCATAAAAAAACCAAAAAGATCCAGAACATGACAAGTAAAATTGAGATTTTATCAAAAAAGAAGTTTACCTTGTATTCAAACTTCATTTGTATTGATAACCTGCATTCTGCATGTATGAATTATATAGTGATGTCAGTGATAGTGTAAATTTCCTCTAGGAATTTTGTAGTAGCGTGGTGAATAAAAATACCTTATTTTGAGAAAGCAGAGTAATCAGAAGGTAAGTCAGAGAAATACACTCTCCTACAACCTAGGGTCTGGAGCAGTGGTGTAGATCTCTGGGGGCCAATGCTCAACTTCATTGTATGAACTAGGAACTTCACTTCTTCCAAATTACATTTTAGACAGTGTGTTAAAATGGCAGTTATTTCTCTTTCCTGTTTACAGTTTCTATTTTTTTTTCTTGTCTGTAGCACTTATTTTTGTGGGATTAAAGCAGAAACTCTCTACAACGTGCACAAGGCTGTAATTGTTTTTTTCTTCTAAGATCGATGTACTGCAATGAATTTCTCTAAGGCAGTGTTTCCAAAACAGTGGAATGCACTCCGTAACGTGAGAGATGCATATAATACTTGAGATGGGGAAGGTTATGTGTAAGATGAAGCAAGATGATACCGAGTACTAAAGGGACCTCAGCAGCCCAATTAATATTCGTTATTCCGTGATCAACAGCCTGCATGTCTGCTGTGAGGCCTTGATGTTGCTTGCAACTTTTGCTTGGACAGCAAAAAATCCTGGAGCTGTGTGGCACTGAGGATGATGAGCTGGGCTTCAGCATAGCCCAGGTGCTCCTGTTGTCAGGTAGTAGGTGTTTGCATGAGCACCCGCTGTTCAGCTGGGAGGTAGGTGTCTGTAGTGGTTTGCAAGGTGGTCAGTACAAGCTTCAGCAACTGCTTAGGCCTCTGAAAGTGTGTGTGATAATGGTGATAATAGGGAGAACAGATAAAATTAATTATTTGTTAATTTGCCTTTGAAATCAGACACAGGAAAAAGATCAGTAGCTCACATGGTGCAGCAAGTCTTTCCCAGCTTACTGATGGCACCGAGCTTGCGGCAGATGACAGTACCTTGCTTTGGTAACAGGATAGTGAGATGCTGGCAGTCTAGGCTCCTGAAATACTTTTCAGACAAAAACAAGTCTTCACTCCTTTTGCTTTACTGGGGTCAAGTTTTTATGTTGCATTGAAACAGGGTAGTTACTGATCTTGTCACAACGTTATACATCTTCTGATTTGGAAAAGTTTCTGGTTTGGCTATGTTTGTTTTTACACAGGTTTCTGTTGTTGGCTTGCATGTTAACCAGTGGTTATTCTAACCAATTCATCCCATAAAAGATCCTAATTTTATTATGCCTGTGACAGATAGATTATAAGGATTATAAATTCCAGTTTTCACTTAAAGGAGAGATGTGGGAGTTCACTATAACAACTGATTATTTAATGGAAATGCTTACTAATAATAATACTGAGGATTATTTTGTTTCAGCATAATTTGCACTGCTGCACTTTGCAAATACCTCCTCTATGGTAGAGAGTTGGTGTCACAGACTTAATGCCTTGAGAAAGATAAAGGAGAGGGTTGTATTTTAATTTTACGTAAAACTACAAAATGAGGTGAGACATTCAGGAAAGGGAATGCCTTTACGTGAAAACAAGTTTGAGGGGAAAACTGGTAAGTATACGAAGGCAAGTGGCTTCCTGTTAAGTTGTATAAGGAGAAACACGATACATAGTTCCACTGATTTTGTGATAGGCCTGGTAATAACTGCTCTTAGTATCTAACTCAGAATTCAGCATAATCAGTGCTTACAAGATATAGCAGGAGACTAAGGAGTGTAACCCAAATCCTTCAGCATTCTTACTGGGTAATTTAGAACCTGGCAAATTGCTAAATAAGCATACAACTTGCTCCTATAACTTATAAATGATAAAAATGTATCAATGTATTCAATTGTTACAAGTTACCAACATTTATTTTGTATGGTACTTGACTTTTTCTGAGTAATTTCTATTGTATGTTATCGGAGTTTAAAAAAACCCCCTACATCTTACAGATTTTACCGTTTATTTTACAACTTTACTTTTCCCCCTTTCTCCCAGCTGTGACACAGAAAATAGGCTCCTCAAACTGGCCTTACAGTTATTAACTTTCAGTAATTTTACTTTTCTAATTTTAGGTCAGTGTCCAGGTTCATTACAATGCAAGCAAGAATTCAAATTATATTTATTACATTAACAATGGGCTGAAATTAATTTTAAATTCTAAGATTTGGTTTTTACTGAAACTTAATTTGAATTCAGCTGCCCCTGGTATTTATAGTTCCAGTTAGAAAAGTAATTTTTCTGTCCAAACTAGGTTATACAAAGACCCTTCTTTGTTCCTCCTCGGTTTTCAGTCTAAAAGATTTAGGTGATGTGTCTTAATAAAAATGTTCTGCTAGATTCTCAAGATAATAGGGAAAATAATTATATAATTTGAGATACTATAATTAACAGAACACATATATGTAAGGAATTGTGTATAGTAATTGCCATTGATCTTCTTTTGCTAAAATATGTGAGCACATTTAAAACTTCAGTTGGCTTTTTGGTTCTACTTTTTTTAGAATTGCTTGTTGTGAGTGTATTTGCATTATTGCAGGCTTGGGAGGGCCATTTAATCCTTCCACAACAGAACATGCGAAAGGATACTGCAAATGCATTTTTTGTAGGATAAAGGCTTGTGATTAATGAAGTATTTTATTAATAAACATTGTCTTGAAATGAATATATTTTGTTCCAAAAAAAGAGAAGAGTAGGAAGTATCCTGCATTTATTCTTTACAGTAGAGATGAGACATTTTCTTCCAACTGTTATACCACACAACTATATGGCAGTTGTGGTGTTTTGAGGTGGGGTGTGTGACACATGACACCACATGAATTGTGGTGCTTTTGTTAAATCCTCATATTTTTATGTTTAAAAAAAGAGACATTAAGTGATTGAAGGAATTGAAATAAATGTTTTAAATTGGTTTAAGAATAAAGGCCAAACAGTGTATGGATTCTGTATAGCTTATACTACTTTTCAGCAAGTCAGTTCTATGGGGGTCCGGTAGCCTGTCTGTATTTTATGATATGTTCCAAAGAGCTGCTTCTACTAGCTGAAGAAGGAAGTGAATCCCAGCTTTAGAAATAAATCAATGAAATTACACTTCTATTGAGAAACTGGTGACTTTTTTCTTTCTTTCTTTCTTGTAAGTTGCAATTCAGTGTCTGGAGACTGTGTTTAAGATTAACCTGGAAGATACTCATCTTGCACCTCCACAGCATTTGGTAGAAATGTTTACAAATTCTTTTCACAAGGTAAGAATTTCATTTAGACTTTAGAGTTACTCTGCCAGTATGTGCTGAGATTTTATATATACAACATATACACAACCTTAATGTGCTGTATAGGTCAAAAAAATGTGGAAAATTAAGGAAAATGTGAAAAAAGTGAAATTTCCATAAAAGCTAGCAGAATGAGAATCTTTTGGGCAGTGGGAGGAATTAATTTTAGCTAGACAAGGACAATACCGTATAGAAATTACCAAAGAGTGACTGTCTCACTCTTATTTGAAGGGTTTTATTCTTCAGTTAAGCATTTTGCAATTCCCAGAGATAAATGTCTGCGAAGTGCTTGAGGTCATTCGTAGTTTGGTGATGCTTCTCAGTCCTTTCTGGAAATAATGTAGTTGTTCAGTTTTAAAAACGTCTCCATGAACACTAGCCTTAAAATGGGAACTTCAGTAACGTATACCAAAAATATGTATTATCTGGGATCGCCAGTAGAGAAAGCACAGGAGCCACCAGGATGGCAAAAAGGAAACTGAGAAGTAAGAAAATAAAAACTGTAGAGATATATCAGCTTTCTTCCCCTTGACTTCCTTGAAATGTGTGGTGAACCGTAAGGTTTGTTTCAGTAGTAGAAAGCAAGCTATCTTTCTTTTTTAAGGATGTTTTAGTGGTGTTTAGTCCTTCATACTTCCTGTGCGCTACAGAAAATCTGTTTGCTTGTTCATACAATGCTGCCCAGGATGAAAGAAGTTTTTAATAAAATCAGGTCTTACACTTTAATGAAAAAGTGTCTTGGTTTGTTTACATACAGAATGACATGCTGCCTCTCTCAGATTCTTTACCAGAGGATGTTGAAAAGGCTGACCAACTGAAAGATGAAGGTTTGTAATAAACATAAGAATAAACATCTTATGCTGTTACTAAGATTTTTGGGTTATCGTGGATAGTGATAGTGTAGCAGCTGGGCAACACACATCCCACAGAAGAACTTAAGCTTATATTCTCTGATGATTGTTATTTTGTAAGAGGGCTAAATGATTGCTTCATCTGGGGCTTAAAAAAATATAGTCTATTCTCTCCCTTGCTCAGGAGGTTGCTTAAAAACTAAGGGATAACACATGAAGCCCTGGGCAACATTCATGAGTCGTAGAAGGTTTAAAGAATGAACAGTTAATGTTTAGTATATTACAGATTTCTCTGTTTGTCCATGGAATTGCTATACAAGTTCCTACTTTATACTGAAAAGGTTACGTGATGTCGAGGATTATGTGGTAGCTGAATATTGAAACACTGGTAAAAAGCTGACCCAACTGAAGCCAATGGAAAAATTCTTGTGAACTTACTAGGGTTAGTATTTCATATACATGAAATAATTTGTGTGCTCTATAAAAACTGCAAAAAAGCCAGTTGTTTACTTTGCCTTTGATAGATGTTATTGCTGTTATGTGAGGAAAAGCAGCTGTACCATGGAAATCTTCATGAATGCTAGCCAAGAAGGAATCCATTTTACTCCCTGCCCCCCAAAAGAAGGGCGGAAAAAAAATCCCAGGCATGTAGCACTGATAACTGATATGAATTGTTATCAGGTGCACTGATGCTTTATAAATCACATTTTTTTTATGATCTGTTGGATTTGCAGACATTTGAGTTTTATAGAAAAATTAAGTAAGATTCTAATTGCAAGGCAGATGTAATCCTCAAAAATTTCAGGATAATTATGTGGAAAAAGTTACAGTGTTTTTGAAAATTAGTTCCATGTCTATCTTATAACTGGTCATGAGTGCAGTCCATTACTGGATCTGAAAGTAAGTTTTCCTAATTGTTGAAGTTGCTCATTAGCTCTTTAATTCTAAGTATAGGAGCTCAAAAAAGTTTAGGTCACAAGTGAAAATTAGTTTGTAAGCTTTAACATACCTGCTGTGCATGCTGGCTTTTCATTTTGCTGTCTGTTGTTGCCAGCTCATGGAAAGTGAAGAATGCCTGTAGCACTCCGTAGGTTATTGGACTGTAGTGATATGCAGCACTTTCCAGGTGCGGGTGTGATAGCAATGACTGTTTCAAATCTGTGACTTCTGTCTTGTCATCTGTCACCCCGCAGGGGTTTGTGAAATAGGCTGAGGAAATGAAATTAATGTGTGCTATGTGTTAGTCTTTGTGTGGTGTTACTAAAGCAATTCCATGTCTTTACTGAAAAAATTGAAAGTGTTTGAACTTCAGCAAAGGGCCTTTTAAAGCGTCAGCTATCAGGGGCATTAGTAAGCAGTTTGGAACTGCTTGAAATTCCTCTGTCTAATTTCACTTAATACAATCAACACTTCCTGTCCTGTTTTCTGATGCTGCTCTGTCATATTAATCCTCCTCATTTTCACACATCTATCATCATATCACTACTATCATGCTTTTCAGTTACGAGTATTTTCTGCCCTAAGTTAGGGACATAAATTAGATCACTTGGGGAATACTGTAATTCTACAACTCTGTCACTTCCTCATTTCTGTCTGTATGTCCTTACCAATGGAATAACTTCCCTCACCTTTGCGGCCACCAGCCTGCTCCTCCGCTGTTCTCAAACCAGCCCTAGTATCTGTAGAAATTGGCTAATGAATGGCAAAACAAAATCAGATAGCTGAGTTTTCTTCCTTGGTCGTTACAAAACCAAGAAGTAATACACCCTCCAGACTAGTAAATACTTGAATTTACTTGCCTACCGTTGTATATCACTTGAGCACTCCCAGGTCCCTCTCCGCAGAGCTGCTTTCCAGCAGGTCAGCTCCAAGCCTGTACAGATGCATGGGGTTGTTCCTCCCCGGGTGCAGGACCCTGCACTTGCCCTTGTTGAACTTCATCAGGTTCCTCTTCCCCCAGCTCTCCAGCCTGTCCAGGTCTCGCTGGATGGCAGGTTTGTATAGTGTAACAGTGGCATGATCCTAAAAAGATCTGGATATTACCACAGTATAAATTATAACATTAGGTAGTAGTTTCATTATGGAGGAAACATTCAAAAGTATAGCCATTTGTGGTTGCGGGGTTTTTTTTTTGCCTTAAGAATTTTTGTCTGGCATTAAAATAAAATATTAAGTTGCTTTTCCTTTTGTCCTGAATTGCTTAATCTCAGCAAAAATAGTAGGTCTAGCTATTTTTCCTTTAGCCTGTTTTGATCTGGAGAGCGAGCAAAAAAGGTACCCACTGACAGTAGCTCCAGCTTAGCTCTGTACCCAAGGTCATCTTTAGTACAGAGCAGTATCAGAAATTCCAACTTTGGTAGTCATTGACTGCAGTTTTGTTTTAGAGAAATAACAACTGCTGCAATCTCATTGAATGCAGCTAACTTGCAAGTCTTTTATCTGACTTTATTGTGACAACAGGATTTCGTGTACAGACCTTTAGCTTAGATCAAGAGATGTGTAGATGGTGGGCCTGTAGAAATGAGACAGATACGGTTACATTCTGTGTGTATTTTGAAGGTATACATGCAATTACATTTTCAGTTTGCTTTCTCACTGGCAGGGATTGCTGACTGTAATTACAGTCTAGTATATCGACTATTGGAAAGAGGTGATATTGTACTACTTTGATGATACTTAGTTACTTAAATCTGGTTTTGTCTATTAAGCTCTCCATGTTCACAAATAAATGCAAGCATAGTTGTTTTCAGTTAGTACAGGCACTTAGGCCTGCTTGTTCCACAGTCTTTTGCTTTGTGTCAGAGACAAAATGTTAAAGTGACTGAACTTTTCCAGCCTTTGCTTATGCAATTATCTACATCTGTAGTAACCTGTTGACCTATCCCTTCTCTTGCTTACTTTGGGAGAGGGTTGAAATATTTTGCCAAAATACAAGGAAGTCAATGGAAGTCTGTAATTTTCCTGACAATTTCTTGACATTTCTGCGAAACCAAGACTTCTGTAAGATCTAGCAGGCCAAAGATCCATAGCTGTGGGACCAGGGGCAACTTTAAGCTTGGGCACTCTGAACTAGAACTTTTGCCCTACTACTCTGTCATCAGGAAAGAAAGAAACTACCAGGACTGCCTTGTGCTAGGGAGGAAGGAATGTGTAAGATATCTTTTGTTTTGAAAGACCCTACTGAAGAATTTTCTTTCCATAGAATTTTTTTTTTTTCCCCACCAGACTTAAAAAATATGGAACAGAAAACTTCATCGTAGAGCAGCCTTGTTTATGAGAAATGGTACCTCTGAATCATTTTAGATTGCCTGTTCTATATGTACTTTTCATTATCTTAACAAATTAATTATGTGGCATCACAAAAGTGGGGCTTATGTGCTTAGTTTTGCTTTTGTTTGATTCTCCATGTTATATGGATAGTTGCAAGCAAGTTGTTCAGACATGTGAGAAGATGAGACCGAAAAGGAATTAACATATAGCCTATTGGATTATGAGGCTTGCGAAGATAGTTAAGACTGATGAATCTGTAATAAAGTGGAACTGCAATTGTAATTACACTTGTCAACAAAGTGATCTTTGCTTAACAGCAGAAACTAGCTGGAAAGTGTGATATTTCAAGATGAGAAGGGGAAGGTTTGTGTGATGGACTACAACGTACATAATAAACTTTACAGATATAGTAGATGTTTTTATTTGCATTATTCCATGCCAATTCTATTTAAAAGAATGTGTCTCAAAAAAAGTGCAGTCATAACTACTTTATATGGATGCTATAATGTGGATGCTCTATTTCTTGAATACATAGCACTGTATCTTTTAACTACTTAAGAGCTTTTTGTAATTTATTTCAGGTAATAATCATATGAAAGAAGAAAATTATGGTGCTGCAGTGGATTGTTATACGAGGGCTATAGAACTGGATCCAAACAATGCAGTCTATTACTGCAACAGGTAATAACAAAATAATACACACTTTTCATTCCTGAACTTCATTAACATTATTTTAAACATAAACTGTGAAGTAGATCAGAATAACATGAGGCTAGAAAACCCCACTATTCAGAAATTTATCATGTTACATTTGTAAAAGATCTGAAGTGGAGGTGGCTCGTTCAGCATAATCAGTTGAAGGTGTAATATGGGCTTTAAAATTACTTGTAATACTTGAGATCAGGTTTTTGTGACTTAGGCTGTCTATAGTAAATCATAACACAGACTGTGATTCCCAGTCCATTGAGAGTAGTAAGAGCCTTTTTTTCTGGTGTTCTAGTGACTCAGCTGCCATCTCTATCTCCCCTGCTTTCCCTGGAAACAATATCATCAATGTGGGAGTTACCATTTTGGGGATTTCAAGCATTGTATAAATACTCAGCATTTCTATGCATGACCTGTTGAAAAATATCAAGACTGTTATTGTAGTTTTGTTGTATAATCTATTCTTCACCATAGTGAAGACGTAGTGACACGGGAGCAGATGAAGTCTGGAAGCGCATGTTAACGCAGTAGCAGAAGTAAGCTCTTCCAGTATACTGTCCAGAAGACCAGCATAAGAGCCAAAGGCAGTATAGTCTGAGCCCTACTGGAACTAGCCTGCCTCTAGAGTCACTCTGCTTTATGCTCTTCAGTGCCTCTGTTAGCAGAAGGACATATTAACTTAAATGCTGTTAATCTGGCTTTGTGGCACTGTACCCAGTGGATTTTTCTGTTTTGGAGCTGTGCTTCCACTACTTCGGAGTTTAGTTTGTGATAAATACAAGTGAAAGATTTTGTTTCATGGCAAGCATAAAGAGAAAGGAAATGTGCAGTTTACTAATATTTTACATCTTGAAGACAGCAGTTCAAAGTGTAAGTTATCTATTTTCCTTGAGAAAACTGATTACATAAGAGATTTTAGGTATAAAATGGAAATATAAGACCAGATTCAAAAGCCTCCCAAAATCACTGAAAGTTTCCTCAGTAGAATGAGCTTAAGCACTAAATCTATAATTGGCAAGAGTAGAAATACTTCACTCTGTGTATTACACCATCACATACCACATTTGTGAGGACCAAAATGAATCTTGATATCAGTAAGCACATATTATATGAAGTTATTTAAAAGAAGACAGGCAGTTGCTTGGAGTTTTGAGAGTGATGTGGTATTTGAATAAATATAGGCCCTGTTCCTATCTTAAGCTAGTTTGGGAGCAATGGAGATGTATTGCCTTCAACAGTATTGCTTTTTACTCACAGCAGTGAGAAAAAGAGAGAACTGAGATGCCCTCGAAGTTTTAACTGGCCATATAACTTTTGTTTAAAGATGGAAAAAACATTTTCTGTTAAAACACATGAGAGACTAAGCATTGTCCCCAGCTTTTATCCATACATCTTCACTGGCATCTGTGGAGTTGAACAACTGTTAAGCAGCCTAAGTATTTTAAATATGTAAGTAGTCCTATTCAGAAGATATTTTAATCAAAGTGAGAAAAAAAACCCATGCCATTTGGAGGTTATTATAGGAGAAAGGATTGAATATAGTGGTGATTGTAGGATCTAGCATTCCTGTTAAAAAAGAAGAATGCTTTATGCGATGGAAATATTGTCATTTCTACTATAGATGTTTAATAAAGGAAGAACAAATTACAGTGTTCTGAGACCTTTCAAACTGATGAAATTTTGATTATTAATCTGTTCCAATGTCCTTTTTAGTTTGGGTAAGTCTTTAATCTTATTGTATCAGAGTCCACAACACTTGGTAGTTCTCTAGTATATAGATGCAGTTGTAATTGAGTAATTTAGAGATTATTGAGAAATGTTATCCCAATGTACCTGCAAGCAGGAGTTGCCTGCTAAAAAAATGAGCAGGGAAGAATCACAGCATTCCTTTGAATGGCAGTAAAACTATACTACTGCTTAAACAATGATTTTATGTAAATTACTGCTTGAGAGTTTCACATCTTGTAATAGGTTTTATGATGTATTTTATGTATAATCATATGCTGGATCTAAACCAGTTCCTTAGAATTATTTATCCTTTTTGTCCTCAAAGGTGAGTGCATGTTCTCCAAAGCCCTAGTCTAGCAGTGTGCTTAAGCGTACATTTAATTCAGAATGTTTGCTTGTCTTACTTGATTGAGGAAAGCTGAGGCGTTGCCTAAATATTGAATGAAAAGTCAGTAAGATTAAACAAGCATGTGAATTTTTTTTTCTTTTATTGTTTTTTTTTTTTTGACAAAGCTCTCTCCCTTTCCTCTTAGGGCTGCTGCTCAAAGTAAGCTCAACAACTACAGTGAAGCAATAAAGGATTGTGAGAGAGCCATAGCAATAGATCCAAAGTACAGCAAAGCGTATGGGAGAATGGGGTAAGCTAATACAAATCTGAGTAAAAGCTGAAGTGTAAATCACCATAGATTTTCTGAAATAAGTGGAGCTAGGTTGTTTTATTTAGCTGACATTCTTGTTCTGAAAGCGTAGCAATTTTCTGAAGGTGACCCTATCAGGCTGTTGGCTTTACGTTTTATATATGTGGTTGGTCTTAGCTTTTTCATACCAGATTTCATCAGTGTGCAATTTTTTTTTTCTTTCAGTTATCAACTTTCAAATTTAATTTAGAGAGTCATGATGTGTTTTTTCTACCTCCTACATAGTTATGAGTGATCAAAATTCAGCAGTTGGAACGGTGAATCTGTTAATGATCCTGTTAGATAACAGAATCCTAAAAGTATTGGGGCTTCACACTAGCAGGGACAGAGGCTTATTTTTTCTGTTCAGTAGCTCTTTGGAAGCAGATATTTTATCAAGACCAAGCTATGTCCCTTTAGTAGTTTTTCTGTCATGTCTGAGAGATTAACAGTGTAGCCTCTTCAGGTGGTGGGTCTGATTAAGTGCTACCTGAAAAAAAAATGTCAGGAATGTTCTGAATGGGCTGTCTACTTGAGTGAAGGGCCGTTTTTCCAAGATGTGTAGCTTTGTGTTTTCAATAATTAAACATAGTGTGGGTGTGGGCTGAATGCTGCATAAGGCTTTTGAGGCTATATATATATATTAGTAAATTAAAAAATGCCTGGGATTGTTTGTTGGGTCAGCTGTCACAAAATGGCCATCTAGTTTGCAATGTGGAGTGCCTATTGCTAAATTGTGTTGGCCTGTGTTAAATTCTGAACCATGCCCCAAAATTGTCTGGGATAATGCTTGTTGGCCTGGGACAAAACTATGCCAGGGGGCATTTATTTAAGATCAAAGATGATGGAATTCTATCACTTGAAACCTTTCCACGATACCCTTTGTTATACTGATACAAATGTAGCCTGACTGGCTTTTCAGAGGAATAATTAATTTTGAAATTTTAGGGACTGTTGAATTGGTTTTGTCCCATTTAACTCTCTTAAGCTCGTTTCTTCATGTAGCACAACTTGAGATCCCCGGATTTCAATGAGATGGAGGGAAGCTACAGGCTGATTTAATTGGAAATTGGAGGTTGTTTTAGAGTTTTGGGTGTAAGATCAGTTTGCCTTTTTATACACTATGTAAGTGGGATCATTAGTGGGCAATCAAGCTTCTCTTTTTTTGATTGTTTGTGTTGATAGAGGATGTACTTCATAGAATCATGAATGGTTTGGGTTGGAAGGGACCATTAAAGGTCCTCTAGTCCAACCACCCTGCAATGAGTAGGGATGTCTTCAGCTAGGTCAGGTTGCTCAGAGCCCCATCCAACCTGACCTTGAATATTTCCTGGGATGGGGCATCTGCCACCTCTCTGGGCTACCTGATCTGGGGTTCAAAACCCTCACCATAAAAAATTTCTTCCTTATATCCAAATATATCTCAAATTACCCTCTCAGTTTAAAATCATTACCCCTTGTCCTACTGCAGCAGGCCCTGTTAAAAAGTTTGTCCCCACCTTTCTTACAAGCTCTCTTTAAGTACTGAAGGGTTGCTATAAGGTCTTCCCGCAGTCTTCTCTTCTCCAGGCTGAACAGCCCCAACTCCCTCAGCCTTTCCTCACAGGAGAGGTGTTCCAGCCCTCTGGTCATTTTTGTGGCCCTCCTCTGGACCTTCTCCAACAGCTCCACGGCTTTCCTGTGCT
>Ga0181612_109818_pt1 | contig 15041 bp, 11 predicted proteins | sample HoacroProtozoa21_FD_119630 | JGI IMG/M metagenome (GOLD analysis project Ga0181612, IMG submission 119630) | Hoatzin crop microbial communities from Cojedes, Venezuel. Combined Assembly of Gp0051906, Gp0051904, Gp0051908 | reverse complement strand
TGCTCCCTCCCCTCCCCCCGGCGGCGGGCGGGAGCGGCCGGGGCCGCCGGGTGCGGAGCTTCCCGCCGGCGAGGGCCGCCTCTCCCCCTTTTGTTCGGGGCCCCGGCGCCTCTCGCAGCGGCCCGAGAGCTTCCGCTCCGCTGCGGGGATGGCGACCGCTGTATTTCTCCCCCCTCCCCAGGGTGCGGAGGATTCCCCCGACTGCTGCATCCTGATCCTCAGGCTTCTGCCTGCAGCCTTCCACGCGTCGGGAGCGGCTCTAGTTGCCCTGGTTGTCGGAAGCGCCCATAGAAAACCCTCCTAACGAAAATTTGGTCACCGTCTGCTTGACCAAACCAGCGTGTGTTTTGTTTTTTTTTCCACTCGTAAAAATGAAAGGGGGCGTCGATGTGCTGCTGGACTAAATTACTCTCTTCGGCCTCTGGCCGCCAGGCCGCTGTTTTCCTCCCGCTTTGTAGCGTGGCGTGCCGGTTCCGATGCGCTCGTCTGTCAGAAAAGCTGTACCGGCAGCCGCGCTCGAGCTCTGTCGCTGCAGCATCCTTTCTGGTATAAGGCGCTGCAGCGTAACGGTGTTGGTATGCGCCCGTATGGCAGGCGTGAAATTCCTGTCCTGGTCTTATTTGCTATCGAAAAAGCAAGCAGAACTCTCCAGAAGGTGTTGAAGTTGGAGGCGCTATTGGAAATTTTATAGTTAGATTATTTTTTCTGTTACAGGGTAGAGCTCAGAAAAGACAGTAAGTATATTGTAATGCTAAGTGTATATTTTCAGAAACGAAATGAAGGGTAAGCATGTTACAATTTTATAGTAGAATGTTTTGCTGCACATCAGGTACGCTTGAGTACTTTACTATTTCTCCCTTCCGTGAGCTGATGTTGGTTACACAGGACTGTGGAAAGAATTGGTGTTAGCTACGAGCTGGGAATAATAATCTTTCTTCCAGGAGAATTCTTATATTTCAGTTACGCATGTGTAGCCCGTAACAGTTTTCTTGCCCTTCAGAATTGCATTCAGTTTTACCAGTAAGGTAACTAAACTCCGTGTGGCTTTCATTCATCATTCCATGTGAATTACACTTAATGTGTGAGAGTGTTACTGGCATTCCTAAACCAGGGTAGTTTTGAAGGGGTCGTGAGATGATAATTAATTCAATAAAAGCTTGTGGTTCAAAAAAAATATTAAATACGTACTTTTGAAATGACTAACTACATTCACAGAAATGGCTTAATTAAATGAATTTATGTTGCTTATGTGTATGCTCTCTGTAACATGTGTTTTCTCTTATCGGAACTATTTCAAATACTGTGTTGGCAGCAGTCTGAGTTAACCTTAGAGTACAACTTTAAATAGGTGGTCTATAAAATCTTAGGTAGGTGTAACTGTATCAGCTGTAAAGCAGGTTATAGTGCCTAGACTAGGGGGTTGCATGAACAGAGACACAGCCACGTAGCTAGCTCATAGTGTAACTTTTCAGACTGTTTTTCACACTATTACCCATCCCATGGCCCAGTGAAACCGATATAAAGGCAAGAATGGAGATCCAGAAGGGTAAAACAGTAGTGACCACTTCTGTCCGTGGTGGTGTCTTGAATGGGTTTGAGTAGTGGCTGAAATCAATTAGGTGACTCCCTGTAATTAGGGGTAAAGAGGAATGAATGCAAGCAGGTTTGTTTTAATGCTTTCCTTTGCTGTTTTGGTGTCTTTTTCTTCGATGTAAGTTCTCCACATCAAGATAAAGGCATTCAGGGCATATGTTTTATAGGAATTGCATATTAATATGTTTCTATTCCAATACGTAACTACCTTGGTGTTTTTTTTTACTTACAGAGTCAACTGTTCATTTTACTTCAAAATCGGAGCTTGTCGTCATGGAGACAGATGTTCTCGGTTGCACAACAAACCAACATTTAGCCAGGTTTGTTTTCCTTTTGTTTTCTCTTTCTTGTGGAAGTATGTTCTTGCTTCTTTAAAACGTAGATTCTCAGATACAAGGGAATAATTACCAAGCTCCAGATTAACTAGTTCACTTTTGGCCCCAGTTTATATGGGTTTTTGCTGTTTGGGGGTATTCCATTTACTTCTCCCAGCATTTCTAATTATCTCCTGTCACCCTTAATGGCTGCAGGAAGCGATGCTGTTGTAAGCTTGCCTGTAGTAGAGACCAACCAGTGCTAACTTTCAGGTGAGTGTGCCTTCTCAGTGGTGTTTAGGCACTTAAACCATCCCAGATTCTTTTAATCACAAAAAATGGCAGCACGTTCCACCTATCCCAAGGGTGTGAACCAAAGTCCTTTGCGCATATAATAGAAGAAAACTAATTAATAAATAAAAGTGACTCTTCTGTCATTATATTTGCTCTCTGACCCAGGCTCTTAAGTTTCAAGAGTAACTTACATGCTTGCTTCAAATGTGAAAGAATTGTTTCTTGAAAGCAACTTGCCTGGCTGTTGAGGGTGTATACATCAGTTGGCTTGACAGTTTATTTTAATCTCTGGCTTTGTGAATATTGTTGGAGACATGATGTGTGCTGCATGTCTGCCAAAAAAAAATTTAAAAAGTGCAGTGGGTGATAGGATTTTTATGAGTATTATGAACTCTACAGTTTTCAAAAGCGACATTCCTGGAGAACTGTATGCTTTGCCTTTTTCTATCACTGCTGATTGTCAAGGTATACAGGTAATTGGATTTCTTTGGGAGTGTTGTATATGATAAGTAGTCCCTCTGGATGTTGTTTCATTATCAGCAGTTTTACCTACAAAGGTAAAGTTTATGTAGCAGCGGAGTCCTCTGCAAGCTCATTTTAGCTGACTTTGAGCAGGATTGATGAGAATGGTGGACTGGTGCTGGCTTGGGGAGAGTTAGGGAGGCAGGTCCTATCCACGGACTTGGAGTTCAGAGCGACGGTGCACGCGAAGTTAGACTTTGTGAGTGTGTGAGAGGGCAGGGTAGTTCTAGGGGGGCTGTCTAGGTTACTGACCAATGGGGACCACTGCTGGTGCTTCATCTACAAAAACAGTTTTCCACTTTTTGGAATTTAATAATTTTTAGTGTAACTGTATTTCAAAAAGAATATTGTCCATTTTTAGAGCTACTTCATGTTACTGACCTACATGGAAAGTGTGCTGAAATGTGATTGGTTATTTAGAGACCTGAATATAGGTCATTGGCTGCTAGAAATTATTTCTACATTGGACAACTTCCACAGTAGTTTAAAAAAAAATAACAACAACAACAAAAAGCCAAACCCTAAAAAAACAAACTATATAGTCTTCTACAAAAAGACTTTGTGTGCAGCAATGGTTTCCCCTGTGAACGCAGTCTTTAGCTTGGTTTTAGGAACTGCAGTTAGCGATGCCAGCTGAAGTGGGTCAGCGGGGCATGTCAGATTCATCCAGAGATGTTGGGGACTGCTGCAAAATTGCATCTGGCCGTCGTGCCGTATTGTAACAAACATGCCTGGCAGCTGTGTAGGGTTCATTAGATATCTGTATGCAAATTGATAATCAGCTGTGATAGAAAATAAAAGAAAAGATATGTTCCTAACAGGAAGTTACTGGCACAATATTTTTATCTTGTGCTGCTGTTGCTGGTGCAGCTACTTCATGGAAGAGCTGTGGTAGGAAAGGTCGTGCAATCCAGGGTGATCAAATTACCAGCAATCAGCAGAAACACAGTAACCGTATGCATGTTTCTGGCTCTCTCCAGTTGTAGGCTAAAAGATAGTTATTATAAGCCTGGGCCACAGAAGCACAAAGCTTTGGTTGGTATGATCAGACCCATTATAAAACAAGTGTGTGACTTAAATGTGATGTTACAGATTTTTTTTGTTTACATGTTAAGTGGGCAGCATATGTAGGTATGACATAGCTGGTGCTGTGACTTCTTTAAGCTCTGAATTCTTACTGTGACTAGTAATAATGCATAAGCTAAAATTATTTGGGGATTGTGATTCATACTAACTTTGAGCTTGTATTTTAAAGTAATCAAATTTCAATTTTTGAGCTGCTTACAGTGATATGGACGTTTGGAATTTTTTTGTAATATTAGTTTACTAACTTAAACATGGTTTGTTTTTTCAGACAACTTGATTTTAAGAAGAACGGTACAAATGTAAGGTTTCAAGTCTGCCTGGGCTAATTCTTCAAGTAAAAAGCAGAAGGGCTAAAAGGATATTGTCCTTATTTGAAGGATCGGAAACATGTGAACCTATGATGCTATTATATTATTTAAACAGAAATTCCACCAAGAAATTCCTGATGCACAAAATGACATGCAGCTCTTGCCTAAAAACCGTACTGTCTGGTGTAACATTTTAGGCTCTGTGGCATTACGTATTACATGCTGTGCACATAACACTTTTTTTTTTCCTCCACCTGGACTTACAGTAATGAATCTGGTCTCGAAAGCTAGGCGTCTCCCTCATATCATGTAGTTTGACAGTTAGGTTACCGTGCCTCACAACTCCCATATTGAGGATAGCTGTTGAAACAAATGCAGCTCTTTCTTGGTGGTTAATTAAAACTGTTTTCATAATATGATGGTCTGGATGCAATTTCGGAAGATACTCTGCAAATACAAAAAGAAGTCTTAAGAATAAAATATTACTTTTAGCTGTTTGCAAACAAGTTGTCTCTTTGCAATTGTCTATTATATGCACAGCAGCCAGTAGAATTCCCCTTTTTATTTTTTTTCCCCGCAGACCATCTTGATTCAAAACATCTATCGTAACCCCCAAAACAGTGCACAGACGGCTGACGGCTCACACTGTAAGTCCCACAGTTGGAGAAATTTTTTTAAAGAATGGTGTTAAAGAGCCCACTCCTAATTATGAGAAAATAATGTTGGCTTCTGAGCTGCTGACATAAAGCTGTTGCAAACAGGACAAGTGACGGAACTCTTCTTGCGCATAGATCAAGAACTTGTCAAATGTGTGCAATTCAGAGTGCAGAACCGACTGCATAAATTGGACTTGATGCAGCTTCTGTTTTGCACTGCAGAGTGAAACTTGATTGCTTAGTAACACTGCATTCTTCTTAAAGGGTTAAACTGCAGACATTTCTCAAATTCTTGATTTAACAAAAAAAATAATAGGTGTATATATATGATGTACGGTAAGTTTCCCAAAACTGTGGGTTTTCTTTTGTCTTAACTTTTTTTAGGAAAATGGAGATTTCATGTTATTCTGTAATTATTGTATTAGTTCCCTTCCTGGGGTTTTGCTATAAAGAAGCCATTATTCAGTAAAACCAAATTCAAACAAATTATTATGCTCCTAACTTGAATCCTGTGTTTGGATGCCATCTATTACATATCTGCCTGAAATCATGCAAAACCCCTCTACAGTAATATTGGTGAATAAGATTTTAAAAAAAATGCAATAATGGAGTATCATGAGATCTCTATTACTTTGCAGTGTTAGGTTGATTCAGGAAGGTCACCAGCTAAGTGAAAGTTCTCCTTCTTGGGAGAGAATAACCACCTCTCTTTCAGCACAGACTCGGCTAAAGCGACCCTAAAGGAAACCAGTTTCTTGTTAAAATTATTTTCCATAATATAAAGTTGTTGCGTTTTGTATTTCAGACCATTGCCCTCTTGAACATTTACCGTAACCCTCAAAACTCTTCCCAGTCTGCTGACGGTTTGCGCTGTAAGTTCATACAAGTTCCTTCACTGGTTCCCTGGGCTTGACTGTCAGAGCTCAGTGTCGACTTAAGCTGGTCTGCCATTTTAGTTTAAAAGATCAAACTGACCACGTTCCATTAAATGTGTCCAAAACAAACGCACACACAAAAAAAATCCCCACAAACCTTTTTTTGTCCCACTCGCCTTCCTGCCTACTCCCAAAACTATGAGGGGAATCTGACTACCATCTATTAAATCAAAAAGGGTTGAAATTGTACTTCCCCTGGAAAGCAGTCTTGGTTGCACTGCTTTCGTCCCTCCGCCTCTCTTCCTGCCAGTTGCCTGCATCCTAGGAATGCTTTTCTGTATGCTTTGTGCTGTCCGTTAGGTTCTGCTGTCTGAAAGAGCAGGACAATGACACGTTGACTTCATCCAGAACAAATTTCCTGCTCTGTAAATGTTAAGAGAACTTGAATTTTAAACTTTTCAGACTGCATGCAGAAATTTGTCCTAGGTTAATGCAGCTGCCGTTTAGAGTCTACTTTGGAAGAATGCACTTTGACTGACAAACGCTTCCCTTCTGGCAGCTGTCCTTTTTGGATAGGTGCATGCTTAAAATTCCTTCCATGCTTTGAAAATTCAAATTCCGAAACCAAGTTGCATATTTACCTAGGAAAATATATCTTTAGAAGTACTTTTGAGGAAGAGAAGGCATTTGGGTATGGTCATAAACTAATTTAATGACTCATGAGGTAGGAATGGGCATAAGAAAACATACTTACTATGAGACTGGCAGAAGTTAAATGACCAGGGTTGTTGATCGGTGATAACTGATATATCATTGTGATTCAATCATCAATATTAGAATAAGAATTAAAAAAAAAAAAAAAAAGTTTTAGGACCAAAAAGGACGGTGTTATTTTCTAACTAATATTTCTTGTTGAAGTGAACATTGACTGTGTGGTAATAAAGCTTTGTTTGGCTGTTCCTTTTTTTGACTGTTGGATTATAGACTAGTTCAGATTAGTTACCAGCATTTGATTAGACGTGCTTTGTGAAATTAGCCACTGACTTAAAAGTCAACACTGTCTATTTTGCTTCTAAAAGTAATAATGACCCAATTAAGTACTTTGAGTCACGCAATCCAGCTAGATACGTAATGAGCTATGAAAGTTTGTCTAGATGCTTAAAACAGTTCTATTGGTTTGTAGGCTTTCTTGTTGCAGATGCGTAGTAGTTAATGATGTTTTGGTAAACAAAAAAAACATACAGTTGAGTGTTTCCACTCTGTCCCTACATTCTCAGCGCGCTGGTAACTAATTTGTACAGAGTTACAGCAGTTTGGTCTGTTTAGATTGTACAGCTGCAAGAGCCTTAAACAGATTCTCTAGCGTTCAAAGTGCTGGTATCCAACTAGTTTGTCTTGAGAAGCTGGTAGCTACTTAACAGAGCTTAACTGTACCTTCTGTGGTAGAGCTGGAGCTCTGTTATCAGTAAGTTTGCTGAAATTCCTGGCTCCCTGGTTTTTCGATACTTGTCCCTACTTAAGTACTGCATGTATTTTAAATGGATGACTTGGGTAGCTATTTAATGCTTTTGTTGTTGTTGCTTAACTGTCTTCCTTTCTATTGCCGTCGTAGAGGATTAACCTTAGTTTTGAACAGCAATAGTTTTCCTGAGTATTTTGATTATTAATTGGGCTTCTCAAGGTTCAGATACCGGTAGCCCTGGAATATGAACGTTTGTAAAGCCTATCCATATGTATGCTTCCCACTTTAGAAGGACATTCAAATAATCATTAACTAGCTGTTGTTTATGATCTTCCAATTTGACAATCAAATCTCCTCATGAGTTTTTAGTACTTGTCCATCTGGTAAAAAGTAGTTATTCCCAGAGTGTCTCACAGAGCTCCTGTCTGATATCTTTTAAAATAAAATAAAAAAAAATCCGTAAGCATTAGTAAGCTGTTACCAGTGCTGTTGGCAACCTTGGGGATATAGTTCAGTATTGAAACTGTCTAGAAATACTGGTTTACTGTTTGATATTCCTTAATTTGCCATATAACCGTGGGGAAGAAGAAAGTTCTTAAAAGCAAACATGTTTCAAATGCAGAAGCGTTGTTAGCCTAAACTGTATGAGAAATGCCGCTTAGCCCTCTTCAGGAGGTGAGCTGGGTGAAAGAAAATTAATCATCCAGAGAGTGTGTCTGGTTAATATTAGAGCCTTTGAAGAAAAATGTGAAGTTTGTCCAAATGGTAATATTAGCCAAAAATGACCGAGCCTAAAGTTTTTCTTTTTTTCATAGCAGTCTGAAGTAAATAAACTCAGCTTGGTGGCTCAGTTTCTTGTCTTTCACGCTCATGAATTGAAACAGTAGTGTTTGTAATTTAAAGGTTGGAATATTTTTCTAGCATAAAATGCAGGGTTCATTTAAAAACTACTCTGCTTGATCTTAAGAAACCACTTAACTGCTGAAGAGCTAATACCTTAGGCTTTAATCTATACAGCTTAATGTAGTTTAAAATGCTGTAGACTGGAAGAAATAAATGAAAAATATTTTTATATTCTTTGAAACATCAGCCAAACTTACGTTGTTCGTTATAGCAGTAGGCAAGCAGCGCTCATTTGTAAAGTCCAGCTTGGAGCATGAAGAGAATCTAACTTCAATATATGGCTGGCTTGTCTTGCACTAAAAGATGTTCTGCAGGACTACAGAAAAATGAAGTGATACTCAAAATTAAACTAGACAATTCTTCTCTTTTGCAAAATGTTATGGTACTCTTCTTTGAGGGCACTGAGAAAAGTGTGTCATTCCAGTAACTATTTTGAGCAAATTTTTAGAAGGATTCTGGCTGTGTTACATTATGAACTCTCAAATTCTAGTGTATGTGCTGGAGAGGTGGACGTGTTAAAATGAAATCTGCCTGTAGGAACAGGAACACTAAATTGTAATCATGCTTTAAAACATGCAAATGTAACAAAGCACTTGCCTTCTGTTTAGGTAAAATTGTTGGTAGATAGAGGGTGGGACTGTATGTTAAATTTAAGTGATACTTCAAAGTAATTCCTTTCCCCTTCCTTTAAATTTGTGGCATACAAGTTTGGCTCTGATTAAAACTTGGTTTGATTTGATCATGTCAATGTAATGTTTTGACATATACTTTGGGGACTGCAAGCTTTTCATACATATTTATTTTTAATATTCCTATTAGTTAGCTCTATGCTATATTGTGTCTTTTATGCTCCAGACGGCCTCTCTAGTTTGTTTTGTAGTATGATCAAAATTTCCTCTTCCTTATTTATAGTCTCTAATCGATATGACTCTTGATTTTTACAGGTGCTGTGAGCGATGTTGAGATGCAGGAACATTATGATGAATTCTTTGAGGTATGTGAAAGATGTAAAAAGGCATTAAAGTGTTAGTGGATTTGCTGACACAAATGAGTTGCGTGCATGCAGTGTATAGCACAGTTAGATGGATTCAGAGAAAAATGCTCGTTTCCTCATGTGTTCGTATAAAACTTACAACTTTCAGTGCTAAATATTTTCTGGTATAACCTGTGGTTAGCTTGGCTTTAACTTTACTGTTTATAATAGACTTTGTTTAAAAATCAGCAACTTAAATGATGTAGCATTTTGATTCCATAATCCTCTTCTTTCTTGTAAATTTGAAACAAAATTGTTTATATAGAAGCAAATTAAGTAAAACTATAGCATTGAGACTTATGTGTAGGGTTTTCAGTATATCTTATGTGTTCTGTAAATACTGTATGCGTATTGTTTTCCGTAGCTTTTTACTGTATCCTGTTAGTGCTGTACTTGCAGATGGACACAGTACGGGCCAAGCAAGTACTAATTTTAAAATCAGAAAAAAAAAAGAAAAAGGGGGGGTTGTTTTGCCTTTTTTAAGGAAGGACTCTCTTTGTACTTACTAACAGCTAAATGCAGTGCTTCTGTACTTGTAACTAATGTGCTGCAAACTTTTAATTGGTTGCTTTGTGCTTAGGAGGTCTTCACAGAAATGGAAGAAAAGTATGGTGAAGTTGAGGAGATGAACGTTTGTGATAACCTTGGAGATCATCTAGTTGGAAATGTATATGTAAAGGTAGGATAGAGAGATGTGGTTATGTAATCAATAGGGGTGCTATTTATTGATTCATAATTTTAAAAGCTGCTGTATGCTTGTAGATTTTTGTGAGAGTAGCTCTTCAGGGTATAAGCTTCTTTCCAACTTCACAGTATAAAATAGAAAGAGTGAAAACGTGATTGTAGTCTGAAAGAAATTTTAAGAGATAGTGAGAAGCTTTCTTGATAGTCAAAATCTGTGTCACTTTCATAAAGATTAACGCTCTTTTTTTTACATTGTTATAAACAGTCACCACTGCTGGACTGTCTAGTTTGCCAGAATTAATTTGGGGTCTGTCTTCCCATCACAATTCTTTTTAAGCACTTCATTATGAGCAGAGGTTTATTCACAACAGGTGTGTTTCTTTTCAACAGATGCATTTATTTCCTAACTTCCCATTTAAACAAAACATCTTGTAACCAAGTTGTGTTTGGCAGTAGCTTGATGGTTTAAGGTGCAAACTGGAGCACTTAGGTTTAGCTCTTAGAATTCATTGCTATCTCTTGAATAATGAGTACAGAGTTTTTACCTGCAGAAGGCTTACTGTGTGTACACAGTGTTGGGGAGGTGTGAGAGTTTGAATATTTTTACCGTATATTCCCTTAACTGGAAAGTATTGTCACACTTAAAATTCTCAGCTGCGTAGGTCATAATCAGAAATAGAAGTGGTTTTTTTTTTTAAGAAAAGTGGAAAGCTGTGAAAAGGAGTTTCAAGTTTAAGTTTTACATTCATCATAAAACAGGATCAGATGTTTGTAAATTCTAGTTTAAATGAATGAGAGCTTCAGATCTCATGCAGGTTTCTCTTTAAATGTTTCAAAAAATCCATTACATCTGGAGCGTTAGTGTTCTAGAAAGTACTCTTAAGCATTCTCTTTGTTTGAAGTTGTACTAACAGTGACTTCTATCATGTCTTAATACAAGCCACAAAACTTGAAAGGCAAAATGGAACATAACAAAGAGAAAATATCAATGTTCTGATTAGTTCTGAGTCCTGATTAACGACAAGCTAGCACCTTTACCCTTGAGTTGATGGGCTGTCCCAGGAACTCTAAAGTAACTTCTAGTTTGATTCCTAGCCCTAAGCCTTAGATATCACACAACTGATTTGATAGGAGTCTTTGATGTGCTTCTGTTGCGTCTATATAACATGAGAAAATGTTAATTTTGCTTTCAGTTTCGCCGTGAAGAAGATGCAGAAAAGGCTGTGATTGACCTGAACAATCGCTGGTTTAATGGGCAGCCCATTCATGCTGAGCTTTCACCTGTGACTGACTTCAGAGAGGCCTGTTGCCGTCAGTATGAAATGGGGTAAAAAATGACTTCTTGTTTGCTTATGAACAGTATCTTTGAAATGCTTGCCCAGGCAGGGTTGTTGCTCGGGTGTGGCTTTTAGGTGTAGCTTGGTGTAGGAAGAAGAGCGCTTTGGGTAATGTTAATATTGAGGACCTGCAGTCAGCATCTTCACTTTTGCCATTGTTTTAAGATTTTGATCTAGGAGTGAGACATTGTCAGTAAATGATGCGTGCAATTCACTGGTTTTAATGTTAGAGGTGATTAACTTCTAGATGGCTGGAGGCCCACTAGGGCTTAGGGCAAACAGATAAAGTGTAGAACTGGGAGCTTCAACTGTGTCTCTTGCATTCTGTTTCAGAGAGTGTACACGAGGAGGTTTCTGCAACTTTATGCATTTGAAGCCCATTTCTCGAGAGTTAAGACGCGAGTTGTATGGGCGTCGTCGTAAAAAGTAAGTTTGCTTTTAAACTAAGCATCAGTTGCTAAAAATTCTGAAGGCAGACCTTTAAACTTAAGTTCTCTCTTGTTTTTTCTAATGCAGTTCTGACATGTGCCAATGAAAGGGCATCAAGTAAAGCTAGCAAGTGGCCAGTTTAGAACAAAGGAACAGGTCTTTATTTTCTTTTTTTTTTTTAAAAAAGAGTTATGATGCTTCTTGCTCTGCAGTGCTGTGGATGCTGAAGGTTTATGTGGCTTGAAGAGAAGGCAGGCTTCAGGGAGAAGAATATGCACTCAGTTACCAATTGCATTGGGCATACCTGTGGTTCAGATCTCCAAACTGCAAAGTGTTACAGGCGGACATTATTTGGGAGTATTGCTTTGTGCCTGTTCTCTGTTTTAGTGTCTTCTAAACATATTTGCTCATGGCCTCTGTTAGGAGCACGCTGTTTGGCTAATGGGCGTTTTGGCAGGATCAGATTGGCCACTTTCAGCATTATGCACAATCAGGCATATCTATATATTATATTCAATACCCAACCTTATTTGTTTTTAGCAGTTAATGGCTAACTTTTCTAGCCTGTATTCATTCCTTAGGGTTAGTAACAAGCAATCACTATATTGAGCTCAGTTTTTATTAACGTTAGCCTCACAATGTGACCCTTCTTGATAGGAGCTGTCAATAGGGCAAAGGAGTAGTAATTTTGTTTAATGGCCAGAAAAAAAAGATTGTGATAAATAAATTTGATTATATATTTTTATTAAATTATTTATTTAAGTACCTTGTAGAAAGGCTTATACCACTGCTTTTACTGTGATACCTGTATTGTGGATGGTTCCCTTCAAGTTCGGTTCAGTCTGCTTGCTTTTAGGACCCTGCTATTTAGGACAAGCATATAAAACTTTGAGCTTTCATTTATATAGAGCACAATTTTGTAGATTTCCTTCAGTCACAGAAGGAGCATGGGGTTGCGAACGTGTTTTTCCTATAAATGTCTCTAATTGGTAGTGTCTTAGAATTTGTGAGGATAATTTTAGCATTGGAAAATGTAGATTGTGTTGCTTAGGTGCATGTATTTGTACCTAAACACTTTCCTAAATTATCCCAATTAATAGTAATTGAAACTTAAATGTAAGCTTTTAAGATGTTTGAATGATTTATGAAAAAGATGAAATATGCTCTTGTATTAGCCTTTTAGTCACTTTTATGAATCTGAATCTGGATCTCTTAGATTTTGTAAGGCTAATTAAACAGTATCACCTTTTATTGCAAGAAAGATCAGACTTGTGTGTTTGGCTTTGGAATACGATTGTTTTACCTATAGCCCGGTTTCAGTCTGTGGTAAAACAAATTAAATAGCTGAATCCTCCATTCAGTTTTGTCTTTATTGGCCCTATTTAAATTCTTTGTGCAGCTAAAGCTGTCACAGGTTGGCAATAAGGCTTGATATATTTAAAAAAAAAAAAAATCAGTTCCTGTGTTAGTGGGTTTTACAGGCAGATTGTATAAACTAGACTGACCTGACAGTAGTTCTACACAGAAGGAAATCTATCGAAGTTTTTTGAGTAGAAAAAAGGAGGGTAAACAGAATAGGTTAATTTAGTAATTCTGGACGGCTCGGTGGTATGTAAGAGTAATGTGTGTGCCTCTGTCATAGCAAAATTTGTCACCCCACACACTGCCACCCCAAACCATCTCACTATGGAACAATATTCTGCAAACTTAAGACTTGTAGCATTCGTTTCCCTGAGCTTTTTAGTTCTGCTGTAATTTCTGCACCTATTTAAAACTGTACTGTTTACCTATTTTAGAAAATTGACTTCTCTAAAATGCTTATAAACTTCCAAACCACCCTTTCCTTGACAAGTGCTGTATAAGCTATAAATCCATAGTAGCTGTGTTAGCACATTCTTGGGTGGTTTTAGCTTTCTTCCTGACTTTAAGTCATCAGCCTCAGAGGCAGGGAAGATTATTTGCAAATGCTGATAGCTTTGGGCGTGGGAAGGGAAGGGAAAAAAAAACCAACAAAAAAGAGAACTGAGTTGTAATTGCTGATAAATGCAGTTGATTTAATAGGAGTGGACTTACAAACGGGTGTCGGCTTTTGCTGTGTGCTTTTAAGAGCTATTCATAACTGCAAAAGCAGGTGTCCCCTTCTCTTGCTGCTTTAATTAACAGCCGTGTAACAGCGCATTTGGTTCCTATACACGCCTTTCCTGAAGTCTTGCACACCCATTGTGATGGGTGACTGGCCATGAACAGTTGAGTCTTTTAACAGTATGTGTTGACTCCTCAGTATTAAGCTTGTTCAGTTTGTAAATACACGGTTTGCAGCCTGAGAGCTGATTTGGCAGTCCCGCCAATGGCACATTGTCTGTCTTCTCCCTCATTACTTACATCCTTAAGTGTTCTGCTGTGTGGTACTGCAAGTAAATTGCTAAATGTTGATGGAACAATAAAATGTTCAAACTTTCTTTGAAGGCATAGATCCAGGTCGAGGTCCCGTGAACGTCGGTCTAGATCCAGAGATCGTGGTCGTGGAGGCGGTGGTGGTGGAGGAGGAGGACGTGAACGTGATAGGAGGCGGTCAAGAGATCGTGAAAGATCTGGTCGATTCTGAGCCATGCCATTTTTACTGTATGTCTGCTAGAAAGTGTTGTAGTTTGACCAAACAAGTTCATAATGAGATTTTTTTTAAAGATGGGCTTCTGAATAAAAAATTTGTAGTGATACAGTATTCTTTGTGTAACTTGTTTCTTGTGGGGGGAGTCTTTTTAACTGTCATTCCTCTATCTTGACAAATACCTGGATTAACTATGCCTGAGGGAAGGTGGTAAATGTATTGGAGGAGCGCCAGTTTTGGTTTTGTTTTTTTTTTTTATTTGGGTATAATTTGAACTGTTGATGAAAATGTGTGTGTATATAATATAAAATATTATATACATAGTAAAAATAATATACTGCTTAAGAAACAGTTACTCACATAAGTTTCCCTTTTCTGCTATGCTGTCTGCTTATTTAGGTTAGTTTAGGCACATTTAAAAGGAAGGCTGTGCAAAATGCATTTATTTACCAAGTAGAAACGCTTAGTTACAAAAATGTATGTTTGTTTGTTACCAGAAGTCTGTGCTCTGTCTATCAATGTGACTGTGGCATTTACAATAAATCCAATTTCTTGGTGTAAAATCTAAAGCCTATTTTCTAAGCACTCTGGAGTAGTTGAGTCGCTGCTCCTGGCTGTGCCAGAGTTCATAGTTCAATTTTTTATGATTCTTGACTAAATTCCTTGTCTTTGGCTGGTGCAGTTTGAAAAGTGGTATTTTTATTGCAGTGATTCATAATAGGCAGGTGAGATTTTTTAAAAAAAACTCATGCTCCGTGCAACATGATACATAGAACCTATTGAAGAAAATGCAAGGTCCTGAATGCAAGGACTAAATTTCTCAACAGACTGATTTTTTTTATATCCCCCCCCCCCCCCCCCCCCCCCCCTCCTCTCTCTTCTTCCTTTTATTTTAATCAATTTTCTTTCATTTTTTGTTCATTGATAACTATCTTTT
>Ga0181612_149066_pt1 | contig 15042 bp, 7 predicted proteins | sample HoacroProtozoa21_FD_119630 | JGI IMG/M metagenome (GOLD analysis project Ga0181612, IMG submission 119630) | Hoatzin crop microbial communities from Cojedes, Venezuel. Combined Assembly of Gp0051906, Gp0051904, Gp0051908 | reverse complement strand
CAGCCTTTCAATACTTAAAGTGGGCTTATAAGAAACATGGGGACAAACTTTTTAGCAAGGCCTGTTGTGACAGAACAAGGAGCAATGCTTTTAAATGAAGAGGTGAAGAGAGGGTAGATTTAGACTGGACATAAGGAAGAAATTTTTTATGATGAGGGTGGTGAAACACTGGCATAGGTTGCCCAGAGAAGTGGTGGAGGCCCCATCCCTGGAAACATTGCAGGCCAGGTTGGACGGGGCTCTGAGCAGCCTGGTCTGGTAGAAGATGTCCCTGCTCACTGCAGGGGGGTTGGGCTAGATGACCTCTAAAGGTCTCTTCCAAAAAACCATTCCATGATTCTATGATTCCATGAGTCTATGATTCTATGATAAATAATTTCCCGTAAGAACTTCATTTGAAGGGAAAAATCTTAAGCTGCCCATAGCTGTTCACACCCTAACTTTGTATACATGAGTAAAGCTAATCAGTAAAAGAACATAAAAATGTCAGTTAATGGAACTGCTTAAATACGCCGATTGGGTTTTAAAAGCTTATTTAATTGGTCTTCACAATGGATGATGTTCTTAATATTAGTTTTGTTTATGCATGCCTAATACCAGCTTCCTCCCTTTATTTGTAAAAAAGCGGGCTAGTAATACATGAATAAAATTTATTCAGAAGTATGAAGGAAAGTGTTCTGATTTTCTCTGACGTACATGGCTCACCATTTTTTGATAGCTAAGCCAAACTCTGAAAGTCTAATTATTTCTGTATGGGACTACAAATAGGCTCTGCAAAGTGTGAAGAAGAACTTCAGTGAGCCCAGGGGTGTCTCCACCTCCCGCTGAAGCTGAGAATTTATTTCTTAACCAATTACAGCAGCACTGACTCAATGCAAGACCTGAGCCATATGGACTGTGACTTTTCATTTCATCCTGTAGAAAACCTCCAATCTATCCTCATCCTTTTGTCATTCTGGTCGCTATTATTTCCAGTGCTAATTGCCAGTAGAGCCTGGAGCAACCCATCTGCTGAGGAGAGCCAACACAGTGCCTTAAGGCACGATCTCCTGAGGATGGGAGCAGAAACATGCTCACAGCAGCAGGCTCCTGGTGTAATCCTTCCTGGGAGAGCTGGCCCCAGGGTCCGTGCCCGGCGGAGGGCAGAGCTGGTACCAACAGACCCTTTGAGCTGCTTAGTTTAATGTGAGGTTTTTTTATTTATTGTCAGCATGTTCCTGCTCTGGGCCGTTAAGAGAGCAAAAGCCAAGGGGAAGATAACCAAACAGCATGTTTTTGGTCTGGCTCAAAACAAGAGCTGTCAACAGGAAAGTTTCAGGTCATTTGGGTTGAAACCAAGTACAGCAAAGCTTCAAAATTTAAAAAACAAAGTACTATATTCCCCTCTTTTTGTCTCTTCTCTGCATTTTAATGAAACACCAGTATTTCTTAGAGGGAATATAAGTTCCTGCAACACTTCCAGCATGTTTCTAGAAAGCTCTAGAATGGACGGTTTTCCCCAAAGCATCAGCAGAGGAGAGATCTGGAGCCACCAAGCCAAATTTGCCAGCTCAGCCCAGGTGCCACCCCTGCACGTCCAGTGAGGACCAGGGCAAGGGACGGCAACGTGCCACCCTGCGTGGGCTGCAGCCCACCTTGGTGGGACCCGCGGGAGGTCCACCTTGCAAACACAGCTGTCGACGACAGCCTGGGAGGCACGACGAGCCTGTCTCTGCCCTGCACGTGTGCTGCTGAGCCCCATACAGAGCCAGCAAAGGCATTGGATGTCGTTAGACAGATTTAAGGTTCACCAACACATCGGGTGTGCGGTTAAACACGTGACCTGATGGGTAGAGCGCGGCTCAGCAGACGGCTTTGGCTCGAGCCGGGGGTTGCCCGTTGCCGTTACGATGGGCGGCCTGGTTTCACCAGCCCAGCAGAACTGCACCAGTGCCACCGACATGAAAACCAAGCCCGGTTTAAGCCTTCAGACTCTTCACCTGTTTTTCAGCTGGTGCTGAAGGCAGCGGAGCTGCGTCATTACAAGGGTATCGTGGCTGATACAGGCTGTGGCGCTAGCCTGTACCCGTGATTTTTAAAGAAGCGTTTGGGGCACTACGACACCAGCAGGGACGGCTCCTGCGCTGGTTTGTCCTGGAGCAGGAGGCTCCGGATCCAGCTGAACGCAACAAGCTGATCTGTTGGGCATGGCATTGGTCTAAAATGGCGCGCAAGGGAAATCGGATGCAATATTACCTTCAAAGAGACTCAAAATTCAAAAAAGTTCTCCTAAAAGCTCAGCAGAAATGAAATAATTTTGGCATAATTCTTCTTTGAAATGTTTCCGCTTGGTTTTGAGATGAATTCCAAGAAGTGGAAGGTTTTTCACAAGAGAAATAAAAGGCCATTCAGTGATCATTTATTTCTTTAGAAACATGGAACTGATCTATAATGCATTGCCATGTCATTATCTGAGATAAAATGATGACTATTTTACCTTTTTTTTTCCAGGGAAATCTTGTTTATCAGTACAGTCCTCCATCCACCTGCACGCAACCCTGCACTACTGCACACTTTCTGTTACCCAAGAGTATTATTTGCGGTGATTTAGTAAATTGAGCAAAACCACTGGCTCCTCAAATATTTATCAATGACTTTTAATTATTTATATTTTTAAAAATGTACAAGGTTTTTTCCGCGTTGGATCTTTGGGTGGATATTTTTCAGGCGAATGACAGGGTGGTAGCCAGGTGTTCCTCTTCCCCATGACTTCCCAGGCGGATTCGATTATTCACACTTTGTGTCTCCTATATGGACAGCTTCCAGCTTCACTTCTCTGTTGCTCGAGGGCTTGTCTGGCACGTGAGGCGGGGAACCAGAGGGTGAGGACCCAGCCTGCAGACCAGGGGTGCGACCCCCCACTCCCAACCAGAGGGAGGCAGCTCCTCCGGGACCGCTGGGAGCTGCGGCATGGCTGAGGCCCTCCCTGCCGACCGGTGCCCTTGGTCTGTCCTTCACCTGCTGTTAAAGCCCTCCTTTCTCTGAAGGCATGGCCAGCTGTGGGTGGGAATTTCCCTTATTTTTGTATGCTAGGCTGGCACTCACAACGCCCACTTTTGATAAGGGGCACCCCGAGTGCATGTAAGAGTCACTAAATAAAATCACAGAATCACAGAATCACAGAATGGTCGGGGTTGGAAGGGACCTCTGTGGGTATCTAGTCCACCCCCCCTGCCGAAGCAGGGTCACCCAGAGCAGGCTGCACAGGACCTTGTCCAGGCGGGTCTTGAATATCTCCAGAGGAGACTCCACAACCTTGTAACACCGCCCACTACACCCTCTCAAGACAGAGATCAATCTGTGAGTATGTTTTATGTTTCCAGAACTTTTAAAGACGAGACTCTGATCAGGTTCTTTAGCTTTGGGTACCACATATGTAACTTCGAGGCAAGATCCCAAGAGAAAGTAACAGCTGCTTCTGCTGTCGAGTCTGCAGTCTTTTTGCAAAAATAAGCAGGAGATACATTTCAGTCATGGTTCCTAATAATGCAGCCTCTTAATTTTGTCCTTTGATTAAACTGTAAAAACATCTTCCAGGAAGGGTCTGCCATGCTCTTCTCTTAACAGACCCTGTGGCAGATGGGAGTTTGGGCTACTACTGCTAAGCTGAGGATGAGCTTTTTAATACCTACCTCTACAATGAATAACGTCAGATGCCATTTATCTATAGCTTTGACAGGAAGAGGAAATTCATAAAAGGTGAGTTATTTGAACCAGTGTTGTCTAAGCTAAAATAAACCAACTATTTAAGTAACAGAAGGACCAAAGTATTAGAGCAAAGAAACTGGGTGTTCTGCTGCTGTGTCAAGCACAAACAGTGCTCCTTAAAATGTCCCTGAGCTCACCAAATCAAGGGCATTCAGGACTTAAGTAGAGCACTCAGTACATTTTAGAAGCAGGCGCTAAATATGCTCCTTTTTAGAAGAAAGTACAGAAGGGAGTATATCTTTTAGAATGCAGAATTCTGAAAAGGTGTGAATAGCTCCATAAACCAATCACATGAATATTAATATTCATATATTCATTTATAAAGCAATTGCTGGTGAATCAAGTTGGTTATCTTCAGAGTAGGATACACAGATGTTTTGTTTAATCAAGTTTTTTTAACTGGTTTATTAATTAGGTTCCACCAAAGCAAAGAATCTCAGATAGTGACTTTAATATCTGAATGAGTCAGTTCTGAAAGATCAAGTATGACAATTTTTTTTATTTTTTTTTACCTCATGATGGTGTTTTCTGTGGTTGGCTAAGGTAGCTCCCTAACACTAGTGAAAAGAAGGGAATACCTGCAGGGTATAGGGAATAGACTGCAGATCCTTACATGAAATTTCGGAGGTTTGTTTATTACTATCTAATATGCCAAATTATGCCAAATTTAGTATTAGTGCACTAGCTGCATATTCAGTGCAAAAATATTAATTGAATATTGAATCAAATAAATCAAGTGCAAAGGAGAACAGTACATAAAAAATGAGATGGTGCATTTGGTACAAGTAGCACAGACTCCTACAGAAACGTATCCTCATGTCTGTTTCAAACACATCTATAAATAAAGCAAATTCCTGTGCTGATATTTATACTTCACAGTATTTTGACAACAGGAAAAATTCTGCTTTAAGCAATTTTCTGGGCCTTTTTCTTTCTTTTCTAGATTAGTGAAATGGAAGCTTTTGAGCCATGTAAGCTTTACAACATTGTTTTCAAAACTGGAAACTTACAGAAAGAGTCATGAATCTTTACACAGGTATATAAACAAATTGTCAGATGTAAAAGTACATGCTGAGTAAATTTAAAAGCAATTTGCCCTAATAAAGCTTTTGGGACCTCATTTATAGCTATGTACAAGAGGGAATTAAGTGCCCAGAGTCAGACTCTGAACATGTGAACATCACTTATGAGTCCACCCAAGCAGAATTCAGGTGTCTGAACTAGGAAAGGCTGCTTAGAGTTGCTGGTCTCAGCCATCCTGGAGATATCCCCAAGATAAAATCCCAGCACTCTCTCAGTTTGAACCGCTGCCTAAGACGGCTTCAAGCTGACAGATGGCCTAGCAGCATGGTTCTGCCCTCCACTGTGGTTCTGGCATGTACATGGGTGCCTCCATACCCAGAGGCTTACGTAGTCCTGTAAGTATGCTTGGACGGTGTCTACCAAACGCTGGAGGAAGGTTCTCACAGAACATGACTAGAAGGGACAGTGTTATGCCTCCCACCTAAGCATTATGTAGTAGCTCATCAAGGATCAAGAAGACTATGGTCTGGGGGAATTTGCAGTCTTCACTTTACCTTCTGAGAAATGTGCTTTCACTCAACGGTCCTGGCCCCTGCTGCAAGGACTGCTTTCCTCTGAGTATGGTACTAGCAGCTGAAACTGGAACTGAAAGTTTCATACTCCCAACAAAGCAGAAGAGCAATTTAAGCATCAGGAGAGGGGCTAGGACACATAAAATGTGCAAGAAGCACGGTCACACTTGTAATCTGCCTGATCTGAACACTTACGTCACGTAAATGCTTAACCCATGTAGTCCTTAGAGGTCTTGATGCTACTCCAAGCAAAATGGTAAAAGTTTATCGCTAAAGTACAGCATAAGGTTCAGGTCTTTTTCTTTTCCATGTGTCATTTTTTTTTGCTTTGCATTTTCCCCAATAATGGTTTTGTCCCTGAACCCTGACAGAGGTGTTAGGGAGCATTGCAAGGCATGAATTCACAGAAGAAATTCTATTGAGGATTGCCAAAAGGGCAAAGAGTTTAAGCCTTCCCTAAAAGTATCCTAATGGCTAAGTTTAACAGCTCTCTGCACAGCACATGGACATCTGTGACTCCTGTTCCTGGATGTCAAAAAATACCCATGCCTTGTATGAAGCCTGAACACCAAAGAAATGCACTAAGGAGGAAGGCGTCTTATAGGTAGTTACCCAAAAATTCAGCATTGTGATAATCAAGTTTCCCTTTCTGAATCCAGCCACCTATTCCATAATCTTAGCCAGGGCCAAGAACTAGCACTGCTTCCTTCAGTAAGATAAAATAGCATTTGTGACTTGAACAGGTCCCTAAGAAATTGTGCTATTCTCTTTCCAGACAGCCACAAAATCTATATTTAAATTCAGGCTGTGATGATGGGTAGAAAGCTCTACACGTTTAACCGCTTTCGTTTATAAAAGTAAGAAAGAGGTAGAATAATTGCTCTTGATCACAAATTGTGTCTCAAAGGTCTTGAGCAGTGGGATGTGTGTGCATTCACATTACAAGAGTGTGGGAAGGTCTTTGTTTCACCTGAGTGACGTAGTGACACCCAGGACGAAGTTATAAACCAAGCCAACTCTTGATTCTCAAATCACGTGCTATTTGAGAGCACAGGCTTTATGGCAAGGGGTAGGTTGCATTCTGAGTGGGAGAGAAGCACAGTCTCCGGATCTTTATCTCTGACCGATACAATTCTGAGTTTCTCTTCCTCTCTTCTGTCTCACTGAAAGATTTTTAGTCTGTAGCAGTCATGTAAAGAGTCTTTCTTTTGGCCCTTGCCTGTGCTTAAGTTACTGAAGAAAGGAAGAAAGAGGAGGTCTTGATCTAAGAGGCTTGAGAACAACTGTGTTGGATGTATCAGTTTTAATCAAACATCATGAGGCATCATTCTACTGACTTCACTAGGCACGGGATCAGATTAAGTCTGAAATAATGAACTAGGACTCCCAGGGTAAATTGTCCTACTATTTTTTCCAGAATTTTTGCAGAATTTTAAGATCATTAAGGGAAGGTGACCCAGAAAACCTAGTAAAGCAAAGAATATTGTTTTGCAAGGAAAGTTAAAATAGAAGCACATCCATCAGTTGAGTATGGTTTAATTAGATGAAATTGAAGACATATTGGCAATCATTTAAAAAATACTCTGTGCACTAGGGGATGAGGAGGTGATTTACAAACACATTGTTTGCAAATGTGAATGTGATGAAAACAAGGCATGTAAGCAAAGCTTTGTGCTGCATTAAAAACTTACAAGCAATCCAAATTTGAGTTAGAAATCATGATACTGAGATAATCCTTATATTTGAAAAATGCAATACTCCTAGAAGAGGCTGAAATTTAAAGATCTGTTATTTGCTAATGAGAATGTAAGAGCTCTTGAATATTAAAGAGCTGAGAGAATTTTGGAAAAGAAACAGATCTTAGTTGTATGAGAGGGGAAATATCTGTAAAAATGAATCAGTATTATTATACCTTACATTTCTTGTGATATGATACAGGAATTAGGAAATAATTTCTCTAAAGCAAGTGGCATATAATTAGTAGGATATGGTAGGAAATTTAATTACATAGGGCTACAGTGACATTCTTCCGTGAAAGGTGAAATTACTGATGTGTTTGGTGAAAAGAATATAGGAACTTTTCTTAGTTTCCTGAGCTTATTAACAAAAAAGTTTGGTGAATGATTAAAAAAAAAAGATATTCTTCCCAGGAATTTACAGTCATGTTTTAGGATCTGAGTTAGAAGAAAAAGATGTTCAGAAAAAGCAAGGGAGACTTATCTAAAGGATTAAAATCTATTTTTGAAACTGAATATATTAATGAAAGGTCATGACATCAGTGTGAATAATGCACTCCTAAGAGATCTGCCATTGCATCTGGCATGAAAAGTCCCACGGCACAGCCAAGCCTCTCCCAAGTCTGCTCAACATATGGGACAATTTTTGAAAGTGTTCATAAAAATATTTCTGCTGCAGAGATGCCCTCTTGGTAGAGTCATCTACCTTCACCACTGCGATAGTGGGGTTTCATCACTTGTCTCACAGAGATCAGATAACCAGAACTTGTTAAGAAAAAGAATATTCCTACAGACTCAGATATCTCAGTGCATTTAACATCTGAGTTTCTATTTCAATATCACACTTCAATTACAGAGAAATTTTATGTAGTGTGACATGACAAGTTTCTACCCACATGCTGAAGGGCTAGAAGATCAAGGCTGTATGATTTTTTTAAAAAATATGACAAAAATTGATGCAAAGGTTGCAGCCAAAAGCAGCTAAAATGGAGGTGTGAAGCCACCCTTGGACTGCCTCCCTTAACTTTCCGGTTAGAATTGAGAGAGGTTTTTCATCCCTGGGTTTTCAGACAAGAAAGGTCTTTGACAGAGGCAGAAAGGGACTGAATGCAAGTAATTGAGAAAGCAAGTGAACTGGAGCTCTGCAGGAAGACTCAAGGAAATTTCTACAGACAGCAATCTTCAGACCACCTCCCCCCTTCTCAATGCGAAGGTACAGTACAGTGCCTCCTTTCTTCCCACTGCGATACAACGGTTGACTGTCAGCAGTCAACTTTATTTTTTGGCAGCATATTTTTGGCTTCAGTTGATTTTTTCTGACTCGTAGCTGCAAACACAGTGGATGCTTATGTTCACAGTGGTATCATAAGCTTCCTACTTCCAACTCATTAAGCATGGTCTGTGACAATATGCGCATCACGTCTCCTTATACAAATAAGAGTAATCCATCAAAAAATTCGGAAAAGTAGAACTCTTCAAAGTTTGCATAACTGACTTAAAAACTCTGTTCACTTTGTGGAATAAGCAAAGAAGGCAAGTTAACTGAACAGTTCAAAGCACACCATAAATTACTTATGAATCAAAGTAGGCGTGGATATACAAAACCAAACAACCCCTCCCTTCCCCCAAAACAGAGATGGGGATTACACTTGAAAGCAGTAGAGCAGCCATCAGTATGTTGTGGGTTATGGCAATGGATTTAAAGTATTGGAATGAATGTTCTTCGGGATAAAGGGGATTCAGCAATTTTTCATTATCTTTAATCTCCCAAAAGCATGTCTAAGAGAAAAATAGCAGCCAGTACCTAATTAGACATCTGCTTTAAAAAAACAAAATTCATGTTGTGGGTTTTTTTCTGCAGAATTAATACATGTGCAATGTGCCAGACATCAAGGGCTGGATATGGAAGCTCTCTCTTTGCAGAGCACATGCAGCCTCGTGTGTGTCTGTGCCAGGCTAAGACAGTAGTTTAGCCTTCCTCCAGTATGGCCCTTGCAAAAAAAAAAATTGGTTCATTTTAGGGTCCTCTCCTAAAAATAAAGTTTGGTCTTAAAACCCTTTTCAGAAGAGCAGCCACAACTTGAGGTAGCAGGTGCAGAAGTAAACTGGTAGTGGTGCACTCTAGAGTCTCCTAATTCCCAAGCCTGCTAATTCCCATCCACGTTACTTTCTAAAAGGCTGTCGGTTTTAAAGAAACTACCTCTCCTCCCTCCTAGATGAATGGTCTAATTCATAGGTTCGTGGTCCCAAGGGTTTCAGATGAAAACATCTGAAATCTTGAAATGTCTGGCAGATCAATGTGCGCATCAGCAAGTTTTTGACTGCAGATGCTGTGAAGTCAATATTGTTTCATGGAGCAGGTTGTGGAGGTCTCACTTATCACAGCCACCACTGCTGGGAACATCTGTAGCACCAGAAGCACTGATCCTAGACAGACACTTTCCAGGCCTCTGCTTTTACAGGCAACTTCTATATACCCACCACATTTCTTGAGAGTGGGACACCCCACCTTATCTCTGCATATCCTACATACCAAAAGCTTTGTCTCCATCCAACCAATCACACGTGTAAGTGTCACCATAAAAGACAAAAAGCCCTACTTCTATTCCTCTTTCATACAAACCTAAGCACAAAATGGCACAAAACAGACTGTAAAGTCGACTTTTTTCTACTACATAGCAAAAGCACAGCCGTTGCCTGTCCCAAGGAGTTTACTGTCTAAGGGTCATACCTGATATCTAAGGGTGGCACCTCTGATGTAAGGGTGAGAAATACACATCCAAGTAATGAGTTTTGTTTAGGCTGTACTACAGCAACATAAGAAGTATCATCTCATTACATAAAAATGTCTGCTTGTATATAATTTGTTTTTATATACATGTTTTTAACTGGAGAAATGTATATGAAAATATGACAGTTATATTTGCTAGAGCCTGGACAATATAAAAGAATCATTGGGTTAATTAATATGCCCCAAAAGTCACTAGTATCACTTCCAATAAACTACGAGGCATTCATTTATCTGTATGCCAAAGTTATTTGATGATTTTATTTCAAAAACATGCAATGAGAAAAAGTTAGAGAAATTATTTATGAGATCAAAATTTGAATTCTAACCTTCATACCCAGGAGGAAACACCAATGAAAGCCTGATAATTATCAGTTTGATTCTGCAAAGTCTCAATTGTCCCCAGGTCCATGTCAGTTCTGCGGGATCTGCTGATCCTCTTGAAAATCGTGATTACCCCAGGACTAATTTTGCCATCCTTGTTGCGGACTTCACTGGCACTGTTTGTGAAGTAAGATGGTGGTGTGAATGAGCAACTTATGCTTCTTATTTGAGATAAAGGAACAACTGAAAGAAACTTGGGCATAATTTTTCATTAAGGTGTTTTGCACGTACCATGGAAACTGCTCCAAAGATCATCTTTAGTAGGCAATCTCATCTTTATAGAAACTGCTCGAAGGTATCTTTCTGCAATTCACATTGTAATTTTCTTTGATCTTTATTTTCTTTTTCCCTAGAGTGGATTGCCAAAGACAGATATACCTTTTAAAATATGCTAAGATAAATGCAACTTGAATGAGGAGACTTATCTCTCTGAATGCAACACTGGTAGGACAAACCACAGATTCCCCTATTTTCCCAATTCTTCAAGATGACTAAAAGCCTTGTCAATGACTAACTACTGAGCTTGACCTTAAAATCTGTTAGATGAAAATAAGAAATCCCACTAAAAGCCTTGCTCTACGATATTATTTTTCAAGCAATGGGAGGCACAGTTTTGCCACAAGTAGCGTAAGTATGATTGGATAATTTGCTGTCCTGGGGCCATATATAAGATCAAGTTTGCTTTTAAAACCTTGGCACCAATAATCTTTAGCTATTAATCTTGAAATTAAAGAAAGTAAATCCAGCATTGCATCACAAATTTAGTGGCTGCAAAAACTTTTTACTCAAAGGATTCATAGATTCTTACAGATGTGGACTGGGTAGGACTGCTTTATCAGTTAATTTGACCTTATTCTGCTGTCAGGAACCTTTCACTCTTTTGCTTCTATGCTGATTTTAGTAAGTTGCCTAACCAGTATCTTTCAAGAAATTTCCCGTTCTTTTTCTGAAGACATCGAAGCTGGAAAAACATTGCAGTCTGCTCCAGTAGCCAAATGGCCTTGCCGATCAAAGTTTATTTTCAGTATGGATTTCCTTGACATCTGTTCCCAGCTATTAGGCTACCTCAGGGGAACCAAAATTAAATTATTCTCTGTAGATGACGGAAGCAGAAATATTACCATTGTGCCCCTGCTCTGTCACATTAAAAATGGGACACGAACCAAATATTCCTATTGTGTAGGAAAATGACTTGCCCAGAAGGCAGCATCCAGAGAAAGTGACACAATGCTCTATATTCAGACTGTTGTTACAGGTACATCCACCTAAAGAAGGCACAAAAATTGCTTCAAGTAGTATAGCATAATTTAGATCAAGTCTGCTAGTTCCTCAGCCACAAGAAATGGGCTGAGACAATGTCCGACATTCTCTATGGTCCTTATCTAAATAATCAGCTCAGAGCCACCTAAGGACTGAAGTGCAGAGGTGCCAAAGTGAGCGTCTTTGCTGTCCCTTGCTGGGGAGCATGCAGAAAAGTGCCCGAGGGTCACCTAAGAGCAGTGACCATCTGTTCAGGGACAGGAGTAAGTCCTTCTTCTGGGAGTGGGTGTCCATCATTAGAAAGAGCTGTCCCTCTCTCTTCTGTGTGTGAAAGTTCGAGGATGTTTTCAGTGTAGCTGTGCTTTGGCTGATGCTATGGAAAACAGCAGCCTTTCAAGGGAAATACCACCACAATATGCTCCACAAGGTAGCACCATGGTCACTTCAACAGAGATGACAGAGAAGCAACCCAAGGCGGAGGCACAGAGTGCCAGAAAATATCTGTGCAAAGCAACAAAACACGAGCACAAACCTCGCTCAGCTCCCCGAGATTGACTGGGCCTCACTTTAAGTCCCCTGATTTCAGTTAGTGCCCTGGAACTAAATTATCCCCTGATCTCCAGCACACCTGAGCTGTCTTGCTGGTTTATTGGCCCCCTCTCCTTTGACCATAATTTTTTCTGGCTGTGGACCAGAGAGAACATTAGGACCTGAATTTCCAAATTTAATTATAGTGTTTAAATAATGATACAGAGCATTGATTCCATTCACTCACAATGGCACAAACCAGCTTTAAGTATTTAACACCTAGGGCACTTCCTGTCTCTCCGCTCTTGGTTTAATCACCTTCTGTCAATTAGAAGATCCCTAAGAGGCTGGTCTGTTTATACCATTAGAGAAACTGAATACCCCAGGCATTACAGCAGCTCGTATTTAGTGTTTTATGTCCTGGAGAGAAAGATTTGCTTGAAATTAAGTAGATGGTGTATTTGAATCTTTATGTTGCATATCTACAACTCACTCTGAAACTGCTTGGGTACCAGCACAATCTGACCTGAGTTTATAACCTGTGCATTTATAAACTCTTTTTGCTGGTCTGGCTGCACAAAAGGACTCTGAGGTGGGGCTAAGTGGGTCTTTGCAGAGAAATTAATATCCAGAGGGCTCAGAGCATGTCTGATGCAGGGTAGTCATGTGTTTCATCATACTGGGGGAGAACCCCATCCAAAGCACCAGTTCCCAGGTCCATTGTGCCCTCGCAGCCCCAGGACACTGTCTGCAGGTGTCTGCTGCAGGCAGCTGGCGAGGTGCTCTTGGTCCCCAGGTCCTGTGAGGTCATGGGAGTGCTGCGTCCTGGGCGGCTGCTCTGGGAGATGAGCTAGCCTGGGATGAGCTGAGAGTTGCCCACTTTCTGCTTTCCAAGCATTTCCATCTAATTCCAGCAAAAAGCTATCCCAGAGCTACAGACAACAGCAGTGCTACACCACACGTATGCCACGGAGCCTGGAGCTGTCTGGTTTAATGAGGCTAAGCAAGATGTTTGCTGCTGCACTCACGCTTTCCCCTAAGGCTCCAGGAAGCTGAAATTCACTCGTCCTTGGCATGTTTCTTTACAACTTCAGCAAATACATTCCTCCCTCTCTACCCTAGCACCAAATCACACTGCTTGCAGTGGCAGGTCCTCTACTCACTCTTCCTCCTCATCTCTGCCTTATGCTTGTATGTAGTCACTCCTACAGGTCATTCACATAGAGGGTCTTTTGCCACTCTACCTTTCCCCTCGCTGCTATTTGCATCTTCTTTTCTGTACCTCGCCAGTGCTCATGCACCTGTGGAAGCAGAAAGACCCTGCCTTTGGTCTGGTCATGTAGAAAGCACATGAAAAAGCTTGGTTTGACCCTTCTGCCCCTGAAGTCCTTGGCAAAGGTATCTTTGATATGGACAAAGCAGGGTTGTACTTGAATGTTCTCCATGTACCAGTGCTGCCAGTGGGAGGCTGAGACGAACGGTGAGTGTGGGGACGAGGAGGGGAGGCAGATACAAATATATTTAAATGTATGCTTTTCTCTTCTTGAGACTGAAATCACAGGGTTTGAAGCCCAAGTTTCCCATACTGACTTGACCAAACAATCCCCTTCTTGTTCTCTGTGCCAGATTTGTTCAGCCGCTCTCCTAGGGGAGGCTAATTTTGCTAATTTTGAACTGATTAAGAGCAGCTTTACATTAATAACAGTGTGCTCTTGACAGCTCTTAATGCTGATTTCATAAGCAGTGGAGTTACAAATCCCCACTGCCAACTGAAGCCAAGTAACACCCCATCCCTGGTGCTCTGGCTGGTCCCACCAGCCCTGAGGCAGGCAGGCCTCTTCCTTCACCCTTTGTGGTTGCTAATAGTGCCGCAGCCAGGCTGACGTTGCCCTGACAGCCCAGCACAGGGCTCGTTGCAGCCACCTGGGAGACAGTTTTCCTCCTTGCTTACTATTCCATCCACCACCCATGAGCATTTGCTCCCACAGAGCTCCACAATCCATCTGATTTTCTCATCTGACCGCCAGGGACAGATTTACTCTCTGCAAACATCTCTCCTTGCCGTCCTTACCTCGTCCAACAGCCATGAGCATATTTTTGAGCTCTCTCTACAGCTAGAGGTGTCTCCTGTCACTCAGGGAATGTGCCATCAAGCTGCAGACTACTTAAGATCTTGTTTGGGTTTCCATGCAACCACCCTCATGCTTTTATTCAATCCTTGTGAAGATCTGCAAGTTTGTTCTTGGCCTTAATGGTTCCTAATGGTTTCTAGTACCTAGAGAGTGCCCTGTGCTCCCTTTGACTCTGCGGTAGGAGTCAAGGGGACTGCAGAGCTGCTCGGATGTGGTCATGTCCCCTTTTTTGAAAGTTTTGCTCCCACTTGAGAGCAAGGAAATTCCTATTTCATCCAACTGCCAATTTTTTCTGTTGAAAATGCCTTAGCAGACCCTCTCTGATATATGTAGTTATACCAGTCTGGCGTAGGTTATGCAGCTGCCCCTATCTTTCCTGAGTTTCTCTGTTATCTGACACATCATTTATGGGAATTACAATTTTATGTCTAAGATGAGACAGGTCTTCCTAGATCTGGGAATTTCCAGATTTTTTGGGCCATCACATCTTCCTCACAGCCGTGGAATAAGCCATGGAGTCTAAATGCTGAAATCATGTCTAAATTCCATAAACCACATAATATCTTAGGTGCCAAAAATACCTTTTTGTTGATGTGGTGTTTCCCTCTACTGAACGTGAACTCCCACCCTCTTTTTTACTAGTTGGTTACTGATTTTCACACCAGAAATATCTGGAGGCAGTAAAGTAGTTTATGAGGTGATTTTTTCTACGTAACTACTTGCATTTGCAAAGAGATAATTCTCAAAAATAAATATTAGTAGAAAGGTGGTGGGGAAAGCTATAATCTCAGCTTGCTTCATAGCCTCATTAACCTCGTTATGCACCTCACCTCCTTCCTAGGAATAAAAATTCTTTTTCTTTTTTAACGTCT
>Ga0181612_183160_pt1 | contig 15044 bp, 14 predicted proteins | sample HoacroProtozoa21_FD_119630 | JGI IMG/M metagenome (GOLD analysis project Ga0181612, IMG submission 119630) | Hoatzin crop microbial communities from Cojedes, Venezuel. Combined Assembly of Gp0051906, Gp0051904, Gp0051908 | reverse complement strand
TGGGGCAAGGCTTCCGGGCCCAGGCCCGGAGCCCCGCCCAGAACCCCGGCCCCTGGCCCAAGTCCCGGCCCCCCCCCAGCAGCCCCTCTCACCTCTCACCCTTTGGCTTCGCAGACAGCGCCCGGGGTCCACCGGAGGCTCTTTCGGAAAGTGCACAACCTCATTTCGGCCTTCCAGAAACCCGACCAAGGCATCGTAACCCCCCTGCAGCACCAGGTCGTCAACCACATGAAAGCCAAATACCCGCCAGGTACTCGTGGGGCGGAGGGAGCCTCGGCTGTGGCTGAGCAGAGGGGACAGAGGCCTGAGCCTTGTCTGCATCTCTGACCTGAACTACCCAGCAGGGTGGCAGTGCCAAAAATACACCCTGACTTTGCAACCGTGTGATGGAAATGCTGGTGCTCAGGGGCTCATTAGGGCTAGGATCTGTCAATGTGATGAGAAAATGGATTTTGAATATCTATTCTGGAGTGCTACACCGGCCGGGCTACCTGCCCTGCCCAGCACCCTCGCTCATGTAGGTGCGAACCTTCTGATCTGCCCATTTTCTTGCAGTGCTCAGCCTTTTGTATCTTTGTTTTTCTTAGGGAGAAATGAAGGCCATGACTTCCACCTGCAGCCATCATGAAGACACTTCCCCAAGTGTGACATAACCATATCTTCCAGTGTCTCCTCTAGCCCGTGCTCTAGAACAGAACGATTCATACGATAGTTAATACAACTCCGTGAGTTCTCTTGTAACATTTGCAGAAATGTGTATTTCATAGAATTTCTAGCTCAAAATTTAGAAGTTTTAAGTTTCAGAATGCTTTGAATTTAGTTGTTTGTTTTTTTTTGTAAGAGAGGGGATAAAAAAAATCAACTACTAAATAGTGTAGTGTCTTTTTTTCTCTTTGTGTTCTCAAGTACAAAATATTTTTCACTTCAAGATTAGTTCCTCATTAATAATTAGTTAGTAATTTTACATTACTTAACTTTGGCCTCTGCTTTGCTTTGTTGTGGTTGGCATTTATGCAGCACTGGGCAAGTCCCCTTTCATAGCCTAAGGAAAATTGCTGACATTAACGTGTCCTTGCCTTGGGTGGGCTGTGTGACTGTCATTCATACAGTTCCAAAAGAGATTCCAGAATCGGCACTGTGAGGATCCCCGCTAACTGAGTTCCAGTCCTGGCAGGCTCTCTGCCCTGTACCTCAGCAGAACCGGCTGCCACTGCCTGGCTCTACAAAAATCTGTCGTTTGCACCAACGACCAAAAGCTGAAGCAACGCGCTGAAGAGCCAAGCTCAACCAGCGAAGCGGAGAATGTCGTTCTTTGCTTTTTGATGTTCTCTGTACTTGAAACAAACCACCCCTGCGCGCCATTTAAAAAAATAACTTCTTTTTGCATGACATTTTCCTGTGCTTTTCTTAACCTACCCATGTGTGCTTCCATGCTGCTGCTGGGCTCCTGAGGGGAGAGGTTGGACTCTGCAGGACTTGTCAGCTGTGCAGGGTTAGCACAGGGCTAGCTCCAGAGAACATGGAGCACGTGCCTTTTACACGCAGGTTTTAACAAGCATGAGGACACTGCCCTGCCTGAACTGGGAAACACTTTTGAACAGGCTGGCTGTCCTACAGCCCTCTTGTTTCAGGAACCAGCGCTGCGTCTGCACTGCCATCAAAGGGTGGCAGACCCGCTCCGGGCTGACTCTGTGGGGGTTAAAGCCCCTCAGCCCATAGTCGTCTTCGTATCCTGGATCCTGCCTTGTTTTCACTTCACTAAAGGCAAGCTGGATGAGAATAGTGACCGAGCTAAATGGGCTGCAAGTGCAGGATTCACCAAGGTTATGCTGCTCCAAGCAGCATTTGATAAAGCTGGAAGGTTTACCTTTTTTTTGTTTTGCTTCCCCGTAAGTGTCTGTGTGCCAGGGAGAGTGTGCGAGTGGGAAAGGGCAAGCAATAAAACATTTCCTCTGAAGCACAACGGTCTTACCTTCACACAGTGCCATACAGTGGCAGACCCAGCATGATTTACTCTTTAATAAAATATTTAAAAGCTGGTTGTTGGGGTTTTTGTTCATCATTACATAATTCAGTAAACGCCAGCCATGGAGGCACTGAACTGACCACCGCCAGCACAGAGCGCAGCACCAGATGCTCTGCTGTCGCTGGTGCCTATTGAACCTCGCCCTCCTCTGTGCCTTAAAGGCTTCCCGGCTTGCTGCAGGGCTGCCATGGCTGGTCCCTGGCCGTTCCTCTCCAGCTTCGGCTTCGTGCTCCCACAAACCATCCTTCCCTGAAGCCAGTCGACTTGTAGGAGCCCTTTTGCTTTCTAAGTGCTGGGTCTAAACTCCTGGTTTAGCTGGCCTCTTCTGGGAGCAGGGAAGGGTGTGCTTGGAAGTGGTCCCTGGCAGGTGACGGCACAGTGGTGGGGATAAATCAACGTAGTGAGAAGCGCTTTGCCCAGGGGCTGTTTCCTACAGACATGTCCTATCGGCTTCAAGCAAAGGCTGAGGCTGTCAGCGCTGCATGCGCAAACCCCGTGGCACGAGAGCGGCAGCCGCTCGTCCGCCCTGCGGTGCAGTGAGCTGAAGATAACTGGTTTGTCTATGGGTGACTCTGGCAATGCTTTGTTCTTCTAAAAAAGTACATAAAATAGGCCAGAAGATGCCATTTTTATTTAGAGCTGAGAATGTCATTTCAGTTTGTGATGTAAATTATTAAGACGGAGGCTTGTTTGTGTTGTTTCTTTTGGGTACTCAAGAGTCTGGAATTGCTCTGGGCTCAAACAAGGTGGAAACAGAGAGAGAAGCTCACGGTACCTGCGGGACAAGGAGTCGGTGTCTGGTTATGGGAACAGTAATATGGAAATTCTATAGATTTCATGCATTGACTTTGGTGTGAAGAGCTACAGATCCTTTCAGAGAGCAGCAGCCACATTTTGTGGGCATGACTTCACCAGACAACGGCTGTACCGCCCGCTTCTTCCTTCCCACACCACCAAGGCCAGGCCACAGCCACACTGGGACGCAGCCCCTCGCTGCTGCAGGTGCTCTGCCCCGTCCCTCCCCTTCCCTGGGTGCCGCAGTCCTGGCTCTGACAGCTGATTTTTGCAGCTCAGCACAGGGACTCTGCACCCCCTGCCCTGGCCCTCCCCACCCTGCCTTCTCCCCAGCAAAGGCGATGCCGCTCCTCTGCAGCGACTAACCCTGCAGCAGCTCTGGTTTTGCCTCCCTTGAGCCCTCCCCTGCTCCCCGGCTGCGGCCATGACAGACCTCCTGTGGAGACAAACCAACATCATCGCCCAGGCTGGTTTTCTTCCCTCTCCTACCAGAGCACCCCTTTGGTCTCCCTTCCTTCGCTTCCATCCAACACAGCTCCTCGGCCTCGGCCCTTGTGCTGGGTTATTGCCCAGCCCAGCTGATCTCATCTGTTTTTCACCACGTCGCCTTCCCTTTAGCCTTAACCATGCCGCCTGCCCGGCCAGTTCACCGTCTCCTCCTCTCTGCTGCGTGCACGGGGCGTTTTACTTTTCCTCAGGCGCCTACCTTCGACACGCAGAGTCATTCATCACCGTCTGTTTGAAGCAGCTCTACAGAACACGCAGGTATTTAAACTTTGCTCCTCATCCCCTACCACCACCGTTGACCTCACCCACTCATTTCTTGGGAGTGCAAAGGCATTTAGCTGAATCTTTTTCTCCCTCTTGCTTTTTCTGATTAGATGTAATGACCTGTGCACAGAAACCAGCTGTGATTTCGTCTGCAGTGAAACCTGCGGAGTTACATGCATGAACTTTGGTGAATCAGAAGCAAAATTAAATCTTGCTAGCAACCTGCTGCCCCCCAGCATTTCAATCAACCAGTACTGTCTGAAGATCTTCTTTAGCTGTGTGGAAGCACCTTTTGCAGAGACGACTACAGTATTCCCAAACACATGGTGTAAACAAAGACAGCATCACACACCATCAGTTTGCACCTTTATTTTTTAAAAATGAAATAGTCAAAGTACTTTCTTTTTCAAATATTGACACATAATATATTAACTTTCAATATTTACAGCGTGTTGCTGGGATGTTCTTGTAGAAAATGCATGCTTCTGGTCTGAAATCCATAGCAAAATGCATCAGACCATTTAACTGCAGCCATATAACATAAACCTGTACAGTATCCAGTCACTACTCAGCACAGGAGTTAGAGCAGGAATAAAAAAATTGGGATCTATTGTTTCCTAGCAACGAGGCTGAGGCCATTAGAACACAATTTCTGTAAGATCAGAACCTCTAACCGGTGTTAGTCAGAAACTGAAGATCTTGGCATACATTGTAAACATTTTTACTGTTGATGAGAAAGCTAAAAAGGAACGTTACTTTGACATATATTGTATGCTATGCTTCTCTTCCTCGTTTATTGACACTTCTGCCTGAAGAGTATGAAGACTTTAATGTTTTATCATGGTTCATACAAGTAAAATACCGTCAAGGACACGATCTGATATACTAACATTTATTAAAAGGCTAAAGTCCACCACGAGATCTAAGGAAAAACTGGAAATTGTCAAACACGTTTCCTTAGACAAATAATGGCAGCTGACAAACGCCCGGACAAATCCACAGCGAGTCCGACTCCACTGGCCCCAGTTTCTGCCGAGAAGCGATTCCTCTGACAGTCGGGGCGCTTTCGACCTGCTAACATTTAGTATCAAGTGTGGGTTTAGGTAACAGTCAGTGCTTGGCAGGGAAAACCCTTACAGCTGCTGGCGGCAGCTGGATCTGATTCGATCGCCCAACAGCGAATCCCGCCTGAGCGAGCCAACACCCGGCCAGGGATCTGCCAACCCCTCTCACCTCTGGAACCGGGCTTTGCCTTCCAGCAGCACCCATCGCCACCGCCCACCTACGAGAGGCTGCTGGGCGAGCCCAGCCCTGGGCGACGGCGCGGCGGGGGTCGGTGGAGCACCTGGCTGGGCACCGCGGCTTCGGCCAGAAAGAGCGGCTGCGGCCGCCCCGCGAGCCTGCGACGGGGAGGACGCTATGGAGCTCCGACCAAACAGCTAGGATGTGTATACCGAGGTGCACATCGACCAGTTCATATATATTTATTTGGCTATGTTCTACATAGATATCTATACATATATATTTATACCTTTGAAATGTTCTAGATTTGCTAAATAAATATGAAAGCAAAGGAAACATTACTTGTACACACTGCTTGTTTGGCTGTCATAAAAAATATAGCACATCTTTCTCATGGTAGGTACTTTGCTACAGGATAGTGTGCAACAGTGGATTTATTTTATTTTATTTTTTCACTTTCAGAACCTTGTTTGCAGTGCTGAACACTAGCATCAAATTATCTGATCTAAAGAACAGTATAAATTTCCATGCCATTATTTTTCTTTTTTGCTTTTTCTCATTTGGGTCTCTAGGCTATAGTGCAAAATTGAAAAAAAAAAAAAAAAAGAAAACTACAAAAAATGACACTGAGAAATTGGTCTAACTACTAGGAAAAAAAAAATATGGAGACCGAAATGTTCCCTGCCTCCATCTGGGGTTGTTCATGAACAAGATGGTACAAAGCCATTTGTCTGCTGTCGTTCTCTTGATCACTGCTGGCCGGCCCACGAGTAGCTACAACTTCAGTCTCCAGTGCTCTGTCAGCAATAACTCCTGTCTTCAGCACTGTCATCTCAACATGACTTCTTTATTTAGTTTCCTAAACTTCTGAAACTGCTATGATGAAGGCATTTTTTTGCTTTTGTAACCAGGCCATGTAATGTCATGGGCTTCTTTCAATATCCATATTCTCGTAAGAAATACTGTTCAAAAACGTACCTTAGACTGCACCCAGGAACTGGGAAAATGCCAAATTTGCTTCCAGTGACAGACCTGTACCACATTTCACTCTTTGACCTTTTGGCATAACAGGAGAGCAACAGTAATCAAGGCAGTATTAAAAACACAGCTGTAGGTAATAGAAAGTGCATTTCCCGCATATAATACAAATATAACTTTAAGAAACTAAAGGCACAAGCTAACTAAATATGTATTACATACTAGAAATGCACAGTTCAAGGTAATTCTAATAGCTTCAAATATTTGTTTATAATGGATATTTAAAGCAGTTTGAAAATGATACCTTATCAGTGAATTGCAAAAAAGTATAATTGCTTAAAATATAAGTAAAATAGACTCTAATATTGACATCTTGGATCAGTGATAAAATACATCATCACATTTATGAATGCACTCTCTATATACAATTCATAAATTATTCCTCCATTGATTAAAAGCATATTAGAGGCTCAAGGATTTGAAGGTCCGTTTTTAGGCTGGTGTGGAGGTATTCAAATTCTCCATGATGGTACGGAAAATTACGGAAACCAGAGCTGCCAAACCTGCACGTTGTCAGCTCCCAAATCTGTACGTCAGTTAACGATGAGCCCGATCAAAATGCCTTATGTGTAGATTTTGGTCCACAGTTCCCCCTGGCCGGGGAGTCGAGGGTGGTTTTAGGGGTCGGGCTCTCGCCCGGCCTGATCCCGTACCCCCAAAGCTGCGCTGGCTCCCGGGGGAGCGGAAGGAGTCTGGAAAGAGACGCTAATGGTGCCAGGCTGAGACCCGAGGGGGGTCGGGTCGCGGGTGCCGGTTGAGGCTCATGTCTAACTTTAGTACAGTCTGCTCCACTTGCCCAAAAACAAGGGGAAAAAGAAAATTGGAAAGAAAGGAAGAAAGAAAGACTAAGAAAGCACTTTGTTGGCTCCAGTAAATATGAGCAGAAATTGTTTCAATATATTTACTATGTCTCTTTTGGAAGAAATGTGCAATAACATCACTGTTACGGATACACAGGCTCTATAACAAGACTTCTAGCTCCCTCTGAAAGTCAGTAAAGGAAATCCCCTTCCCCGCCCCCCCCCCCATGTGCCCTCCCTCCCCCCCAGTAATCAGGTCTTGTAAAAATGACAAGCTGAAAGAAGAAGGATCACCTACTCTGCTATGAAATAACTGTGCCAGCAGCGCATGATACCTTGGGAAATAAAAATTTCTGCCCATGCAATATAATGCTTTTCTATGTGCTCTAGATATTGAGCTGAAAAGTGAAGAGTCATCCCCAAAATGTTCTACGTTTATCAACATATTTACTATCCACACTTCGGTTCATCAACTCCCAACCCACCAATCTTCTTCAGACTCGAAAGAATGAGTAATACAACAGGATTATTAATCTGAGATGAAAAGAACACGATGCCTAAACCCAACAACACTGCAATTTCCCAATGATCTGTGAGAAGGCGAGTCCTGGCCCAGTGACCACAGACGGGACCGATCCTGCACGGCTTGATGCTACTGCACCGCGGGGGCTGTCCCAGTGAGGGATGTCCCAAAAACGCCCAGTTAAAGCCCAGCCCTGTGAACACAGACGACCGCGGTGCTGGCCCAGCCCTTCTCCAGCCACCCCTGACATGGTGCCACCCTGCAGCCCTCCGCTGGGAACACCAGAACAACCCAGCGCAGAGGGAAACCCCGGCAGAGAGGCCCCCACGCTAAAAGCAGACGCAACGTGGCGTTCCTCACCAGGCGGCTGAGACGTGGCTACGGCCAAGCAAAGCGAACGGCCCTACGGGACAGCCGTCCTGCGCCGTGCCCAACACCGGGCGGGTTTCCCTGGTTAGAGAATCCCTTAGATCACAGCCGTGAGGAACGACATGAGCGGGGTTGGTGAGCAACTACGACATTTCCATACCCAGTCTGGTTTCTGTACGCAGTCCCTTGAACTTACGGGAGCTCTCACTGGAATAGAAATGACCCAGTAACCACGGGTTGCAGAATCAGGCTCTGTAACCTTTTAAATAATTGGTGAATTGTTAAATCAACAACAACAAAAAAGTCGTGTTTCTTTAGACGAAGGCAGAGCCCGCCACGCCCTCCCCTACCCCGCAGGGATGTGCGGTGTCACCCCGGGCACCTCGCACGTGGGTCGCACTGCTCCGCTGTCAGGACTCCGCTTCTGAAATTTTTGAATACTGCCACACAAGAACTAAAAATCGTCACTGTCATCTCTCAAAGAGTTAAACAAACAATATTAAAATACCATCTTCTGTCACATTTAAAGGCAGTTGGATATGTTTTTTCCCTCTATATTTATATATACAGAGTTCTGATCTAGAAAAACCAATACAATAAACCATTTTACGTTTAAAAACAGGCAGTCTTTGGTGACGCAAAGGCAGAGATTTTCTTTGTTACCTTCTGCCTATTTCACTCTGTCTCATAAAGTGAATATTATTGGCACTGTCAGAAAGTTCGAGATACTGCTCCACAGATAAAACAAAATATCCATCGTAGCCTTGTACCCGCCCAGTGCTTAGAAGCTGCTGTTTCTCTCCGTCTGTCCATGCCCTAATGCCTTCTTCCCCTTCCTGCAGCCGTCTCTGCTCCTTAGTCCAGGCCTGAGCCACGGCTCTCTGCCTGGCTATCTCTAAGACATGGTTCTTTTCTTCTTCCACTGTCGTTCCGTACCGAACGTTAAAGCACAGCGCGCCGTGCTGGAGCTGGATGTCAGCAAAGCGTCTAGTCCTCCCGTTGATCACAGACGTCATCTGCGACACTGTGACGTTGACGCCATTCTCCAAGATGCGTCGTCCCCCAGTGCTGCCGATGAGGGCCAGATCTTCTTCCAAAGACCCCAGCTTGATGAAGTAATGCGTGTCTCGGCCCTCGATGGTGAAATGCAGGTTCTCCAGGTAGTGAGCGTTGTTGAGGATGGCAGCGATGCGCCGGCTGTCCTCGTTAGCCACGCCTATAATGTCAGCTGTCACTATACCATCCTTTATAGCGAATTTGATGCCTTTTCCGAATACTGAAGGAATAGCTGCAAACCTTGGCTGCTTCACTCCCTCATAGCACTTGCCGTCACTATACCTGGGTGTCATAGGAAGCTGATCCAAGGATATAAAGTTTTGGAGCTGCTTTTGTAGCTCACACTGAATACCAAGAATAGTCTGGAAAAGAAAATACCGACAAAGTTTGCGGGAGAGGCATCTTGCAGTTCATTATAGTGTCTCACAGACCCTACTAATCTCTTAATTGCTGAGAATGGACCTTCAATTTGTTTGTAAAACATTGTCCATGTCTACAGAGCCTGGGTATACACACAGACTTTCCCATCGCCTAAGATATTGCTTTCTTTCTGTCTCTTGGACTCACTAGTTTCTAGAAAACAAATGGAAAACATGTTTATCACAAATGCTATTTTCTATTTCTTCTTCTTTTTTTTCCTTCCTCCCCTCTTTACTCAAATGGCTGGTCTTTCAACTTCTAGGCATGGGGAAACCTGAACTCAAAGCTGTACTCTCTCACACGATTCTACGCTTAGTCTCGGTGCGTCTCATTGCGTCTTTTCTAAAGCAGCAGTAACAGTTTTTATAGCCCATTCTTTAAGGAAAGCAGCCTGTGAAGGTCTCCAGACACTAGAACAACAGGAACCATGCAGGTACATCAGATCTGTAGATCCAGCTCCCCACTGAGGTTAAAAAAATCTCAGCTCCAACCATCTATTTGTTTTTTAACACTAAACCTATCACTAGACTGTTTCTGTGCCTTTGTAATAGCTTAATATTTCAGTGACAATTATACATGGACATGCTCCTATATCTGGAACGAGCTCTGACCTTCTAGCTCTCTACACTCTGTGCCGTCATTTGTGCATGGGAAGTGTGTTCAATGCTATCAAAGTGAACTCACAGCACCTTACACTTCCTTTTCCTGATGACAGTAGAGGAAAGGCATCCTTTCTCTCTCGCCTTTGCAAAACCGTGTTTCTTTGTTAACAGATGCTCGTATGGTCAAATGCCAAACATGAACACCTGCGCAGAATACTGGTAGTTGGTCCTGTTGCAGTTACACTGATTGCTGCTGCATGGCTCTTCTTCACTGAAAACAAGCCCTGGAGCAAGGCTGAGGTTTACAGATTCCCCTACAAATCCACAGCAACATTTCTGTTTTCCTGCAATAATTGCGCGCAGGTACAGACTTGTAAAGCTGTTTATACCCTCAGCGACTTTGCATCTCGTGGCATCTTCGCTAACAAAGATGAAAATCTGTTGTTTCAATTTTTTCTTTCCACAATTTTTTTTTGTAGCTTTTTGAGTTTTCAGACAAACAACCTTTATCCTTTTGCCTATCCTGCCTCTCAAATTTGGACGGTTTCTCTGTAAACAGCCGCAAAGCTTCTTCACTGCATTCGTAAAAGATTCTCCTTAAAACTCTCCTCTGCTCTGATGCCTGTACATAATGTGACAACGTTAAAGTTTCTACCATTGTTAGACTGTTGGCCTTGCCTATTATGTTGAAAGATACAGTCACATTGTTTCACTGGTCCCCAGTATTTTCTAATCAAATTCCTTAATTTAGTATTAGAAGCTGCCAAACAGAGTTTCTGCTAACCTTTCCAGGATCCCACTCCTGGGTTTTCGTTTGAAGCTGTAGCAGTTCGTACGTTGTCTCCAAAGCTTCAATCTCTGGTTTTGGGAATCCAGGTAGCACGTTGTGCAGCTGGAAGCCGAACAGCTCTAGCCAACTTCCAATGTCTGCAAAACAAGGCAAGGACGCTGGCAATATGGCACACAAATCCTAGAAAAAGTGAGGGTAGTCTGCAGAAATCCCAGCTATGCAGAAATAATGATTTCACATCAATTTATGTTTTCAGTACTGGTTACAGCATTTACTGTAGCAAACAAATTATTTGATTACCAAGCATGGCTATACTCAAATCAATAGTGTACCTTCTATCTATTTATAATGGAAAAAATTCAAATTAAGCTGCCTCCATTCTTCCTCTAATTTTGGCACTTAGAAAGGCAGCAGAAACAACTATTAATTATTTTCTTGGTTACCACAAAGGCTACAGAAAACAGATCAAGCTCAATAAGATGTTATCTATGAAAGAAATTATTTTAATATATATAAGATTTATTTTAATATATATAAGATTAGAGTCAAATAGTAACTTTGGCTGTACACAAAAGATTTCTGGAGTCTTGAATCCATACCAGATTTGATCAAAAATTGTATTTTCATTGGAAACGTATTACTTTTACCTGTTGTATACTTAGCAACATCTTGGATTCTGCCAACTGGGTAGTTATTTTCGAATGAGTAGAGATTAAATGGTTGTGGGACAGCATTCAGGTGTTTCCATATATGATGATGTGGTGTCGTCCACCGACCAGCAATGACATCGTAGTCCCGCTGACCCAGATGAACTAATTTAGTAAGAGAATCATAGAGCCCTCCATGAAAACCAATGATAACCTGGAAATCTGGATTAGTGTCCTGGTAGATCTCTCCATACGGGGTGTACAAAATCTCTTTTATGACTTGGCCCCGACTGCTAAATACAGCTAGAGGTGTTCCAGTGTTATCACAAGCAACATAATATTCTTCTCCACTGCTTAATTCCATCGCTATGAGATGACCTTGAAGATCATAATATAGGGATGTTATTTCTGAGCTAGTATGATTGTACAAGTGAGTAACTCTTATTGGGTTGGAGAGATCAGCATAGAAGAACTGCAAGTGTTGTCCTAGGCTTGACTTGCTTGCAACTCGTCTTCCAAGACCATCATAACAGTATTGCACAGTCCAGCCAGACACTTTGTTGTATGCTTTGCTCAGCAGACCGTTGGAGTTGTACTCGAAGATCTCATTGCCTCTTTGCCTGAGAAAACCATCTTCGTCCATTTTATATTGAATTTCTCCAAGTCTGGTAATGCGATCTCTCAGATCGTATCTCAGAGGAGTGAGGCGTGCACTGTTTCCATGGCTCAGCAAGTTGATGTTGCCATTAAGGTCATAGCTGTAGCGCCACTGGGTTTTATCATTCACAGACACAGTCTGAAGTTGACCATCAGCATCATATTCATAAAAATACCTTGTTATATTGGCATCTACACCTACGCGTATATCACAGATCACCATGCGACCCATATTGTCATACTGGATGGTCATCCAGTAAGCGATAGACTTGAGAATTTCATATTGTACTTCAATCACCTGACCGTTGGCACTAAAAATTTTGGTGTGTTTCATCACAGTGGTGGTTATAACTTGGTTTAAATCATAATTAATTACGCTGAATTTTCCAAATTGTTCAGTCCTGCCAGAAACATCGACGTAACGGTACAGATCTATGGGAAGAGGCGTCTCGTTTATCATGGCCTGCATGCTCGTGACACGGAAGTTGTTATAGCTGTAGTCAAACCTGGCGTTTACAAGCCCTTCTTCACTAAATCTGAAAATTTGGCGACCAATAAGCGGACCTGTCCAAGACAAACAGGGGAAAGAGGAAAAGCAAGAAAAATAATGAATTAAGTCCACAGTATACTTATCCTACAGATCTAGCATATACAGGCAACGAACTCAAATACACCCTTAAACCTCATTGCTACTTGCCTGTCTCAGAAAATACCATTAACTAAGAACATGCTAGATTATTCTCTCGCAAACCTTTATTAACGCTTGCTTTACAAAATATATTTTATTAACATTTGCTTAAATGAATGCTGTTTTATTAATAATTATGATTTCTATTTACTTACAAGATAATTCTAAACTAAATTTATTTTACTTGGTGATTTCCTTCCTCATATAAACAGTCTTTTTGAATTTATGCTATATTATGGTGTAAACAGGGAAACTTGAAAATACAAACAATAAAACAACTTGATTTAGTATTTAGCAAATATCCACACAGTGGAATAAAAACAATCAAACATTATAAGAGCTATTCCATACCACGCAATAAAAACTCTGTTTCAATTGGGACAGCTATATATGCCTATGGACACAGACACAGAGATATACACACATATTTTTCTCTTGAAACATAAAATATAAGAACTTGTAGACATAAAAATAATGGAATTTCATGCCAGGTAAGTGCAGGATCAGGGCCAAAAACTTCAGCAAAGTAGTCACAGTTACACAAACCTGTTTGCCTGTATCTGATGGTACAGATGAACCCATCATGCATTAAATGTATTGTTTTAATAACCCCAGAAGACTCCTCGTAGGTGAACGTGACTTGAGTAGTATCGTAAAGAATCTCGGAAAGTCGGGATTGTTTGGTGTATTTGTAAAGCACCCTGCGGCCTGTCCCAGGATATAACGTTTGCAGAAGCCGTCCGTCTCTGGTGACATCCTGGATGAAGGCCGCGTGGCTGTCCGGCGGGGTATAGATGTTGCGGTAGTACCCGACGGACAGCATGGTTTGCAAGGCGTGGCGCACCATGCTGGGCATGGTGACCGACAGCAGGTAGTCGGACTGGTCGTACTCAAAGATGTAGCGGCGCTGGCTGTGCAACAGGAGCATCACGGACTGCAACCAAACAGGAATGGCAGTGTAAGTGGCTGCTCAAACAAATGATTATTCACCTAGTGAGCGCCTGAAGGTTAAGCAAATGCTGAAACAACCATCCACTCTTCTAAGTTTGCTCTTGTACAACTCCAGGTGAAGCTTTCAGCTCCAGGAGATGTGGCCAGCGAGGTGGTACAAAACAGGAGGAGAATAATAAGTCTGGAGGTAATCATCTCCAAACTGGAAGGCAGATGTGGCTCTCGGTAGCATTTCAGCCTCATGCTGACTTGCTACATTGCTTTGCAGTATTTTGGGCATCCTCCCAGGAAGCAAAAACAGAGGGAACCTCTTCCTCACACACAGCCAGAGCATCGGCACCAGCAGGTGTTGCCAGGCGAGGTGGAAAGGGGAGACCTACAGTGGTGTGTACAAGTTGTTTAGCTTTTATTGGCACTCTGGGTATCTCTATCATGGACCTACCCCTTCTCCTGTATGTGTTCTGTTAAACGCATGTTGCCTCAGAGGTGACAGTATCTCCACGCTTACAGATGGATGAAAATAGTCTGCAGGTTCTGCGGTACTTCTGTCTCTGGTTTTTAACATTTTCCAAGAATACAATTTCTACACAGGCACTTGGTATTTGCCCTGTGTTGGTTAATTGTGGCTGGTTTATTTGGCAGATGAATGTGCAAGCATGGCAGACATTTTTCTGTGCAAATTTAAAGTTTGGGTTCTGCAAACCTTTTCACCAGTCGTGCAAAATCACAGTGTCACAGAGTACCAGCCCACTGGTGAAGAGTCACTGTTGAAACAAGCGTAATGAACACAGGGGGTGAAAATGCGTGTGGGAACTTTGTAGCCTTTCCCTCGCTCCAGTAAGGGCTTGGCTGGACCAGAGCACTGCGCATCCTCACCTCACTGTCTGCGACGAGACGGAGCGCTAGCACTGCACAGTTCTCAGCTCACAGCCCAAACCTACCAGGCGCATAAGCAAATTTGTCAGGCTTCTGCACGACTGAGACACCACGCAAAACAAAGTCTTATGAGGAACAGTGCGACTGCTTTTTCATAGAGCATGGGGGAAAGAAATTGGAAAAAAAGGCGCTTTTTTCCTCAAAGCTCAAAAACCTTCTCTGGGAAGAAAACACTGAGAGCTCAGCCCTGCAATGTGTTAAATAACATTGGCCCTGAGCCACTTTCCTCTGACAAATAACCCAAGTGCTTATTCAAAGGATCAAATATAGGCTACGCCTTGGCCACCCTCTCTGCACCCCCCGCCCTCCCAAGATGTATTTCTTCCTGCCCTTGGCGAAAGGCATCTGTCACCTGCACACGAGCCAGAGAGCACCAACACAAGCCGCTCGCCAGTTACCCGCTGCCAACTAGTGATGGCAGACCTTTACACCGAGCTTTTTCTGATCGCTTTATTGCTGGTCTGCCAGGCATTTTGAACATGCACAGTGTTTATTTTGTTTTCACCTTCAATGAGGAGTCCCCAGTCTGCAGTAAACTACTGGCTGAACTCTCTCCTAGCACCGATGTGACGCCTCTCTCTATATTCTGCTCCCGGGCCTGTTTTTAAGCTGTCTGCCATTGACAGAGTATGAATAACAAGATCAGAAACATCTCTAATATAACTTTAGGGCCCCTGTGTGCCATTTTTACAGCACTTCGTGGCTTTTCCACTTTTGTCCAGGATAGTAAAAG
>Ga0181612_178187_pt1 | contig 15044 bp, 7 predicted proteins | sample HoacroProtozoa21_FD_119630 | JGI IMG/M metagenome (GOLD analysis project Ga0181612, IMG submission 119630) | Hoatzin crop microbial communities from Cojedes, Venezuel. Combined Assembly of Gp0051906, Gp0051904, Gp0051908 | reverse complement strand
TTTTTGCTAGCTTCTTTGCTACTGAAGCGTTACAGACTTTGTTCAACAGGATTTACTTTAGAAACTGTAATCCAAAATTGTTAGGAAAAAATGTGAGCAAAAGATTGTCAATGTATAGCTATAGCTGGAGATATTGATCATAAATCACTTTCAAAAGGACTAGGGAAAAAATTCAGTACAGCCTTAATTTTTCTCCAAAATACTGCAGCTGGAACAGGTGAAATGTTTATATGTTTTTTAGTACGAGGTTTCCCAGAGCACCAAAGGCTCATAAAAGCCTTCTTGTTACTGGATCTAGAATTTTTGAAGAGTTGCTGGTGTATCGGGGCTTTTTGTTTGAGAGCCTAATCTGAATACCTATTGTAAGCTTTGGAGAAGTGCTGAACTCCTTGTTTCCAGTTGAAAGATGTGGTAACAACATGTGCATAGCACTTCTCAAAATTACACGGAAAGGGTCTTGGGTTGAGTCACGCTTGTCAGATGCAGCGCTGTGTGCTGCTCGTTAGGCTGCTGCCCGAGTGCGAACTTGCATGGTGTATTCGCACCAGATGGATCCACTCTGGCTTAGTGCTGCATCTCAGTACTGCACTCTGCCGAAACTGAGCTTAGGAGTTCAGTGTGCGGCCTCTTTGCTGTGTCTGTCTGAGAAATGTGCAGCCCTGGAGAAGACACCTCAAGTCAGTGAAGGCTTACTGACTTCTGCTGTGTGCTCAGCAAAGGGAGGTATAGGCCTCTGCTCGACCTGCGCTGGTCTAGGCAGAGGTATTTGCGTCTCCCGGGTTTGCTGCCCTGTTACAGCACAGCATTAGCATCTCACCGGTGGTGAAGTAGGTCATGTTTTATTCACTTTGTTTCATACCTAAATTGGGATGGGGGTTGTAGGGAGGGAAGGCAGGAAATTTGGTTTGAACCCATGAGACCAGGTTCTTTTCCTGGGTCCAGTGTCCTGAACGACTCCCATGGCAATAGCCGTATTCATGCATTTACCATGTCTCACATCCACGGATTTCATTTCTTAGGCACTACTGCAAAGAGAATGGCAGCTTACCTTCAACGTATTTGTGATTTTTTTTTTCTTCTTTTTAAAAGCAGGCTTTCTAAAAAAATAAAAAAGGCAGTGTTATTTCAATAGCATCTAATAATGGCTGCAGTAATACCACAGAGGTGTGATTGTATTCATCTCCTGTACATTTTTTGAGCTCAAAATTTTTCATAATCACAGCATGCCTTTTACAGTAGTGAAGGGTGTCAAACACCTTGGCCTTGGTCATGGCAAAGCCTGCTGCTGGAAGGCTCGTTTAGTCAGGAGGAAATTAATTGTGTGATTATGTTAATCCCTGGACCCTGTACAAGAGCAGAGAGACAGTTAGATAAAGTCTAGTCTTGAAGTAGTAGTTGGGCTCAGGAGATGGTTAGAGTCATTACATGCTAGTTGACATGAAGTATAACGTCATGATGAACTTTGAGGTCTGTCTGAGTTTTTAGCATTTATGAAAGAACAAAAGATTTGAACTGGGCCACCAAGATAGCCTACAGAACTGGACACTAGGAGCAAGGCTGTGTGAGGAGAACAGAACAAACCCCTGTGTCTGAACTAATTCCTGTTGAATTTTACATCTGTGTGTGTTCAAATATGACTCATAATTGTTTCTGTAATGATGGTGAGAGTTGGGAGGAGAAAGAGACCTGGAAAGGAATATATGATAAATAATATTGCAAGATAGCAGTACCTAAATTTCAAAGCATCTAGGATAAGAGCTATGTGGTTTGGTTCCTGTGGTGAACACATGTAATCGTGGTGCATTTATGCAAGAAACCGGCATTGCAGAAGTGCAAGACAGTTCAGTCTTACACAGTCTTGACGTCTCAATCCTTCACTTTGTGAATTCTGCTGCTCTTTAACAGTGTTTAAATGAAAAGCAGGTGATTCATATCATGGCCTTCAGAACTAGCAGTTAAACTTTTAAGGTTTAGCTACTTAAGCATATTGTAAGACATAATTTGATGAAAATGCATTATTTCTCCTTACCAGTGAGAAAAGGGTTTGTTAATCCAGACAGTGGCAAAGCCAGTCTGAAATTTGAGGTGGTATGTCTGCGAGAGGAAATGCAGAGATGATTCTGTCTTATGGAAAAGATGTCAATTACGAGTGCAGGAAAAAATGTTTTGGGTTGGTTCGCCCCATTTCGACCATAAACCAATTTGTGTCTGTTACATACATTTCTAGGTAAAAGTTGTTTTCTGTTAGCTGGGAAAGGCTAATCATCTTTGCCCATTACAGCTGAGTTTTGCATTGTCTCCAGTTTCATAAATATTTTTGTTAGTGCCCAGTTTTGTTGGCTAAAGAGCTATGGTGTGTATAAGTTTGGTTGGGTAAAAAGCCCTCAAGAGTTACTGCCTAGCCAAAATAAATAGCAGTCTAGCAGTTTGGTATTAGTCTAGAATAGGGAGAGGAATATTTTGGCTATGTAGTAGTATTGAAACAGGAAGTTAATCTGAAATAGGTTTGGTTTGACAGCCAGTCATTTCCTGACAGATGAAACCATTTCTCAGAAAACATCGTTAAGAGGAAAATAACTTATGAGGTTATTATTGTGTATTGATAACTTTAATGAAACTCTAAGATTTTTGTTATTACTTTCCTTCTAAATCTTATCCTTGGTTGATATCAGAGGAGTCTAGTGTCTCAGATTGACTGTAAACACCTTTCAAGATCTGCTTACTGTGTTCCCAGATTTAGAGGCAAGAAGGAAATCCCCTCAGCAAAATTGGCAGGATTTTTTTTTTTTCCTTTTGCTTTTGGAGAGTAGATGGGGGTTTACGCAGTTTTATCTTTATCCTTCCTCTGTAATGTGGTGTAGCCCCATTTCTTGGGTTGTCTAAACTTTTTTGCCTGGTAGGTTGTGTTGCTGTTGGAGGGTCTTGAGAAGTAGTGGTTTCTCTTGTTTTCTTCCTGTGGCTATTAGTAGACCTTGTGTCGGACCTTTCAGCCATAGGCTTGCCATTGTCATAGGGTGTGCACCAGGTGAGAGGAGTATGAAGGGTGTTGTATGTTACAGGGAGCAGAGTCGGAGCTGACGTGGTGGCTTTGCACATAGTGCTGATTAATTACCATTGTGAAAATGTTCCTTTTCTGTCCTGTGTTTTGAGTGTATGCACTGAGAACAGGCACGTGTTCTGTCCAAAATGAGCTTACTGCACTTCTTGTTGCCCGTATTAGAAGCTGATATTGATGATTTTTATGATATCACCTAATGATTCTCTGGAACGTGTTGTTACCAGAAACATGGTATAAATAAACTGAACACGCAGCTTTTGGAGACGCTTCTTGCTTTGGGGTGGGAGAAGAGGGGAATTTTATAGCACATACTGATCTAAACTTTATTGTGTCTTAAGGTTTTTTTCACAGTCCTGCTTAAAAGTGTACAGATCCTGTGCAGTAGTTACGCATATATTTCTGTATGAAGACATTTCAGTGATGAGCTAGGCCATGAGTGATACGATGGCATTTGTTGTGTACAACCAGTGATGGGGTGGGGAAAAGTCACTTTGTTGTTCCTTTGCCTTAGGCTACCTCTGAAACTTGAGACTATAGGTCTAGTGACAGAGTATTGTAATTTGAATAATTTAGTAGCTCAGACTAGATTTAGATTAGTGGAATGAAGGGGATTTGCTGGTAGGTGGGAAAGGGTCAGACTGGGTCATAGGGATGGCTTATGGCTACATGTTTTATTTGTGACTTTCTTTAATCCACTAAGTAGCATTTCACCCTCCTTTGTTGTTAATGGCTCTATATTTGGGGAGCCAGAGACATCTCTTTGATAAAAGATAATTTTAAAGTTATGCAGTGGTTTCATTTCTGGAAACACAGTTGTTTTCAAATCAAAACCTTTCATTAACCAACTGCAAGAACTGTATGATGTAAAATGCTAAACGCTGATATGTCATTGTCTTTTTAGCAGGGAGTGGGCAAATTGATGCGTAATGTGAAGTCTTGGCCTTATTTGAGACGTGGGGAGTGTTGTCAGTGATATTGGTGGGACAGGGTTTCACTTGAAGTGGGTAATAGAAGTTTGCTTATCTCGGACAGGGTGGTTCTGGGAGTAGTTTTCTTAGTGCAGGAGCCAGAATGAGAAGCATTTTTAAGGTTTCCTCTTCCCTTTCAGGCTGCATAGTTTGTCGAAAAAGGGGAATTAGCACTTCAGATAAACCTATCTTACATCTCATCTTAAATGTTGCCATGCCCACAACAGCTAAAATATAGTAGGCATTATCATTCATATAAATCTAAAATACTTAGTAACTGGAAATGATTTACGTATGGGAAGTATGTTGCAGCTGACTCGCTGTCAAAAGTTGGCTTGCTTCATTTAGTTCAGATGAGCAAGCCAGGGCTTGAATGAGGTTTCTGGGTCATTGTGTCCTTTAGGAACCTTTTCCCTTGAAAGAGAGGAAACCAATGTATTCGAGTGGCTTTCTGTGTCCTGTGGAGTGTATGCCAGGGTATTTGTAGAATCGCCTCTGAATCGGGGAAGAGCAGGGAGACTGTCTATGCATGGAATTAGTTGTTAAAGGGGCCTTTAAAAAAACTTTCAGAATTTTATTTGTCATGTTTACAAAGCAGAATTTATAAGAAGGAAAAAATAGGGTTGAAAATGTGTGTAAGGATTACTGCAGGAAACCTCATTAGGGCCTCGGCAGTTATCTCCTACTGGCAGCAATACAGCAGCTGCTGCTGGGTGATTAAACTGTTAACAGTGCTTGCTTACGTCATCTTTCCGAGAACACTAGTACCGGTATGTGTGATTTACTATAACAAGATCTTAAGTTTTTCCTGTTGGCAAATGACATGTAATATTTACAAAGGTCTTGGTTTCTCTCCAGTAGAAACATTTTAGATAAAATGATACATGAAAGGAAAATGTAACACTTTCCTATCCAGACAGTACAATACAGGGAGATATATTTTACTTTTAAACACATGTGTGTCTTAATTTTACTGTGTCTTGGCTTTGATAATATTTTGATAATATTTTTTTTTCTTCATATAGATGTATCATAAATTGTTTTAAGATTCCTGAAAGTCAGGATGGTGTTGCCTTACAGCTGGAATGCTAATGAAAACAGACTAAACCAGTAACTTTCTCATACTTTTGTGTTAAAAATAGGTTTTCAGCATATTTCTGTTCTCTGCATGTTTGTATGTGACTGCCTGTAAGAGCTAGCAGCTAAAGGAGGTAGGATGACAACCCCAAATCTCAGTCCTTCCAAAAAACAAAACAAAAAAAAGCTAATTTACTGTTGACTTCTTTGCTTGACTCCAGCAAGATCCTCTTCAACGGTTACCAACAGCAGATAGATGAGGGAGAGTATAAAAGCAGATCAAGACCTAGTAAGTGTTTCCCAGGCTTCCAAACGTATGGAAAGTGTTCTACAGACCGCTCATACGATTTTATAAACAAGAGCCTAATTCAGTAACTGTTATTTGATTCCCATCAGCTTTTTGCTTATTTGGGGTCATTGTTATGGATTTCTTAGATAAGCCTTGTGCTGTATAGACTGGCTGTGATACAGGGACTGGCATAGCTGCACTGAATGTGATACTTGGTAGTTGCTTCTGTCAAAATTCAGGGATTTTGTGCTTTCCCAAGATGTTTGTCAAAAGGAAGTCAGCCTTTTGGTGCGTGGATGGGAGAGCGAAAAGTGGGCTGACATTTTAACAGCAGTTGTGCCATCAGTCTGAATCCTGAATGAGTTTTGTGGGTTAGACCAGGTGAACATTGGTTCAAATATGGTATTGCACTGTAATTCACTCTTAGCTCTGTCAGTTTCTTTATGGAATCCCTTCCGTCTCCCCCTGAAATGTGTTGAAGTCTCTTAAATTCATTTTAGTTTGCAATTTTTTTGATTTACTTTTCCCATAAGCAGCCTGTCTAGGCAGTTGAGCTTCAGGGGGCTTGCAGTCAGTTGGATCTCATTTCCTGGCGTGCAGCTGTGTACAAATTTTAAAGTAAAAATGCTGTTTATTTAATACAGTTCTAATAAATGGCTGAAGGATTACTTACTGTGAACAAGGCTGATTACCTAAATGTCTCTGAGAGGGTGATAAATCAGACACTAAAAGGTTCTGGGAACAGCCACAGTCACTTTTTATTATTGCAGTGTTTGAGTATGACATTCTGGTAGTCTTTCTCCTATTAATGTTATAATTTTAAATGGAGCCTTTTGCTGGTCTCTGCCATAAATAGGGGAATCTTCTGTCTTGCCTGTATAATCATAAGAGACTGAAACTGTAATTAGATTAGGGTTTGTTTAATTGGAAGATTTGTGAAATAGATTTTTGCTTGTGCCCCTTCTTTAGTATTTGTAACTTGTATAGTGTTAAAGAATAAATTACAGGGAAAATTCAATTGATTAAAACTTGGTATGAATTATTACAAGCAGATTTTTTTTTTTAGCTGTCGGAGTTAAACTTTATGATTCTACCTCAGCCTATGAAACTTCAGTTCACCAAATATCCTGGAATTCAGAACTTAAAGGAAACCATGCAGTGGAGTGATCTGGTGTGACAGGACAGAGCACAGCCTGGTGTGGGTTGTGGTGCTGTTGTATTAAGGAAATGTAGCTGTTGAGGGATGGCTGTGAGCATCTTTGGGCATGTGTGGGAGGGTTGGCTTTTTTGGTTGTTTTTTGAAGAAAAGTGGGTTTTCCAGTGTTCTGAACAGCCTCTATTAATAGCTGCCTGAAATTACTCTGATGGAATGCTGAGGCGAGAATGAGGCAGGCAGTTATCAAAGTTACATGAGTATACGCGACTTCCATGTATATTTGTAGTTTGCCATTTGGTTAGTACTGTAGAATTTATTTCTAAATGCTTGTGAGACCTAAACTTGTCTGTTAGAGAGTATCCGTCAAGATGGATGCATCATTAATTCTTAATTTTCTTTGAATTTTAGATGACCATAGTCGTGTAAAACTGCAGAACACCGAGAATGACTATATCAATGCCAGCCTAGTGGTCACAGAAGAAGCCCAGAGATACTATATTTTAACGCAGGTAAGTAGTACCAATTTCTAGGTCGTTACTAGGATTGAGAATCTGGGGGAAGGGGATTTGTACGATCATAATTTGTATTTGGATGGTTCCTTGTCCCTGTGAGTTACATATAGCTCATACTAACTGCCTGCTCTATCTGGTTGCGAGCACATTATTTTATGTTTTAAGAAAAAGCTAAAGGGAATATTTAACTCTGAAAATTTATTGCATAAAAAGCTTTTCAAGTATTTCTTACTCTCTTCTTCAGTGCTTTTGGAAGTATGTTGCAACGATACTTTTACTCCTTATTTCATCCTATACCTTCCAAGTATGCCTGCAGTAGCTTTTCTTTTAACAGCACGGTAGTATTGATGCCCAGACTGAAACATCGCTTCCCTGAGTTCTTACTGTTTTGTTGTGGTGTGCTTGATTTTTTTTTTTTTTAAGAACTTTTAAGTACTGGAATGATTTGTGCAGTGTAGTTCCTTTCTTGCCTGTCATTTCTATCGTTCTATTAATAATTTCTTTAAACTTTTCAGAGGAAGACTTTTTCCTGTTTCACACGGTGAACTATTAACTGTGTTCAAACACTGCTTTGCCTATACGTTCTCCCACCCTTTTTTTTTTTCTTTACTACACAGGGTCCGCTACCTAATACGTGTTGTCATTTTTGGCTAATGATATGGCAGCAACAAACCAGAGCAGTTGTCATGCTGAACAGAATTGTCGAAAAAGAATCGGTAAGTAATACTAGGCCTGATGCTGTAAAGAGAGCCGCATAATTGTAATACAGTTGAACAACGTTTCATTGGTATGTTAAAAGACCAAACAGACTTTCTCACTGGTGTACAGTGTAACATATGTTTAGTATAACAGTACAGTGATGGAACTAAGACACGAAATTCAGTTTGGTGAAAACAGCATCTAATAAATATACATCCAGAAAGGTGCAAGTAACATCCTGAGAAATGAGGACATGCACATAGGAGTAAGATGGGAATAGGAGCAGTGTTAAGATGCTCTAGAACAAAATGAAAGGTGAGAAACGCAGTATCTTTAGATTGTTATATAGTGATCTTAACTGTTCAGAACAGTGAAGACAAGCTGCTGCCCACCAGCTGTCAAGCAGGTCTAGTTATTTTGGATTCTTTACAGCTGATGGTATACATGCAGAATACATAAATCTTCTCTTGTGATGTAGTTTTTCTGCTAATGTGCCTAAAACCACTGTAGATCTTAGTTAAAAATGCATGTCATTTGAGGTTTCTGTTTTTTCTTCAGAGTAGATTTATTAGTGAAAACGATGTGACTAGTCCAGTAAGAAGTCACTTACTTTCTTATGCAAAAATTTTCCTACAGAAAGTTTGAGTGCAGGGCTTGAGAAATGAAGGGTGAAGGACAGTTTTGCATTGCTTTGTTAGTTCTTTCTTTTGTTTCACTAGAATCTTCCAGTATTCAGCAAGCTTTGGGAAAACTGGATGTGTTACATCAGTTATGTAAATGTGCAGGTCTGCACGTCAGAAATGTTGGGGGGAAATGTTGAAATAGCTGAGTTTAAAGATCTCTGCTCACTGTAGAGAACTAGAGGGGGGCGAGGGAGAAGGGTTAAGGTACACATGAAAAGATGCTAGCCCTGTGATGAAAGAAAGCATAAACAGATAAAGCTAGAATTCGTAATAGCCAGTGAAACAGTTTTAATAACTTGGCTGTAAACATTATGGACTTCGAGAATTCCTCAAACTGGGAGCAGGCACTTGAGTCTACTATATTGAGTAATGGGGTCTCAGCATCTGTTCACACAAAGCCCAAGATACTAGGATACTTAACCAGATTTTTCTTTATTTTTCCCTTTTTTTCCTCTTTTTTTTCGTAATAAATTAGGTGAAGTGTGCACAATACTGGCCAACAAAAGAAGAGGAAGTTATGACATTCAGTGAAACGGGTTTCCGTGTGAGGCTAGTATCTGAAGACGTCAAATCCTATTACACAGTACATCTACTGCAATTAGAAAATATCAACGTAAGCTTTTCTCTGTTTGTATAGCTCATGGTCCTGGGCTTAAGTATTTGATGAAAACCATCCAGCATATTGTCAGTACAGGTTTGATTCAGCTTTTACACTGAAAATTTTAATGCACTGCGATAATGTTGAAGATGTATGTGTGGCATATAAGCAAGTTAGACCTGAATTATCTATACATTACAAGAGATAACAGCTTCAGCATTTCTATACTTATATTTTTCATTTGGCAGTACTTTAACATGCTGAATTGTATTGATGGTAGTGATGATTCTAAGAGGAGCTGTAAGAAATACCCTAAAAGGAGGAACCCAGGGGTTGAGATTTCTGATTAGTTTTTTAATGTTTTTTTCTGTATAATTCAGTCCAGCTATTGAAGTTTGGGGGGGGAGGGGTGATTACCACCTGTAGATAGGTAACTTTATCTCCTCTTGCTTACCTCCCCTTTTGCTCCACAGGACCAACCATCCTTTTCTCTTAAAAATTAAGCACTTTGACAATTTAATCAAGTTAAGCTCAAAAAAATTGTTCCTGGCCTGAGCTTGGGTTGGAATTTGCTGCTTCTGTTTCAGAGCTGAAGACAGGATTGAAGAGCTTGTCTGTTTGTTCCAGCTATGTCTTGTAAGATATTCTCTCTCCCTATAAGCCTTGCCTTATATTAAATGAAAGTGCTAGTATGGCAAGTTTTATTCAAGGTTGTCTTGTCAGTGGATTTGGGAAAGGAAAGCTTGAAGGTGTTCCTTTGCATGTTGTTTTATACAACTAAACATTGATATATCTGGTCAAAATTATTTTAATTTATAGCAGCTATTAATGGTACTTTGAGATAACGTTAGCTAATTCGAAAGCTCCCTCCTGAGATCAACATGATAAAACTTGGCATGTTGTTCCTTGGTCTATTCAATGCAAGAAGAGCTTTATGGAATTCTGTCCTACTGACCTGAAGAATTTCTGTTAAGATGTTTGTTTATTGACAGCAAAAGCAAAGAAAAGGGGAATAGTGCTTGCAAGCTGGTGCCTGAGAAAGGAGAAAAAAGCCTCTTTTTTGGAAAGCTGAGGCAAGTTTTCCTAACTACCAAAAAGGCCTCTTTGTGGAAGTGTCTGGCTGACCTCGGCCCCTAATCTTAAACTTCTGTTTTCAAAGGATGCAGTTTTCATGATATATGTATGTTGCGACATAGTATTAGCTGGAAAATGCAGAAATCCCTTGAGGAACAGCACAACATATCCTGTAGTTGACTTTTGAGTTGGAACTATTGAGCACTTAAATTTCCAGGCTTGCTTTGGACTGGTAATGCAGGCCCAGTGGGGCTGTACAGAACTTCTTGTGTGTCATGTAACTCAGTTTCACAAATACTTAGCAAGCTTAGTGTATTGAATTTTTATTTTAATGCCCTAGGACTCCTCTAAGGCTTCATGAATGTTAACTCCAAAGAAAATTTTTTTTATGTAAAACAGCTACAAGAAGTAGAACGCGCTTGGTTACTCGGACAGAAAAAGTACAGTTTCATAATAGCAATGTGAATGTTAAGTGCAGCCTTCTGTAAGAATTTTATAATTATACCATAAAACTTGTGGGAATTGTGTATTCATAGTAACTTGAAATGTGAGCTTAACTATGTTTGTACAAGTTATTCTGGAGGGGACTTTGGTGGAGGTGGAGTGGTAAGACATTTAGCCGCTTGACGCCTGGAATACAAGATCACTCACGAATATACTCTGAGTTCCAAGAAGACTTAGGAAATTTTAGTATTTCCTTGCAAAACAGAAAAAACTAGAATTGTCTTTATAGTGCAGCCATTCTGAACTCAAGTAAATTTGCGTTAACTGCAACAAACCTCTCTGATATGTAAGCAAAATACATAGGTGTTGAGAGTAAAGTGCTTGTTTAATGTTCTTACCAATGAAACAACCTCTGAATGTTTGGTTGGTCTGTTTTGTTAAAGAGCAGTTGGAAGTACAGGTGGGGTGGAGGGGGCCATGTTTGTTTATTAGGGTTAGATCAAGGTGTTTGGCAGTTTGATTTGTTTATATCTGTTCTAGGCAAACATTTGGTTTTTTTCTGTTGTGGCTAGTGTAGTCCAGTAAAGCATTGGAGAGGAGGTGGTGTTTATTGGTATCTTTCCAAAAGTTTTGAAGATGTTTCTAGTGTGCTTTGTCTTGCTGGTGCTTATTGCGGAATGTCCTTATTTTTTTTCCTGCCTCAGTCTGCATTCTAGAGTATAGAACTTCGAAGCTCCCTTTGCGTTGTAGTTCATTGTGTATCCTCCACCATTTCGTTGGTGTCAGTTGTTAGCTCTTCTGAAAACTGACCGCTGCTTGCTGCTGTAATTGCTCAGGTCCAGAACTCTGCTTGAGGAAAGACTGACTGTGAAGGCTCCCACAAACCCTTGCCTCTAAGGGTAGAAGGAAATATACCCTGCTCACATTAAAAATTCATAGTCCTTTATGTGTGAAGCTATTGCATCTCTGATTTGAAGCAAAGTCTCCCAGTATACTGGAGAAGTGATAGGTTTTTGAGAGCCTTTTGTTAAATCTGTAAAATGACTTTATTGGATGAGGTTGCGAAGTTTTGTGACAATATTATGGGAAAATTGTTAGATTCTAACTTCTGGAAGACTCCATCTTGTGTTGAATATGTATTTTTGTATTACTCTTCATTGCTGCTTTTAGCTGTCCTTGACACAAGTATAAACATTGGTCTTCAGAAAAAGAAAACTGGCGTTTTCAGTAGTTTCTGGTGTGGCAGCCCAGATATCCTTTCCCAGGCTACTGTGTGATGCATAATGAACGCTTAGAAGCAAAACGCCTCTAGGTTGGTTCTGAGGAATTCAGGGAAGCTACGGGAGAGCAAATGGGCATCAGTACTTCAGGGAAGCCAGGGATTGACTGAGGAAATGGAGCTGTAGAAAGGAATTGAAATTGCTGGAGGAACCTTGATGAACGTATCCCAGACTTTATTCTTATTTCCTAGAAATAAGAATAAAGCAACCAAAGGAGAGGTTTGCAGAGAAACTACTTGCTGGAGAAGAAAAGACTGGAAGAAATGAACTAGATTTGATGTGACACTTGTGGTATGATACTTTAGAGTAAGGTTCGTTAATAAACCCCAAGTGCAATCTTGAGTCCTCTGCAAACAGCAAATATTTGAAAAAAACCCATTAGCAAAATGGATTCTCAATTTAGTACCAAGCCTCAGTGCGGCCATTGCTGTCAGATTCAGGTGACACAAGACTGCTTAGTGGCCCTCACAGTCTGATCTTGTGGATGAACCAGGAAGCGTTAGTGTGGTTCAAGAAAAGAAGATTTGCTTTGCTGCTCTTTTCCAGCGTCTGAAGTTTTAGATGTGCTGAGAAGATTGTTTGTGGAGGCAAGCAGTCTAATGGCAGGTGATGTTCTAGGGTCTTGTGGTATCTTTGTATACCCATGTGTATATGTACTTAATTCCTGTAGTGTTTTAAAGGGATTTCTGAAGTATGGCATACACTTGATTTTAAACGTGTAGGATATACTAATACCACTTTGAAAAACTGCAACAGGGATTGATTTTGGTCTTCATGACCACAGAAATAAGACTGAAGTGTTAGGAAAGGTATTGGTGTCTAACAGGAAGGGAGAACCCAGACTCGCTTGAATGCCAAGTGTTTTGCAGATTCAGTGGGCATAGACATTGCCTTGTTGACTTATACGAAATGCGTTAATTATTAAAAAAAAAAAAATCCCCAACCAGAACGTTTGTGAGGATTATTTGGCCCTATTATCCTTATTGCCGTGTTCATGTGCATTTTGAAAACCATTTTGCCAAGCATTAGAGTGAACAAATGAAAACATTGTGGTGAAAGTTGATTTAAGATTTTGAATTTCAGTGCTTAGAATGTTACCCTTACAGCATGCCTTCTCCTTTTTATATGATCAAATTAGTTGTTAATGCACTTAAGGCATGATTGTTACATACAGGACTACTCTGAGGTTTAGGTGTGTTTTATGCCTTGGTAGGTTTGACCATTTCAGTAGCCCTTAAACTATGAAATGAAGGCTTTTAGGAGTGTATGATTTTTGACAGACCAGTGTTTTTCTGTCTTCACCTGTTTTACTTGACACTGAAGGCGTCAAAGTCCTTTGAGCATTTTGGTAGTATTTTATTCATCTTCATACTCTCAGGTGACTGAACAACCTGAAATTACTCTGAGATTTCTGTGCCCTTTTGTTTTGAGTGATTGGGTAGTCACTGTAAAAAGGTTCTGATGAGGCTTGTTTTGATGAAAGTTAGTCTAATGGCGTTATATTACTTTTCTGCTCAAGTTCTAGTATGCATATCTGCTAACCTGGAGCATGGCTTGTGGTTTGATTGTACTTCAGTTATACTGTTAGTGGTGCCAGCAGTCAGTGGGGAACTGCAGCGTGGTGGCGACTTTCTGCGTTTTATCAGTTTTAGCTATGTTGGTAATTTACTGAAAGCTTATCCTGGTAGTTTGTGAAACTGTTGCTAGAATGATTTGACTAATTTTCTTGAGAAGTTTTGTTTAAAAGTTTTCCCGGGATTTTTCAAGGGTTTTTATTTTTTTTTTTTTTTTTTAGTAGCTAGTCTTAAGGAGTAAATCTTGGAATAATATGTTGTGGCTACCATAGAATAAGCTGGCTTTCAGTTATCATGCCGAAGTGTGTTCCCTGTGTATAATATATAAAATTTTATATTACTGGCTGAGTCTTGAAGTCCATCTTTTTTCTTTAGAAGAACATTTAGTTTCCTGATAACACTTTTAATAAAATTAGTTGTTCTTTAAAATTGAATTTCTGTCCATCAACAGTGGTGAATATTTAGCAAGTCAAACCTTTTCTCGTTATAGTCCTGCATCACTTCACTTAAATGATAGCTGTGGTGCATGGTTCAGTGGCAGGGGGAGTTCTTTAAGAACGGGTGTTATGGATATTCGCACAAAGACAGTGTTTCAGCTTGACTGCCAAGCACCACTTGAAAGAGCCATTCTATTTAAGAGAGAAAATGTGGGAGGTTTAAAATGCTCAAGTGGGATTTGGCTGTATGATTAGAAACTGCAAGTTCAAAGACGACCACCTGGTTCTGGTGCTCTGAAATGGGACTCCTGGAGAAAGATGAAGAGACTAGGTGTTTTTAAAATGAGCTGCAGTGATGGAAAATTGTAGGATGAATAAAGCCTTCATACAGTAAGGCGAAGGAGAAAAATTTAATTCTGTGTGTTAGAGCTGGATGAGATGTACTGTTTAATCTCTCCTTTAGAAATACCAATTTTCAGATTAGTGTGTATGAGCAGGGTAACACTTGGCCATGTGTTTGAAGCACTACTGAATTTTTTTGTTTGTTTTGGAGGAGGATGCTTAGTGCTTGTTACAGTATGGGGTTAAAAAACAAACAGAACCAAAACCCCAAAAAAACAAACAACCCACAGGTCACCTTTGGTTTATACAGATAAAGGTATTTTTGCCTTCTTGAGGTATAAAGGAGGCTTTCATCTGGAATGCTATTTAAGAATCTTGAGGAGGAGAATATCAGTTACCACTTCAAAGGATCATCCAGATTCACAAGAAACAACTTTAACCTTTGCTTTACCTAGTATGTGCATTTAGCTCACTGTCCAGTTTTTCACTTAATTTTGTTTGTAAATCGAGTTATTTTTCTTAGAGGGAATTGCCTAAGAGTGTTATCTTCTTAAATTCTATAATTTCCAGATTTCCTATTAAAAAATGTACCTCCTTCATGATTTTTAAACAAATGGGTCATTTCAGTTGATTAGTGAGTTAACTCACTAGTTGAAAAAACAGGTACAGAAGACCAGTAAGATTTCAGTTGAAAATGCAAGCTCTTTTTGTAATGCTTTGCTTCAGACAAATAAGAAAGGGAAATCCCAGCGTATTTATACAATTCAGGCCTTGATAGATTCCCCCCCCCCCCCCCCAACCATTTCTTTTTCTCTCTTTTTCCTAATTATACGGTTATACTCTCCTTGGCTCT
>Ga0181612_150854_pt1 | contig 15044 bp, 7 predicted proteins | sample HoacroProtozoa21_FD_119630 | JGI IMG/M metagenome (GOLD analysis project Ga0181612, IMG submission 119630) | Hoatzin crop microbial communities from Cojedes, Venezuel. Combined Assembly of Gp0051906, Gp0051904, Gp0051908 | reverse complement strand
GATGTTGCCACATACATCATATAAAGGGGCAGTGTTTCTCTGCTGTGTTGGTCCATGAAAACACACAAGCTGGGAGTCATCCTGGATAGTATGCGTTTCAACACAAAAAACCCCTAGATTACAGGTATGATAATGTGACTGGGCAAAAAAACTTAAAATGTGGGTAAAACTCACACTCCAGCTGCCACCTACAGTCTATATTGATTTAAACTTACCCTTGTTGTGATACTATGGCTCGTCACAGAGACTACAAACCTACTGATTGTCAGTATTTAATTAGACAAAGTAAAACCACACTTCTTCCAGATGTCGAGTTGCATTTAGAAAATAACATTGGCTCAAATTAGGCCTAAGATGTTACATTATATTAAAACATAACGAAAATAGAAGAATATATGGTTTATCCAATTACTTGTTAAGTATCTTCAGTTCCCTGCCTGTACACGATTTCTGTTTTAGTTATTTGAGTTGGAAATTTCTGTGAATAGAGTGCATTTCCATAACATTTTCTTCATGCATAAACAACATCCTTTAGGAGCAAGAAAGACATAGAAAAAGAGAATGTGAAGCAAAGTAGGTCAGGCTTACTGGTATTTTAAAGGTGTCTACGGACACCTGGTTCTCCATGGAATCTAAAGAAGGCCGGCGGACGTTAGTGGAAGAATAACTGATGGGGTAGGACTGGGCTGGGCGCCGGAACGTCATTTCTGCAGACGCAATAGGTGGCTTTGGAGAATTCTTGTGGTAACGATGGATGAAATAGGAAGAAAGCAGCACGGAGATGATGAAGGACAGCAGCACTGCCCCTGCTATCACCGTCTTGCACACCTCATCACACAGTTGCTCTGCGGACCAAGAAGAGCTGCTTAGAACTTTGCTTGTTTTCTCCTACTTCCGATTGGGCAGTGCACATGACACACAGGGGCATCACAGAAACAGAATTCAAAATCATTTAAAAACCTAGAGGAAAACCTAACAGCTAATTCCTAATGAAATCTGAGAATTTGCAAATATGCCCACTGCATCTACCAATTTTTTTTTTTATTTTATTTTGGACACCAGCAGGTAATTGTTTGCCTAAATGCCTGTGTAAGTGTAAGGATAGGCTTGACCCCATATTCCTTATCTTTAGAGATGTAGGCTACTTCTGACACTTGTCTTTCATGTATTTTCTGATACCACTTATCTCTCTGAAGACATATGACTAAATTTTGTTTGTGGACAACAGTTTATGTTAGAGCTATTCAACCCATCAGATGAAATCTTCAAATGTGCATTTAATTCATTATGTCAATTGCTAGACATTAAAGAATATTTCTCTTCAACTTTCTAGGTTATAAGGAAACTTGGAATATTTCTGCTTTGTACTTAACAAAATAATTCTTTCTGAAAACATTGCCTAATGCTGCAACTGCTTCTAAAATAATATGCATTTTTTCCTCCCCATTTACTATTTCCCCTTTTGCAGAAGCACTTTTAGTGTTTTACTTTCAAAACTTAAGTTTTTTTAAGCCTGTGTGCCCCTAGACAGCATCTGTAGGGAGTCGCTTCCGGAAGAAACAGAGAGATCCAAAATACAGTCCTTGCACTGTTGCTCCTCAGATAATCCTGACTTCAGATACATAGTTAATTTGGCTACATCTGCAAACTATACCCCAGAAATAAGTGGAAACAGCACAGTATCTTTCTGGGATCAAAAAAAAATAAAAGGAAAAAAAAAAGGCAAAAGCAAGAAGCTTTAGGTTTCCTCTTTTTCTTCTTATGCTTATCGAAAATTTACTCAGAAGAGTAAATTGAGGTAGATCCCAAACAATGCAGTTTTAAAGATGCAAAATATTTCATGTTATATTTATTATTAGCAATAATAAAGATTATTTTTTTTAATAAAATCCTAACAGTATTTAATCCTCATCAGTCTTTTTCAAACAACTGTCTAGAGCTTTTCTGTTTAAACAAAGGTCAATGAAAAAAGTAATCCACTCCTCCTAAAACACAATGTGTGCTGTCTATCTCTGACATTCTGAAGCCGAGATTTTTAGAAATGATTAGGGGGCTGGAATTACTTGAAAGTAATAGAAGTTGTTGTTCTAATTCTCCTGGCTGTCTTTGCAAATACCAGGTGAGTCTCACTGAAATGCAAATACTGCTGGAAATCAAAGGACCCGTTTGTCATGTAGTAGTGGATAAAAAAGAATCCTTAGCCAAGGATAGAAATAACCCCCCTCCAGAGATTTTCAGGCTCCATAGGAGAAGTGAAGGTGACAGTTCTTAATTAATTTTGTATTAGCAGTCTCTAACCAATGATATTCCTTATTCACATGCCCACAATTTTAGATCATTGTATATATACAGATAGTAGATACAAACAGAGGAAAAGATTAATATGAGAACAATAGATAATGTTAAGACTTACCCTTGATATCATCTTTCTCACAATAACAGTTCTGTCTTGGGAAGCAGTAACAAATCCCATGTCCTGACTTAATTCCAAGATTTCCAATGCCTTTCCCATGACCACCAATAATGTTTCCGCCTAATGAAATACAGACACAAGCTAAGATTCTGACATGCAGCTAAAGGAAAAAAAAATAAGGCTCAAAGTCTTCCATGGATTTATCCTAGTATGCATCTGAAATTTGACAGGGAATCACAGTACAGCAATAATGACAAGAGATTCCCGAGAATTAGAAAAGGCTAATTCTGAAATTTCCGAGATCCTCAAATGAAAGGACCTTGGACTGCTTGAACATTAGCCCTGGTTAGCAATTATTCCCATTACAGAAGACTCTCGATTAAAATTTATCTATAATAAAAAAAATATAATAGTTCTATTTGCGTTGCATCATTGGGATACTTTCCTAATTTCATGCACCCTTTAAAATCTTGTACAGAATCTCATTATTCAGTGCAAAACTTCTGCTCAGTTGATCATCTCACGGCTGTCCTGACTCAGTTACCTCATAAAACACTACAGTTCTGTATCAGTGAGGTCATCTTACATTTTGCAATTCTCCCTACAATAACTTCTCTAGTCTACTTATTTTAGTTTCCCTCTACTATTGTCTTAGGTATTTTTCTTACGCATGAGACGACGTACAGTCTAGTGGTATCAACCAGTGGTCCACAGACTTGAGTTCCGTTCCTGGTTCTAGGAAACATTCCTGTTCTAGGTATCATTTGTTCCATTGTCAAATGGAGATAACGCTATTTAATCACATCTATAAAATGCCATGGGATAGTCTAGTGAAAGCGCTAAGTGCCAAGTGTAAGTGATAAAAAAACTGAATCTTCTGTTATCTAAAAATGCGTTATTTAATATCAGGAAAAAAGTGCAGCAGCTCATATGATCCGCTCTTAATTTCAAGCAGGGGTTCTTCATGCAGAATAACTGCACTGTATTTGCAAGTAAATAACTAACTTTCTGCATGTATTATAAAAATGACAATTAGTTGTGACATTTTTAATCTATAAAGTGCTGTTAATCACAAGCAGCATTGTACAGACAGAAACCAGCCAAGTTCTGCAAGTTCAGGTGCCTCACAGAAAAATCGCCCAAACCATAAAGGGATTCAAAAGATAAACAATTTTTTTTCAATATTGTCTTCTCTTTATTTCAGCTCATTTTCCTCCATCTCATCTAAGTTGATAGTAGAGTGAATGACCGTTTCTTTTACATTTCTTTGGATGTGCAACGTGAATTGAGCAAGAGGGTATTTTTTTTGGCAACATAAAGACAAAACATCCTTTTTTAGGAGTGAAATGGGGACTTGAGTATTTAAGCAGAGTAGACAGATTTTGACCATCTTTCTAGAGAGGCCACACCCACTAAATTATATGCAGCTCAGCGGGTTAATTTTGGAAGAGGCTGTGCTGAGTCACTGCTCTCAAAGCTGACACTTCTTGTTTGAAGAAGCGTGGGTGTTCCCAGAAATTCTTGATTATCCCCCCACCAGCCAACTTCCTCTATTGTGATGAGGTGATGAAATAAAGTGTCCATTAGCCTCAGAAAAATCATATATATTTATCTATATCTGCCTATGTTTGGTCCATGGACTTGGTAGAAGGGGCAAGCAGGGGATGAGCAGGTCCTATCTAAACTGTTCTTGAGTGAGGGATATTAAGACAAAGGGGTTTTACATAGCAGGGAAAGGAGAAGTACATTTTCACTCCAGGTGTACACTGAAAACATGCAGCTTCCTATATGCATTCCAGAGACCCAAAAATGTATTTTTCACCAATGGGTTGCTTGTAGGGAAATTCCAAGAATTATCAATATTGTTTTGAATTGTGTGGCATTTCACGTGCTCCCGTTTTAATGCATCAGCTGTGGTGGGAAAGACCTTTACCTGCTTCAAGATCATTCAGAAAAAGGGAAAAAAGTGGCTCTATCCCACACACCACATAGAAAATCCAGAAATTCAGAAAGCGAAACCACTGGTTGTTGGACAAAACCAAAGACGATGTCCAACTACCACTGAAAACAAGGACATGTTAAGCAAGGTAGAAGCTTCTTCTATTAGCAGAAAGGCAAAGTTCAGAGAAACCTACAAAGATCAGCCACCTACAAATGATTCACACGCTACAACCAGCCCTGAAGCAGTTAGTTACTACAAGAAAGTCTCTTGCTTAGAATGCAGTTAGTTGCCTCTATTTGATAGGCATAGCCACAGCACCAGTTGTTTCAGCTGAGTGCCCTTGAACGTAATACGCATAGCGTTAGTGTAAGAAAGCAACTTTGGGACTCAAGTACATACACATCATAGTGATAGATGAATTATAAAAACAAGTTTTGTAGCAACTGTCTGTACTTAAAGAATATCTTTGATCTTAACGCATCCAGGGCTTTTTATTTATTGCTTGCTGTTCCCAAAGAAATGTCCTCTGCTAGTAAAAGCTGATATAATGGTACTCCTGCACCTCTGAGCATCCAAAACACACTCATTTCTTTGTCTGTAAATGTATTGCTTTTGGGCACCAGCCCAGGTTCTGAATTGCATCAAATCACGCATAAAATTATCCAACTCAGGCATTAAAAAGGCATACGTAACATCTTGAAAGCTTGTCTTACTTGCCTGCTCCTATTATCTAATATGACAGTATTTCTCTTTCAGGCCTCTCTTGAGCAAAACATGTGATGCTGCATATGTTGCACATTACATGTTTTAGCATTACAGCCTCTGACACAAATATTTCCGCTCTTGGAATGACAACTGATTGCAGTTATTACCAATAAAGAAATTCTTTCAGATGATTAGAGAAGTTACTTGCATTCACTTCAAGCATTTCTGGGACTGTAAGGATTGTGTTTATGCCCTCTAAAAAAATAAGTATCTTTGCAATAAAAGTCATTACAATATACAATCAGATTCTGGCATGTAAGAAATACAAAGATGCCTCTCTATTCACTCATTTTATAGCAGAGCATAAGTCCTAGCCTGTAAGAAAATGCTAGTTCCTCTAAGACTCCATTTTAAAATATAAACTTGGAGTATACAACGTCAGAGCCAGAAGAATTATTCAACATCTACGTCTTTATTCTTGAATTAGACACTGATAGATAAAAAGATCCACTTAAAAATTATCACCTCATAGAAGACTGAAATCGCTCAGATGCTATACACTGTTTTTCTAACCTTTATACCTTCAGGGTGATTGTGAACTTGCAGGTATGAGCAGGTATATAGAATGTAGAAGATGTGTTCAAGAAAAAACACAAATGAATTTCAGTTCTTCCCCGCTGTTCATATGAATCTCCACGTATATCTTCAAATAGATAAGGCATTGAACCATTTTGATGGTCACCTGTCAAATAAGGCCAGGTGCCTTTCCCCAAATGATCCTCTGTAAGTATATTTACTTTAAACTGAAATTTGTTTCTTCGTACGTCTTTAAACTTGAGTTCAAATAGGCATGGTTTCTATCACATTGTGCTAAAGGTTGGAAATAAGGCATTATCCCGCCTAAAACCTACACCTGTTTCAGCAAATACCTCCACTGAAAGACACTACCTGCGAATTATCAGGGGGAGCAGAACCAGAATTACTGAGAAAACCTTATCTTTCCATCACTGTCAGCCAGCATTGGGTGTTGGCTGACTGGCTTAAAAAAGAACAAGATTAGTCCCCATAACCTTAACTCTCTTGTATGATTCAAATGCAGGCACGACAATGCAGAGATGCTAAATATGTGGAGCTTGTAAAGGTATCTGGGATCAAGAAAGCAGAACGATCAGCGATGAGACAGAAAAGCCCATCCTAAAACGCTGCCGTACTTGTGCAGTCTTGGGGGCACACAGCCGGGTCTTTGCTCTCAACCACATCGCAGGTGCCATCCGGACAGGTCTTGATACTCGGGGTGCATGTGGAATAGTTTGTGGTGATCCCTGTTAACACAGAAACAAACAGCTGCACAAATACCACGAGGCTTGGAAGGAAAGCTCACTGCATCTTCTCGGTGCACGCTGACACACCAAAGCACAGGTTACTTTTTAAAATAAAAATCTATGAATATAAACACCATTTCCTAAAGTAACAGGCAGGACGACAGCTAAAAGCAACTAGAAGGAATCTATTTTTCACTATGTTTTCTGTTTTTGACAGCCCTTTGGGCATGTCACTTGTTACAGTGAGTAACCTGAACAGGAGCTAGTAGACCATTTTGAGACTGAAGAGTGGCTTTCACAATTAAGGATGTCTCTACACGATTTCACACATACTTGAACGTGAAGGTTACAAGCGGTCAAAGAGAATTTGTGATACTCATGCAGTTTGAGGGGATAAAGCATCAGCACAGGAGCATTGTTCTGGAAGAGTCAAGAGTACTGTCACCCGCTGGATCTGTGACCACAGAAAACTAACAGAGATACAGCTCCTGTGCTCACCAGCAGCTGCTGGGGCATGCCCAGAGGCTTACTGGTATGTTCCAAGCTCAATTCATGGTTGCAGAGATTATCTTGCAAGCCATAAACCACCCATTCCAGTCACACTGCTGCAAACCCAATTCACGACCGGGTTTAGTGTATCGTGTTCAGCATCACCAGGGACAAGATCAAGAATGACCGTTCCAACTTGACCTCATTTTCCTTCCTAGTGCAGGTTTTATTTGGGTATTATGATGAATTCTTTTAGCCCCGGGTTCTGTATAGTTTATTACATCGTGCTGTCCATCCAGAGTAAATCAGTTTATACCTATGGAAGTCAAATGCACGAGTATGACTGAACAGAAGCATGATTTCACACGAGAGAAATGTACCTTTTCCACTCCCCTGTCTCCACTGGCACCTTCCCGTCAGCACTCCCAGGCCACCGCACTCTTCACATTCAGCATGGTGCTTACTTACGGCACAAGAGTCCGGGCAGTCCTCCTCTTTTTTTAAAACTGTGGGGAAGAGTGCTTGCTGTCAGTGCAGGACAAGGGAGATGACTACACAAGCAAGTCAGCTCAAATCAGAAGGAAAATTCCATTCTTAGGGATAGACAGGAAGGAAAGAAAGATGAAGAAAGAAGAGAAAGACTGAACACTGACTGACCCAACTATCGGTAAACTTAGATAACAATTATAAGTCCAAGTTTTTCTCTTCTGTGAAACAAGAGACAAATGATGGCATGGTTATCTTTGCTTGATAGCACACTGTCAATACCCAGAACTGTAGAAATATGCTAACATACTGATAAGAGAAAAATGAGGACCATAAGTACTTACAGCTTCATACAAAACTTTTAATTAAGGGAAAATACTTCATACTTGGGCTAACACAGGAGCAGGCCAAAGAGCAACAGCTAGGAATGTGTGATTTCGGACAGCACGAGGCTCGTGCAAAAAGGAAAAAGGTCACTGCAGGCTTTTGTTTCTTTTTCCTCAACCCGTTTGCTCCTGGCATAGGTGCTATGATATGATGCAAGGGAACATGGGCAATTGTGAGGTAGAACTGTAAGGTTCTGCACAAAGGGTGACATGGTTTGGAGAGAAATTATTATGCTTCCAGTGTAATCCTCTTCTGTTGTGGATGTCATGGAACATTTCTAACATTCTGCCCTTATGAACTTCTCAGTAAAATGAAGTAAATGGAATTGCTACATTAATGTTAAGCAAAAAAATTTTTAAAAAAGGAAAGCATGGAGTCAGAAGTAGGGAGAAAGATGATTGCATAAATATACTTTGGCCAGAGATTTGTGGTTTCATATATATACACACACACTTCTTTTTCTTACATAGGAATATGTGAAATACAAAATAAAGGTCAGAGACACACAAGAAAGATTCTTCTAAATCAAATATCATCAGGAACATTAGGAGTTGTGTAGGATACACCACCTTTCTGTGCATTAGTTCTTCTACAGGTCTGATTCAGAACTCAAAATGCAAACTTTGCGATCTGTATCTTATAACTCAGACTCGTTTGCATTGCTAATGCCGTCAGTATATAGACTAATGCATAACCTAGTACTCATAAGTCTCGTAAATAGTTCTAATTGACTCGGGTACTTACGAGTTCCTTCCAGTACAATAGTGAGGAGGGTTTTTGCATGTTTCCTGCTCTGTCTGTCTGTAGCTTGAACAGTGTATTGTATTTCCTTACATTCGGGGATGCGTAGCACAGAGGAATCATTCACATAAAGGCTGCCCCATTTGTCTTCTCGCCCTTGAAGTATGCTGACAGGATAGCAGCTTGCACTGGGGGACAGTAACTTGTAGCTGATGTTCACGCCATGGAACTTCATACAGTTTTCAATGCAGATTTTTCCTATCTAGGCTCAAACACCAACAAAGAAATCACAGACAACAGAAACAAAACACAGAAAGCAGAAACAAAACCATACATCAAAAATAATCTGTGCTTCCCAAATATATCTGAAAGAAAATTGAGCATATTACACCTTGCAGAGTTCAGCATTTATCTTGGGTTTACAGATTTGATATTTTACTACCACTGCGGTACATGAACGCATCAATGTGATTTATTCTCAGTAAAAATGAGAGGTAAAGTATTACCATTGTCTTCAAGCTAACAGTGGAAATGCAAAAAAGCCTTGACCCAGAGACTCAGGGATATCTGGTGCCTACTGCTGATGGTCAGCAGTGTTCAGTGAGAACAAGACCCCGTGGTCTGGGAAAGTCTGAGTTCAGTCCCTGCTCTGTCCCAGGCTGATCAGTAAGAAAAACTTTGGTTTTGCTTGAGAAAGCAAATAACTCAGTTTGAACAAAGCTGAGACTCTTTTCAAGTACGACAGAAATAGAAATTGCTAATACATAATTTTCCTAATAGTACAGTCAAAGAGTTTCTGGCCAGCAGAGTTGTCTGAAAGCCTCAAAAGGAATAAGAACCTGATTGTTTCCCATTTGCAATTTTAAAAATATTTTTATCTAAAAATGAAAATATGCTGGGTTGCCATATTTGAACTTCTGTCTGCCAGAATATCTATGCTAGAGAACTCTTCAGTCTGAAACAATTTATCTAAGCAGCACAGGAATGTAAAGCCCTGTCTCCTGTCCAGCTCCTATAGGATCTGATCCAAAGCTCACTTGGGTTTTTTCCATTTACAAGAGTGGGATTCGGATCAGGTCCAGAAGCACTGGCTTCCCTTGCAGGGAAAGCCACAGTATGAAGGGTGGGGTGCCACTGAAGGGAACTTGCTGATGGATTCTTTTCCAATGCTGCAGTTAAGATGTTTTTTCAAGTAACACCACTTCTGGTAAAAGCACATCTGTACATCTTTGGTTTAGCATTCTTATTAAAGAATGTAAAAACAACAACAACAAAAGCTTTTTGTACTAAGACCACTTCCTATGAACTTGATTTAACATCAGAGAGGAAGCTTTTGCAGTCCTAGAAGCATACTTTGTCATAGGATAGTCCCACTTCATCTAACTTATTCCCATTCACATCACTGACTGGTCACTTGGCACCATTTGCTGGGGTTTTTTTGTTGGTTTTTTCTGGTGGCAGGATAACATACAAAGACTTTTAAAGCAATCAGAAGCTAGACCATTTCTTCCACACCATCTCTCCACAGCATGCTGGGACTGGCAGGAAGAAAAAGAACTAAAGAAAAGACTGCAGCTGTTCATAAACTCTGTCTAGACACAAGGTCTAGACAGGTCCCTTCCAGAACCACATCATCTTTGCTTTGGTGCTGCATTGCAACTGCCAGTGTTTTGCAACTGCTTAGATGGTGTTTCTCTCAGGCAGTAGGAGGACATAATGATGTTCCATGGCATTAACCTTTATATAGACTACGTTAAACTGTCCTTTCTGCCGCCTCTGTCATAACCGCTTTTTCCAGGCGCCTCTTCGATCAACAGAAATTCCAAAGGGGATGGAGAATACCCCATAAATTCTGGGTCCCTGAAGAGCAGATTCTCCTTGGACTAGTACATGGGCCAGTTTTGCTTTCTCTGTATAATTTGAAGAGAAGCTAAAAATGCCCCTCTCAAGAAGTTTGCACAAGAAAGACAGTCTTTCTCTTTTTGCCTGATTCTGCTAGGTAAAGCCCAAGCTTGTAACTTTGCCCTGCACGGCAGGTTCTGGAGCCAGCACAGCTCTTGGATGGAGCGGAGCTCAGCACAAGGGGAAGGAGATAACAGCAGCCAGTTCCTCCTTCTCATAAGGAGGCTGAAAAAAAGCCTGGTAATCAGGACTAACACCAACACACAGCGGAGGAAACTACAAAGGTGCATTTTGCAAGACACACAGCAGTTAACACGGAAATACCATTATCAGAAACAGGAACAGAAAAATCCATCTTTCGAGCTCCCGAGTTTAATAAAGTCTGGATAACGATAACGTTCCTCTTCACTGAATTCCAGGGACATTTGGACATATAACCTCTCTAAAAATCTCAGCTGATGTTATTCATCATTTGCCTCAGTAAATGCCAATAGAGCTTTAAGTCCTTTGATAAGTTAAATGCCACTGGGCAAGCCTGTACCATCAGGCCATGCTTCTGTTATTCAATTCATTTAGCTGCTCAAATAGACAAATGGCATCAGCCCAGCAGTTAATCATTTCTTCACGCTCTTGTGTTTTCCTTAGGGCAAGAAGACAGTTCAGTCTTCATATTGATTTGGCCCAGTACTTTGCCTCGCTACTCTGGCACATCACAGCTAATTTTGCAGACAACTTTAATAATGTGGAGTGCTGGGGACTAAGCTGCTTCCATTGACTTGTGCTCCAACCTGAGCACACTGTGAAGTCAAACCCAGCGTCAGAAGTAAGTGGATGACAGTAACTGATGGAGACCATCTCCAGAGCCAGGATGAGGTTTGCGTCTTGCTGGTCAAGAATCAGAACAAAATCTCTTTGTGAATTTGTGTTTAGGCAGCACAGAGATCTCTTCCCATAGACTTGGAGTCCTTCTTGCCAGAAACAGTTTTCCCTGCTGCTACTGCCACCCAGTGAAACCACAGAGATAGTGGGAGGCACCACTGGTTCCAGAAAGCCTTAAATTCCTTTTCAGATGTTTGACTGTCCTGACAGCATGCAAAACCAGCAGCTTTAAAAGTCAAAATTTTTTTTTTTTTGGTTCTGCATTCTGGAGCTAGAAAATGATATGCTCCCAGACCTCAAACAAATGCATTCATGCAGTCTAAGGTATGCACACATAAACATGGTTTAACCAGATTTAATTCAGAATTAATTCATTCATAATAATACTGTATGCATACACCTAAATGTAAAATCTGTGTGTATTTGTATACATATATATACACACACACATAAAAATCAATTAATTCGTATATATTCATACACACCTACCAGTTAAGTTTCCACACTTTTCAAAATTACAGTCATGTGACATACATACAGTTGGGGCCCATTTCTAGATGCTAAGAACTAGACTATGAGTATCTTACACACCTATGCTGTTATTTCTTTTAGGGGGAAACCCACCAATTTCACCTATCTTTAGGCGAAAGTTTTTTCCACCGCTGAGAATAAAGCTTTCATAATCCGGTGCTACAAAAAAACCAAACCTAACATAAAAAATAATCTGATCTGCACAAAAAGCAAAGAATATGCTCCAAGGTTTCTAACAGACTGCAAATGTAAAAGCTGCAGCTACAAGGCATCACAAAACATCATAAAGTAGCAGCTTTTTGTAGGGAGCCCCTGTGTGAGCACACTTGGTATCTTTTTCTTGTTTAGGATATTCAGTGCAGACTATGGGTAAAATGTCCCTTGACCAAGCAGTAGCATGTTTATTGGCCGTGCAAGGCCTGTTCCGTGTTCTGAAGAGCTATCAGGCCATAGTGCATTTCACCAAATTAAATACAAGAGCACGCAATACATCTAACTTTCCTTTTCCTTTCTTTTTACAATTAACCAGAGGCGTAAAGATTAATAAAGCTGAATTCTTCCTTAGAAGTCTTCTAATGAATTGGTTTTCTCTGCAATTGGGATGATCATATTTTAGCCTCAGTCCTCCTCTCTGCTACAAATACAATGGCAGTTTTATAGCTTTATTTAGTTATGAGGTATCCTGTCCACCAGCTTCCCCAAAATGGCTCATCACTGATTTTTTTAATATTCACTTTCATAACATTAATTATATTGAACTAGTTCCTTGTTAATGTACATGTTCCACAGGAATTACATTGTAATTTTCACCTGATTAATGTCAACCTGTTAGAAAGTGTTTCTGGAAGGTATTATTAATGGCAATGGTGGTGATTAAGCTAAAACGAAGGTTTAAATTAGGAAACACATTAATATCTAACTAGCCATTATCTAGAGAAAAGCTATTAACATACTGGAATATGTAGAGCTGGAACAAATTTCTTCTTTTTGCCCTTGATATTTTTCCAGTTACTTATGCCTAAGCCAGTCACAGCTGCAAGTCCTTCTGTCTCTATTTCTCTCTATTAATACTTCCATGCGTAGCCCTTCTGCTGTTATTGTGTGATGGGAGAGCTAGCGTCCAGTCAATATGCTCTCCACTGCTTCCATCAACAGCCATACCGACACCACATTTTTCACCGATTCTACTCAAAACAGCTACAACCAACGCTTTAATGCATCTCGCCCCAGTGATCTATCTACTAAGCTCTGTCTCTAACAAAGTGGAAGTATAATTAACAGAGTTCTTACTTGTGCAAAACGTTCAGCATTTCTGTTCACTGTGAACTGGTAAGTCATGTTTGGAAACTGAATGCTGACAGGGAGGATGGAGACATTGAAGTGAAGCATCACCGATCTTTCTGGGCCGTGAAATTCTGTGTCGTTCACCAAAACATCCAACTGGAAGGAACGATGCTCTGTGACTGAAATGCTTTTATTCAGTACCAGTTCTGCAAAAGAAAAGATTGGTCTATTACCAACCCGCATTACCTGAAAACGTATGTTCTGATGCTGCAATCCCAACAAATTACATCAAAATTATACATATCAAAGTTAATCCTAACAGGAAACAGAAGGTGTGTTAAATATGAAAATATGCTCCTCTGGAGTTGTGCTCTGTGCCATTCAAGATGTTTGGAGAGGTCCTCTTCCTTTCTAACTGCCATGCCGAGAACCCTACAATCAGAACCCCTTGCTTTGCAATAGACACAGCATTATCCCATACACTCCCTATACCAGAGAGGCACAAGCTCCATGTTTTCAGTACGTGTTTAAAACTCCACGTTTCCTTAACTTGACATTTCTCAGCATTCTTCGGCTCAATATTTACAAAATGCTTAGGAAAGTTCAAGAGCTTATTGGTCAATTACTAACAAGCAACTTCTCCTTTACTGGAAGAAAGTGACCTTACTGTACTCGTGTTGAGTTCCCCTCACTTGGCTGCCATTTGGGCTGAAGTGGATTTCATTGAAGATGTGCTCTACCCGAAACGTTTCACTTATCCAGGGATCATCAGTAACGATGGTTCCTGTGTATTTCTTTCTGCTGCTTTCAAGGGGATAAATAGGTGTGGTGTCTGCATCGTATACAGTTAGCGTTGCAAGGACAGTTCCCTAGAAGGAAATAATAAATGGCATTGCTGAATGACCTTGAAGCTTTCTTCCCCTGGTACATGTTAGGAGATTCAAATATTGGTCAGATAAAACCTTACAACTTTCACTCAAGCCCACTTTCATCCAAACTCATTTTAAGCTTCTGGTTGTTTTGGTTTCGGCTGCTGCCGGCAACAAAAGCGCCACGCGGCCATCCCTCCCCCTGCCGCGGTGCGGAGGAGAATGAAAAGAAAGAGGCAGAAACCGGTGGGTCGGGGTAAGGGCAGTTTAACAGAACAGCAAACAAAGAGAACAGTAACGACAACTGTATTGATAAGAAGAATATACCAAACAAACACCAAAACACACAGAGCAGCTCTCACCGTCCGATGCCCCATGCACTCCTCAGCCACAATTAACTCCCCCCTGGCTGGCTCCCCCACTCAGAACCAAGCATGGCAGCACATGGTATCAAATACCCCAGTTTGGGTCAGCTGCCTGGGCTGTGTCCCCTCCTGGCTTCTTGTGAAAATTAACCCTATCCTGGCCAACCCAGGACATTATCCACCCATTGTTCTATACCACCTAATTCATGCCCAGGTCCCCCATTTTCCAAGTAATCACCACCACTTACCCTGTCTTTAATACATACACACAGGTATCATTCATTAAGTTTATTGGTCATCCCTTGAAAGTGTCTGTTGAGTTCATTCAACTCATGACTTCGGGCTCCATCTGTCATAAGTTTTTTCAAGGCAGGAGAGATGATGTGTGGTGATGAGTGGTCGCATGCTGCATTCGGAGCTCACGGCTAGTGTATCTGGCACGGTCTCTGCCCACGGTCTGCAGGTTGAAGATGTCAATGTTGCTGAAGTTCCTGGGTGCCAGTTGTTGAAGCCAGGTCCAGTCCCATCACTGCTGCACTTTGCTAGGTTTCGTCAAAATCCATCATTCATTAGTTTCGTTGATTCTTACTGTAATACTGCTGATATAACACATAACAAATATAGTAGTGATAATGGATAGTGACAAGGTCATTTAGCAATTAATTCTGCAGTTTATTTATTTACTTTTCTCGCACAAATTCAAATCTCCATGAGGTACACATCGGACTT
>Ga0181612_148485_pt1 | contig 15045 bp, 11 predicted proteins | sample HoacroProtozoa21_FD_119630 | JGI IMG/M metagenome (GOLD analysis project Ga0181612, IMG submission 119630) | Hoatzin crop microbial communities from Cojedes, Venezuel. Combined Assembly of Gp0051906, Gp0051904, Gp0051908 | reverse complement strand
GGGCGCTGGAGGAGGGCCGGCTGGCGGCGGGGCTGAAGGCAGGAGGCGAAGAGTTGTTTCAGCAAGAAGTTCCGTTAAAATGTTCACGTAACTTCGCGAGCTGCGTATGCTTTCGCTTAATGCCCTGTAACGTGGGCGCTGTGCTGTTTTCGTGGCCTTGTAACCATTTTATCTCCCATTTAGCATGGTAGGTGTGAATTGGAAAGCGATATATTTAAATTTCCAATAAATTATTTCCGAAATAAGCTAGCTGTGCTTCTTTAGTTCAGTAGGAGGAAGTATGTTTTGCAGGCCTCCTCCTTCAAAAGAACTTAATTGACTTTGTTCAGATGTCTGCACCTGTATGGTAAAGGTTTTTAGTGCCAACTGGAAGCCAAACATTTCACCTTGTAGAGCGAGGCTTCCTAAACGTCTCCATTAAAGCAAGCTTTGTGAGTGGAAAGAACATCCGTGTCAAAGGCTGCTAGCTGTTTCTGTGTGTCGTGCAATCAGGTGGTGAAAATCTGTATGTCATTCTTTCTGGAAAGATGCATATGGTAAAAATCAAAGCTTATAAACCCATAGTTGTTATACTTGGACGCTAAATGACCTTTTTATTTTGGCACAAAACCCCAAGTTTTTTTAAAGTCTTTTCAGTTGGTAGGTTACTTCTGCTAAATTTACACTTCAGTTAAAAGTGGCCTTGCATACAGCTGTTTTAAGCTGGCATGTGAAAAGCAGAAAGAGGGAAATGTAGTCAAATGTTTATGTTGTCAGTTGTTTAAATTGTTTTAAAATAATAGAAAATTATAGTTGGATCTAAAATATTACTCAGTGATTATCCTGAGGATACGTATATGAAATACTGTAATACAGCACAAGTTTACAGTTTGAAGCCCATTGGCAAAATCAGCTGTAGAATTCTACTTTCTGGAGTGAATGATGATCATGTCAACCATAGAAGAATCATTGTGTGGTATTTTATTTAGAAATTTCTAGGTTTAGTCAGCTGTATTGTTTTTTTTTTTTTCATTTATTTTAGTTTGGTCTTTAAATGTGAACATTTCTTTTGCAGATTTTTTTATGTACTTCTGATATTAGGAGTGTGCAAAACCTAGTTTAGCCAAAGAGTAGTTTTGAAATAGGGAAGAAACAAAAAGTTTATGTACCTGACAGCATGAACACTTACACTGTGTACAATGAGGACTGGCAGTACTCAGATTTCAGCTCTATAAATTACCTGTTACTCTTAGAAAGTTGTGAGGTGTTAAACCTCAACATCGTAACGGCTTTGTGCTTGTCTCCCCCTTCCCCCTTTTAAATTCTAAGCAATTTCTATGACCACTTCTAGAAGTCATCAGATCATGGATTTAGGGTCTTAATTAACAGAAGCCAAGGCACAATTTGAACGTGATGTTGAATGTTTTGACATCAGCTTCTGGAGTTTTGTTATGAATGAATTTAGAAGTACGGAGATAGGGGAAAGGAAGATAAAACAAAGGAACCTATGGTGTAGTGTGTGTTGATTTTGGGGGTGGTGTGTGTTTTTTTCTGTCTGGTGGAATTAAGAGTACTTACATCAGTACTGATACATCAAAGCCAAAAAACCATTCAGAAACTGAAGAGTGGGTTTTAGTTTGTTTTGGTTAATGTATGTCTATTCTAGTATGTCTGTACAACTTACTTGTAAGTACAGCTACTTACCTTCTTTCTTTCTTTCTTTTTACCTTATTTCTTATGCCTTATTAAATATGGCTTAGTTTTTCAGTCTCTTTTTACTTTATATGTGTCAATATAACCTTTTTCTTTTCCCCCTCATTCTTTCTAGTTACTGTTTTTAAATGCACAGACTGGACTTTTCAGTGCGTAGTGGAAGTTTTCTTAGATTCTTGTATACTGCTGTTATTGGTGAAGGTCTGATTAAACCAATGATTTTATGTGTGCAGACTGTATGCTATTAATGATTGAGTTGGTAAACAATGTACAAATTAAATGAAACAGTTCATTGAGCTCCTTTGGCTTGACAAGAGCCAACTATGTAAAAAGTTTCTTTATTGGCAGGAACTTTTTAAAATGAAACCAACAACTTAATCTGATAAAGCAGTGGAAGATACAGATGCTTAAGTGAGCTTCTTCAGTAAAGCAGTTCTCAGGGCAAAGACAATCAAAGCAGTAGCAGAGTGTTTTTTGGACAGTAGAAGAACAGCTGTACTGGATCAGTCTGCATGTCTGTTTAGCCTAGTATCTTATCTTGGGACGGACACTAGTTTATGCCTAGGAAAAAGCGTAAAAACAGTAGCCTTCATTAGGAAGTTGCTGCTCTGTGGTGGAAAAAATACTTGTTTGTAGTGTATTTAATAGAATTAAAATTCTGAATATCTTTTTTGCAGAGAGTCAGAATGACTAAAAAAAGGAAACATCAAGAAGATTTCCAGAAAGTGAAATTAAAAGTTGGGAAAAAAAAGCCTAAACTAGAGAATGCAACTGATACTACCTTCAGAACAAAGGCCATACAAATTCCTGAGCAGCTTAAAGAAGATGGAGTGCTTCCTACGCAAAATAGAAAACTTAACATAAAGGTATCTTGTGATGTTACATTCTGAAATGGCAGAAAATTACTTGTCATTTATTTAGGTTTACTATGTATACTAGAGTATAGGAAAAAAAATTTATTAAAAAAAAAAAATCAAAAAACCCAAACCACCAAACTTTAAAAAAACCAGCAGAGTATCTCATACAGCCTCTTTGCCCTCGACAATAAGCTGACCCATGAATTTAATGACTTAAATTGCTGGACCAGCACATAACCCAAGGGAAGGGTTTCCAGCAGTGTGAAAACTAAAGGTGCATGCTGGTTGAGGTATCTGGGATTAACATTTGGTTTTTGAAAGTCTTGGATCACAACTCAAGGACGGGGTTTTAAAAAACAGACTTCCTGAGATGATGTTTTTAAAAAATCTTGTATTTCTTTGGGTGGTGGTTCTGCTTTCTGTCCTTTGCATCGTCTTCTATCTGTTGCAGCTCTCTGCTTAAACTGAAGAAAGCTGTTGAGACTGAGATTTTGTAGCTCTACTTTTGAGAACAAGCGTGAGAGGACTTACTTTTAGTCATCTCTCTGTTAAGTCAGTAGGGTTGTGGGTAAACTTAAGGAGGATTTTCGAATTACCTGAAGGACAAGTCATGATATCTTGTTTTTTTTCTGTCATTGAATTTTGATGATTTGTTCATTGTTACACTCCAGACTAATATTATATTTGTTGTGAACATACTATGTTGTTACAAACAGCAGTACATCATAAGAACAGATTCTGTGTGTTTGAGTATTTAAGAAAAATGTGCTGGGAATAGGTGGGGAAGTTTAAGGAGCTTAAAGTAATAATGATAGCAAGTGTATGTGTTTCTTTCCTTTTAGGATCTGCTTTCACAGATGCATCACTATAGTCCCGGGGTTAAGCACAATGCACTTCTTGGGCTCAAAGATCTCCTATCTCAGTATCCGTTTGTAATTGATGCACACCTTTCAAATATAATAAGTGAGGTGGCAGCTGTGTTTACAGACAAAGATTCTGGTGTCAGAGGAGCAGCTGTTCACCTGCTGCAATTCTTGGCTTCAAAAATAAGAGCGGAACAGATTGCTCCGTTTTTTCCTTTGGTAAGTGCCCATCTCTCCAGTGCCATGACTCATATCAGTGAGGGAATTCAGGAAGATTCATTGAAAGTCTTGGATGTTTTATTGGAAGTGTACCCAGCTCTTCTCACAGACCGCAGCAGTATATTGTTGAAGAATTTTGTAGAGCTTATTTCTCACCAGCAGCTGTCAAAAAGACTGAAAAGCAAAGAGAAACTTTCCTGGATGCTCTCTGTTAACCCAAATCGCAGAGTAACTTCTCAGCAGTGGAGGCTGAATGTGCTTACCAGGCTCAAGAAGTTTCTCCAAGCAGTGGTGGATGGATCCAGTGAGATAGAGGATGAAGGGCTTCAAGAACAAAAGGATAGCCCTCAGTCTATGAGGAGCCCAATATGTATAAGTTGGAAGGTCCATGCAAATAATCAGCAACATATACAACTGTTTGAAAATGGTGGCTTACGACCAAAGATCAACTCATCGTTTAGACTGAGGTGAGAAAACGTCAGCTAATTTGGGAATTTAGTCAGCTGTACGATCACAGTGTTAAACTGTGGTTTGTTGCTGTTGGAGACACCATTTTAATTTTTATTGTGGGATTGTCCCTTAGCCACATTTTAGGGTATTTAGTGTAATGTACCATATTGCTGCAGTGGCTTTTAAATATGGAAATACTCAGCAGGTAACCGTGCTATGCATGTATCATGAACTTTCCCGTTGTCAAATAAAAGCTTTATTTTTTGCTATTCGTAATACTTTTGGCAGACCAGCTCTAGCATTTTTTTTGGAATGCAAACTGATAACTGCAGGTTGTTGCAGGATATCAGACAGCGCTGTGGGCAAGCAGGCAAATTTCTTTACACTAAACATAATCTTGTTTCTTATACTGTAATAGTGAATTTTACTGAAATTTTGTGGTTTTACCTGCAAGAGTCTGTCATAATTTTAGAAGTCTATTTTCTTTGAATATAGCTCCTTTTACAAAGGACAGCATGATAAGATGTATCTGACTGTATAAAGTTGTGCTGAGTTTCTGATTCTAGGTACTTTTAATGAATTCACCTGTTTATATCTTCACTATGGTTAAAAGATGTCTCGTCTGAGACGTTGATAAATATTGAAGAAAGTGTAGTGTGCTTAGCCACAGAGAAGTTTGTGTGGTTTTTTTAGTAGTACTCTAAACAGATTTGAGGTGAAGTTAAGGGAGAAATGACTAACCATCTTTATTTCTCTTCCTCCTTTCCGATTCACCTGCTCCTCAAACCAGAGGGGAACCTCCCACCCCACTTTATGATACCTTTTAAACATTGGCATCCTCATCTACGTGCATTATGATAGGTGTTATGTAGCTGCTGGTAGGAGACCTGGAATGACGACTTGAAAAATGGAAACTGTTTAGCTGTTACACAGCATTTGTAATCCACGGGTGTCAAGGTGGTTTGAAGAGAAACCACAATCCTTGTTTTACTGCTGAGGGAGACCGAATAAGGGGTATAAGCAGTTACACCAAATTCATCTAGGAGGTCAGTGGGAGAGCAGGGTATAAAACCCATTGCTATGTCCATCTCGTGTCTTTGAATGAAGTGCAGAAGAAGAGGTGTTCTCTTTTAGTACCACAGGTTTTGGACTGAATCAGCAGGTGTTTTCCATCTCTATCATGGAGACACACAAATGCCCATTCTATTCCCACTCTCCTAGGCTTCCTCTTGGTAGACTATGTATTATTTGTGATAAGTATAGGAAATTTATATTAACTAAGTAAAAAGTGGTTGTTACATAGCCGAAGAGTTTGATCGTGACCAACAATATCTGCTGCAGGTAAAACTTTAGTTGGAAACTAGACAGGTGAAGCCTACTTGAGGAATGGGGAAGGGCTCAGTGCTGAGCACAAAACAGTCCAATGGACTTCATCTCTGCAGTCAGAAGCGTACGTCTGTGGACCAGAGGATTCTTGTATTGTGCCCTTAGTGATATCCAGTGTGCAATATACTATGCCCTGTAATTGCTGAAGATGTGTTGTATCCAAGGTCTAGGAAGATAAACTTTATACCTTGTGTCACCTGAATTGGATTCCACTTCCTGAGGAGCTAGATTTTCATGAAACGTTGTGATCCACTTGTGGGTATAAATACTTTCAAAAAAGGCATTAGCAAGCATGAGGAGGAGCCAGAAGAAGGAAACATTGCTAGAAACCAAGGCGAGATTGGCAAAGCGAATTGATGGCAGCAGAACAGAAGAATGGAAAGAGAAGGGGCATCTGCAGAAGGTACTAAAATCTTCTCATTTCATTGTATTCACACGTATTTTTGATACGTTAATTTTGCACAGAGGGCCAGTACAGCTTATTTTAGTGGATATCCATGAAATTCTGAGAGTGGAAATTACTGTGGTGGCCTTTGTATTTGCCACTGAAATCTTTTCTAGTAATCTGAAGTTGTTTAATTCTGTCTCTTCCAATCCCAGTTGTGGCCTTTTACAGGCATTCCCAGGCCTCTGGTATGGCCATTACTGTAAGGATAGAAATTACTTCTAATAAAAGGTGCAAAACATCTGTAATGCTCCTTGAGTACTTCTGAAATGTCAAACATCATGTGTGTTTTTGTTTAAAGAAGTCAATGCACAAATAGTCAAGTCCTAACTATAGATAATGAGTTGACCAAACCATAAGTAACTAATTGCGGTGTGTATGTATTGATGGCCTCATCACTAATACTGCAAGTAAGTTTCGACTTTGTTCTTTAAAAAGTAGGCTTCCAAACACCACTAATAGTATGCTAAGTTTTTAAAGTTCCTATATCTTTTTAATCTTGCAAGTTCATTGGGTGTGGATGGCACCTCCTTGATAACCTAGTGATTACAGGCAAAGATTTTCAGGATCAGTGTGCACTATTAATGTTTAGTAAAAAGTGTAGATTCTGAGCTTGCAATGCTGGATGGTTCAACAATGCGAAGCTTGAAAGACTTTATTGTTTTCTGTTGTGTGCTAGGTCTTACTGTGTGTGAATTAAAGATTACAGTGAATTAGGAGATAATGAGAATATATCCTCTGCCTTATGTGCTGACTGTGCTGCTTTTTCCACCAAACTCATTTCAGGTATGGGAAAACAGCAAGCTTTCACAACTTCATGAGGTGATACCAAGGTGTGTGATCTGTTTTTGGACTGGAACTGGTGCTGAAGAGAAATGTTACAGCTTCTGTTTCTGCTAAGAAAGGATGGAATGAAGCCGCAGAGAAAAGTGAAGACTTGAGAGACCAAAATGGAAGACAAAGCATAGTGAATAAATATCTATATGCTGTTACCTGTGCATCAGCTAGAAACGGAAACTACAGTTCACTTGGCGTACAGAGTGTTTCTTTGCGCACAAAAAAAAGGACAGTAAACTGGCTTACACTCTGAGCCATAAAAACTTACAGACTTCCAATGACTTTTCCTATTTTAAAACAAGGGAACAACTTTCTGCTGCTTCTGTTTCCTTTACGCTTCCTTGACTTCGCTTTGCTGTCTTCTTACTGTCAAATGGCAGATATGTTACACAGTTTTCTTTTGGTTCTGCTTTATAAAAATATTGGCGTTTTAAAGAAAAACAACAGTTTAAGGGGTACACAAATATCTTGCAGCTCCCCGCAATAGTATTTCATACTGATATGAAGGTAATATGCTTTATAGTGTTTGAGAGCCACCTTACCATTAAAGAATAGTGATAATAGATAGGTGACAAAAAGATTAACGCTCTAATTGACATAAAATCCTTCCAGTTCCAGTGGACATGTATTCCTAAGGATATTGCACTAATCGAATGCATACTGGGCAGATTACTGTAATACTTTGTCATCATCTGTTACTGGCAATCAGATTTTACTTATTGTTAACCTTAAATATGTGGAGGAGTCTTATCCTGAGACATGGGAGGGTCTTTTGCAGGGGTACATGAAAGCTATGCTAAGTATTCTTGCGCAAATCCTTTCAGTGGCTGGGTGGAGTATACCTTTTGGCATGGATTCTTTCTTCTTTTTCCATCCCTTGTTTCAGAAAAGTACTGAAATAGCTGAGTGTGCATGTTATACTTTTGTAGTAATCTCCAGGTGTGTGTTGCCAAATTCTCAGATTTCAGGCACTGTTCCCTGTTTAATGGGAAGGGTTTTTTGTGTTCCAGAAACAGATTGCTCGAATTCCAAAGCTCTGCTGTAATATCAGGTATTATTTTTGAAACGACTGAAGGCTACTACTTCAGAACTATTTCAGCCAATTACTGACATTTCAGAGTCTGAGCTGACTGTGTAGTCTTGTCGTGGTGTATGATTTACAGGACAACTTAACTTTTTCAGTGAGGTTATCCTCTTGCTATCAACTAGGTTGTCCAGTGATGCTTTAGAATTCATTGTGGTTATAACTGGAAGATGGGATTTGTCTGCTGTGTCTTACTGAGAGTTAAATGCTGTGGTTGGAACCGGAGTTACTCAGGGGTTTCTTTCTTTGCAGAACTTTTTTTTAAATGGATACAAATCACCTGAATTTCTCCAGGAGCAGGATTTGGTCATTTGTGCTGATAATCCCTTTTGAAACACAAACAAAATGTGTTATAAGAGGGGAAAGAAAAGTCCTTGATTTTCTTGCTTTCTGGGAGATGTTATTTTAATTCAAACTATATATCTTAATTTTTTGATAATTTTTGTTTAAATTAATCATTAGATCATTTTAATAATTTTCCAGCTAATTGCTCTCCAGAGCATTATAGTTAAACATCAGGTGGGAACCAAAGTTAGATTTTTGCAGAATGATATTTTTTTTTCCTATTAGAATGAACAACCCATATGTTTATTATAGCTGGAGATGGTTATTAACTGTAATAAACCTCATAAATTTGACAATACTCTGTAGTCAGTTTCATTATTTTGCTTCAAGGAGCTTAAAAGTTAAAGCTTTTATGTGTTGTTGTGCCGAGTATAGTGAATTCTTATCTGTTGGTTGAAGGTGATAATGATAATGCACATCATATTTCTCCACTTTATAGACTTTACATATAGCAATGGGGAAAGAAATACTGAAATCTAAGAAGTTGTTACAGAAGCACACAAACTTTCAGGGAGACTCGGGAGCAGGTTTGTTGTAGATGGTTTGAACTCCCTTTTTTCCTTACTGAAATATCTAGCAAGAAAGCAAGCCAACATTTAATGTGTCAAAAAGTAATTGTTCCTGTTATTCAGAGAGCAGGAAAGTGGTATTGCTCTAATCTGTTTTTAAAGGTGCGATCTTCATATTTTTTCTTTTTTCTTTGCTTTTGTCATTTAGGTCTCTGACAAGTGTAATGGACAGTGCAGAAAAAGGCCTGTCCTCGGCTGAAAACTTAAAAGGTTTTATTGAAATAATAATTCCATTATTGATTGAGTGCTGGATTGAAGCCTCTCCTGCACAATCAGCTCCCATTCTTGGAAACCTTTTGGAATCAGAATCTCAGCAGCTTATGCAGCAAGTGCTTAGTATAATACATTTATTGTGGAAACTCACAAAGCGACATGATGAAACATACAAAATGGTAAGGGAGAAGTGATCTGTGGCATAATAATGACAGTTTGTTTTGATTGGAAACTATTGATTTGGTGATCGGAAGTAATAGAAATATTTCTTTAAGAGAAAAAGCCTAGGTTTTGAGTAGAATTTGGGTTTGGATTTTGTCAAGTATCTTACTCTAGAAGAGAATCTGCTGAACTGAGCAGTGAGTTCAACGATCAGTCTTCAGGAATCCTTGACAGGCTGCAGCACAGAAGATTTTGAAAATGGAAGAGGTATTGGAGAAGAGGAGCATTTTGTCTTCCAGATAACCTCTAGAATATAAATTTGAACAAAGCTTAGAATGGAGTAGTTTGTTCCTTTTTTTGTGTGTTGAAAAGTTTTACAGGGGTGAAGGGATGGAAATGAGCAAACCCTAAACCCTTGGAAGGGTAGGGGACAATGGTGGTATGAGACCCTGTGATTGCTTGGTGCAGCCTATGTTGTTGTGTCACGATTGGTAGTATCACAAGACGTTGAATCAAAACCTCAGTAAGAATTATGGCAAATATCCTTGAAGTTTTTGTGCCCTAATTATCTAGTCTGTCTTTTACTTTGAGAAATTAATTGCTATTTTTTGTAACTTTTGCAGCTCTTCCAAAATTTTTTGCAAACTGGAAAAAGAACATAATTCTCTTCCCATTTTGGCTGTTGAGAGTAGCTGGAAGGAATGTCCTGACAGCTTTTTGTTTTACCTGTGTATAGGACTGTATGTCCATTTGCTAAACACATCTGCATAAAGAATAATTACTGGAAATTTGTTTGTGGAATCATTCTATTAGACCAGAGTTAGCCAGCATACACAGCCTGACGGATGGATTCAGTGCGTCCGCACAAAACGTGCTGTTCCCTTTCATCTGTGGTACAAGGCCTCTTTGAAGCAGGAAGAAAGCAGGCTGCTGGCCTGGTAAATACCTATAGCAGCCTGCTGCCCCTAGCCTTTTTCTGTAGGGCACTGCAGAGCTGCTGCCCTTAGCAGTAGGATGTGTGCTCTTCAGCCACGTGAAAGGAGTGGTGCTGTGTTGAGATGTAGCTGGTTTAGGTACACACGGTTGCATTGTGACCTTTGGATGTTTTGCAGGAAAAAAAAAAATCTGATGGTCCATACAACTTCTTTTTTTGAGCATATTGTCTTTTAGATACAATAAACTGTTTATCATATTTTTTCTTTATAGTCACCTTTATATATAAAATGCATTCAGATGGCTCAGTTTTTGAAAATGGAAGCTCTGCTAATTTTATAGCCTTTGGCCGTACAGACCAACGTGGTTATTGGAGACACTCTGGAAAACCACTATGAATATGCCTGGTGGAAACCTGTTAATCTTTGAAATAGTTTAATGGCCATTCTCTGTTTTTTAACACTTGAATATCAATAAGATTATTCTGCCTGACCGATTTGATAGCAGTGCAGGCTTTTTTTGTGTTGAGTTCTGCTGAATGGTTTGTGGAATGGTGACTGTGAGTATCTGCTAACCCAACAAGTAAAATTATTTTTAAATACTGGAAAACAATCCTTTTTCTATAAGGATGAGCTTTCTACCATAAAGATGTTTTGTGTCAGTGGGCTTTAAACTACATGTACACTAGTGACAGGGAGAGATGAAGGCAGTGTCAGAATATGTCTTGGTAGAAAACTCAGAACAGTCACTGCAGTGATGTAAAAGCACTTCCACATCTGTAACTCACTTGGTTTAGTATTGCATACACCCACATTAATATGTGCTGAGAAAATATACTGATCCACTTTGGATTAAATGTTGTCACTCACTCAACCTTCACTTATGCCGTTATTCTATGGGCCTTCAGGCTCATGCGCAGGACTTCACATTTGTGTGTGAAAGTAAATATATATGAAAACATGCAAACAGAAGCTAAAGTGCCTGTTTTTCATTGATTTCAATAATGGATTGTGGAATATGGCTGCCTTGATGTGTTTCACTTACTACCATGTTTTCTGTCTATCATCTGCTTTCCTTAACAGGAGCTGTGGCTTCGAATGAATTACCTTGTTGATTTCAAGCACCACTTCATGCGTCATTTTCCTTATTCTCTACAAGAAACGGTAAAGCACAAAAAGAGAGATTCGTGCAAAGGGTAAGAATAAAATCAGTGTCATGTTACAGCTTTTAATTTCATAAGTGAGACAATGTGAGTCATATGCTTTATCCAGTATTAAGTTTTTAATGTTGGGGAAAAAAACCCTATTTATTGCGTATTCCTTCAAGATCTGTAGAGTTGTTTTTATAGGAAGGTAGCATTGCTTTGAATTGCTAAGTTTTATTTGTGCTTTGTAAAAGTATTGTATAGGAAGTCATCTGAATAGCCTCCAGTAGAAATTAAAAATGCAGTCTTACAGAAATGAAAATATTTTATTGAATGCTTGATTGGGAATTTGCATATTGCTATATGGTGATTTGTGTTAGTCTGACTAGTTTCGTATTTCTGCATGTTTTCTTCAGTTGACTGCTGAATTACATCAAAACATAGCTAAAACATTTTTCTCACCCAGATCTACTCTTCTGTAGTTGTATTACAGGGCTGGTTAAATACAGGTAGGATGGGAGATGGGACGTACTGTTCCTGTCCTGCATGGCCAAGCAGTACTGGAGAAGTCAAACACTTGTGTGTTTCTTCGCTATTGAGCTAGCAAGAGTGGGTGTGCCAGTTTTGTTCTGGTACAGGCCAGTAGCAGGTTGTCTCCTCTTTCCGCTCCCAGGTGTGAGACTACATTCATTCAAAGTTTGTTCTGGAGTCATTCTGTGCCACTGCAGCCTGTATAAAATGCTGGTGTTACGGGTATAAGCTGGTGTCTGTTCTAGCTTGAAATACTTGCAAACTGTGCCACTGCAGTCTAAGCTGTAGTAATATAAGCAGCTCTTGTTATACTAAGGGTCTGCCAAGGTGCAAGTGTACTTGAGACTGAGCTCATGTTTGATATTTTGATTGTTGTGTTTTCTCTTCCTGGAAGGGCACATAGATCACAGGTACAGCATAGCTCTTTGTTAAATGCTTTCATTTCAGCTAAGTCTTGCCCATCAAGTTCATAAAGCCAAAAGGTGTTTTGCTTTTCCAGGCTTTGACCTGAAGACCTTTCTTTGAAACTGAAAAATCCCAGAATTAGTAGTCAGGCAATGCAACCATCTTGTCTTATAGGCGACACCCTGACTAACCATATTTCTGTTGACCCTTCTTCACTCTGCTACTAAGTTTTGCCTCATTCTTGAACTTTAAAGTAAATATATTGTTGGGTACGTGCAGGAGAAATAATCTGTGAAACTCTTCTTTGTGTTTTTGACTGTTACTTCAAGACTTGTGGAAACTTAGCTTCATGCTGTGAAAATAAGAATAGATGCTTTTTTTTGCTTGCTTACTGATATATTGGGTTACAAGCCTGCATTTGGAAACCTTGCATGACATTTTGAGGCTTCCTTCCTTCTCTGGTTTGAAAAGTGTTGCAGAAATTTACCACAGTACTGCTGATAGTGCTTAATACCTACATATTCTGAACATGAAACAGTTACTAGCACTTATGCCACGTGTACGTGATGTCCACAGATTGAGAGTTATTTGCTCATATTGTAATGGTTGGCTCTGAACTGAAAGGTGACTACACTTAAGTTAGCGCAGGTTAAAGTGCTACTTGTTATGGCATTTTCACAGCTCTGCTTTGTGTTCTGAATGTCGGCATTCATATTGTGCAGCTTTCTGTAGCTAAGTGCTATGGGGATTTTTTTGTCTACTGGGAGTGACTAATTGGCAAGTAGAGAAGTTCTAGCATTGCGTGTCAAGCTGCAATACCCTTGATTTCTCTCTTGATATCCCTGAATTTTGTCTGTCAACCTCTGTAGGGCAACAGGATGGTCCTACAGAATATTATGGTGGTGAAAAATGTGTTTCTCATTTGATGGAAGTTTGGAAAAAAGTACATAAATGGATTTCTTTATACTGTTCATGGTGCTTTTTGCCATTATGGGATAATGACAAAATTCATGTGATTCCTCAGAGAAGAAACACAGAAGAGACCGAAACTAAGGATTAACTTTTTTTAGTCTTCCTTTGCCAGTTTCAGTCACTTAAAAGTGCTGCTAGGCCAGAGTGAAGATGTCAGTTAAGAGAACCCAGCCATAGAGATACAATTTAGAGCTTTGTTGTTGCTGCCACTATGAATATGAGAGCTAGACATTTTGGTGGCAGAACAAAAATTTTGAAGTACCCAAATGTCAAACATGAAGACTTTTGAAATGCGTATTGGCTTTAAAACATAGATTTTTTTTTTTTTTCACAGTATAATTTCTACCAAAGTAACATATAGTAAAAGGCACAAAATTTTTTTTACATATCTTTTTTTTTTTCTTGCCCTCCCCCTTAGCAACAGGTATTGTATGTCATCCTCAAACAGCGTAGACCATCTTTTACTGAATTTAACCTTGTGTGACATAATGGTTTCACTAGCAAGCACTTCAACACTGCAGATGGATTCTGGCTGGCTGGATATGATACCGAAATTTGTGACAGACACTCTTCAGGACGGCAGCAAGCTGAATAGTAAGCAGGTGAACAGATTGCTTGGTGTGACTTGGAGACTAATGCAAATACAGCAAAACAAAGGTAAGATACGAGTAGTTTCTGAAAAGCAAAATTATGCTCTGACAAAGAGCTTGAGTTATTCCAGCGTTTTCAGGTCACTTCATCTTATATCCTCAGTTGTTATATCATGATGTATTTTGTCTTACAGAGGTAAATTGAATTTCATGGTCATATCCCTGTATGTAGCATTGAAAACAGCTTGATTTTTAACAGTGCTGTTAGATTCATACTGTTGATATACTAAACATTAGTATATTTGTGTATCTGTTTTCTGTTTTTACTATTTAAGGTATTCTTATAAATGGGAAGATGATTTTTTTTCACCGAAAAAAGATAATTGCTATGATAGGTAGAGATGATACATTAATATTCCAATCCTTATTTAAAATGTTTAACATAGCTGGTAGACTCTGTTGAGTACTGTCAGATGACCGTTCTAGTTCTGTGATGACATGAAATGCCAAGGTAGTTCTGATGGAAGCTGCTGTAGAATGCTTTCCAAGGTGTTTGATTTGAATCCTTTCCTAAGAGAAGACATATTTCCAGTTGTGACTTGCAAGACCAGTACAGTATTTTGGTTTGGCTTGCTTGCTTTGCTTTTCAAGCACTGCTTGGTTGTGTTCCAGGTGAGAACTTGGTCGACGTGTCTGTTAAGTGATTGATGTAGGACTTCTTCAAGAAAGGAATTTTTCAGTAAGTCTAGAGGTGGCAGGGATCTATTGTGTCTTACTAGTCTGACAGAAGTGAATTCCACAGCCATGGAGTCAAGTGGAGTTCATAGAAAATGCTTTGCGCTTAGCAGCAGGTTTCATTTAGTGTTGTAAGATGAAAAGATGTCAGATGTCCCTCAAATATATTTTGGCAGTTAGTTGTATCTCCTTCCAAATACGTTTTAATTAGGAAGCTGTCTATTCCTATGTCCCTGATGACAAAGATAATAAGTAATCATTCCTATCCGCACTGAAAATTTTAGCTTCCTGTTGAAGGTGAATAATAGTCCGGAGATGTGCTTGTTTCACCAGCTGAGCTAAAGTAGCAGAGTTGCTACTCAGAAAAGTAGTTTCCAAACTATTGTTAGGCTGTTAAATATTTCACACTTTTCCTTATAGTGAAACATTGATTTTTTCTTTGCTGACCAAACTTTTACCAGACAGTGGATAATGGCTGGTATTTTTCTAACTAAAGTGGTTATTTTAGTGCCATAATTTTCCTCAGGAATGCAGAACATAAGCTTTAAAAAAAGATTAAATGAAATTCTGAAAGATAAATATGTGTGGATCTTGTCTGCTGATCCTGTAAATG
>Ga0181612_118808_pt1 | contig 15045 bp, 7 predicted proteins | sample HoacroProtozoa21_FD_119630 | JGI IMG/M metagenome (GOLD analysis project Ga0181612, IMG submission 119630) | Hoatzin crop microbial communities from Cojedes, Venezuel. Combined Assembly of Gp0051906, Gp0051904, Gp0051908 | reverse complement strand
CCGATCGGAAATCAGAATATTGCTGGTTATCAAAAGTGTCCAAAGCCTGCCTCCGTGTGTGTGTACATAATGGTACACATAAAGCACTATAGTACATTAAGAGTACTGTAAGTAACATGAAACCTGAGTTCTGGGGAGTGGCAGATGGACTAACGGATAAGAAGGGAGGTTTTGCTTCCCATAGTCTCCTAATCCAGTATTTGGGGCCTCTTCAAATCCGTGTTCACTGCAAATGATACCAGAAGGCAAAAAAACCATTCGTTATACTCTGTGTGTCCTGGCTCCAGACTTAGTTTGTCGTTAACTTGGGATCAAAAAGAATCACAACTTTGGAAGATGCTAATCAGTATTGCATGTTGGAATTGCCTAATACGTTAATCAGAGAGTATTTGTACAGCCGTTTAGCTTTTCAGATGTTCCTTTTTCTTTTTTTCCCAAACAGGTGATTCACAGCCACTGATGTGAGAAAAGAAACCCCAGTTGAAGATTGCTTTTCCTCTTCATTTCTGAAAACTCAGAGCCAGCAGTTATGACCGTCAGTTCCACAGGAGGCTTTCTTTGGCAAAGAAATAGTCTTTCTTTGGCAAATGATTCAGTATATGGAAAAAATGGCCTGAAATGTTAATTTTTGGGTCACTTTTTTCTTTAATTTGTTCAGGAAATTCTGGTTTGGGCAGAAATCTAAGTTGTTTAGACATGCATTTTATATAATCAAGAATGCCCGATTCTTAAGCATTTTTTATATTTGCGTTAGTAATGTGTGGCCAGTTAAGTGAGGGGGGCATTTTGAGTTGGGACACTACTTGCTGTTAGAGTAACTTTGGGATTCAGCCAAGGCATCACACCAGCTATAAAACATCCCCTTCACTGCACTGAATATATCATCTGCTTGAAAATCCAACTGAATAGCTCCTTGCAAAGAAGCTTGCTGTGTAGCAGCATGATATTCCAGAATGAGCAGAGTTCCTAGTTGCGTTGCAGTAGCTGAAATTCAGTAACGTGCAACCAGGACTTTTTTCTTCTTAGTCTGAAGAAGTATATGTCAGTATGAAAGAAAGTAACAAGTGACCACAGCACAATGAGAAATAAGAGTTGAATCCAGTACATATTCAAGAATGTGTTTTTCCAACATGGTACATTTAGCAAATGTACTGCAGCACCTTTTTAGAAGGTCATATGTAGTCTGACGCATTTTTAAAGTAGACATTTTCATGCTTTTTTGAAGTAATATTTAGCTATGCTGAACCAAGTTAGTTATACTTTTATCATTTGTTATAAGAAGCAGTATTTTGTAATTTCATACTTAAAATTATTTTTTTCTTTTGGTTTAAAATGGCTTTTGATTAAGCAGCCTTCTTTAAAAAAGATTGAAGGACTTAAACATACAGATAATTCACTTGTGAAAATCATGCTTTTCTTGCTGGTTTTCATTATTCCCTTCAGTGGCTGCAGAAGTGTTTGTATTTCATACCTAAAAGCCTCCTGGCGTAAAAAAAAAGTTCCCTTTTGATCCTGACTGTTTTGTTTTTGGTTTTTTTTTTTTTTTTTTTTTTTTTTTTCAAAGGAGAGTTACAACCCGCTCTGCGGGAAATACTTAGAAGTAATCCTAAACTTCATGACTAATGGCTGCAGGCAGCTACTCTTATGATACCACAGTACTAAGAGGTACGTCAGTACAGAGATACAAGTAGCTTTGTTACCATCTAGAAACTCCATGTGATATTAAAGTCAGCCTGTTACAATTCTAAGAAAACTGAATTTTCACTAGCATTTTATTTTTACTTGCATGACATACACTGTGTTTGAGAAATATGGAGTCCCTATCTTTTATGTAGTGTGGTCCATTCACTGTTCTTGTGACTGACAAACTGCTATGCAGATTTGTTGTGGGGGATTTTTCTGTGGTTTTTTTTTTTTAAGTGGACTTATGCATTGCTGCTGTCATGTAATGGAGCATGTACTGTGTTAATGTTTGTAACAGGAGATTTCACGTCTTGTCATTTACTTACATAAAGAGGAACAGGAGAACTTACCTTAGCAGTAGGCTATGGAACCTAAAGGAACCTCAGCTCTTGGACCTTTTGTTCGTTTTGCTGTGGCTGTCCTGAGCTTAGAACTCTGTCAGACATCTCGAAAGGATGTCACTTTACCCTTGCTTTCAACAGGCATTTTCTTAACCTTGTTGCCTTATGTATAAAGCTAGTGAATATTCATTTTCAAAGCACCTGTGAGGAGCGTTACTGTAGAATTGTGTCAGTTCAGCTGTGTTAGTCATCAGGTCGCTATTTTTCTTCCTACTGGCTTTCCAAGGACCTAAAACTACACAGGTTTTTTTTTTTCTTAAACTGCTTCTCTGAACCCAGAGTCACATGACGTGATTGCAGTCACATCTAATACTGTGTTCATGTAGCAATAACAGCAATTTCAAAGTTAATCATTTGACATTGCCTATACTGTAAGCTGTGGTGTATTTTTGCTCTACACTTGTCTGTACTTCCAGTCACACCACACTTTAAAACCAAGGTAATAAAATGAATTTTTGGCTGTGGCACAAAGCAGAACTGTGATGCAGAATTCAGATTGTACAGTTAATCTGAAATTTAGTGCTAAATTAACAGTGGTGATTCGAGCCACTTATGTCCATTTTTTCCAGTTTTCCAGTCCGCAGCTCTATTCCTTAGCGTATGCATATGGGACACTAGCAAAATTCCAAGCTGAAGAAAAATAGTGTGCTTTTAAAGTATAGGTGCAGTGGTCCCCTTGCAGAACATTTGTGTTTACTGTTTACCACTGATTTATCTAAATAGCTTTATGCTGTACTGTACTACAGTTTTCAGATTTGTTTGTCACATGATCCGTCATCTTTGCCTTGAAAAATGTGTGTGTGATGGAGAAAAAATACTGTCCTTAATCTGTTTTATATTTAGCTGAAATCTTAGATTCCTGTAATACTTTAGTTTATAGAAATGGACTTCTCATATGAACATGTATTTTATGCGCACAGAAAAAGTAATTGTTATGCTGAGCATAGCAGTTCAAAACTGCCATCTTCAATGTGGAAAGTAAATAGGGTTTTTTCCACATACTGCTACAAAAAAAGCCTCCATGAGTCACTAGGTGTCACAATTTCACATAATTCTTCACTTCGATAAAAAAAATCTGTAATGCATAAAACTTGCCATCCTCTGTAATGTGAAATTTTGCAGTGAGATGGCTACAGCAGCAAATGAGGAAAGTTTAAGTACATTCACAAGAAACTTGAGGAAATTATTAAATAATTTCTGCTTTGAGATCAATCCTGCTTTGAGATCAGTTCCTCCACAACTGAGAAAAGCTATAATAATTGTGTTGGTCCTTGAGAAATTTTAGCAAGCAACACTACAAAAAACCATATAAACATATGCAAGGAAAGAAAGCCTCCATGAAAAAACCTTGATACCTATTATTGGTATTTTTGATTTGTGGCTGGACTTCATTGTTGTGGCTGGGTTGTTCTGTTACTGATCATTTATCTTAAGCAGTTTGTCAGCTCTCAGGCTTTTTCCATTTTTAGAAACTTCTTTCTTTGTTCAAAGTAAAAATGTTTTAGTGTAGTGTAGCTGATCCAGTGAGGTAGAGTTGGAATGCATAAAGTTTATTGTACAAATGCTTATGGTGAGGACTGAAAGAATCTTTTATGAGTGGGAACAAGAAACAAAATACTCAATTTCTGTTAAAATAACCGAAACAATAGTGTTTTGATGGAATTTGCATCAACATGAATTTCGTGCGCTCATTCACAGAGGTTCCAGATCCTTTACAAATGACCAATAGTCTTATTTTATTCACTTTGCTATGTTTTTGTATAAGTTACCTGTCTAGGGTAGATAAAGGCTTTTTTTTTTTCCTTAAACATCACTTATAAGTTGTTTGGGTTTTTTTTTTTCAAAATCTGACAATGTGCTCCTACACCAGACACTTGTAAAATAAATTAGTATGATTATGTATTATGTTCTTTTGTGGCTGCATTGGGGATAGAACTCAACATACTTCACTACATTATTTGTAAAGAATCATCTGGAGAATAAGCACTATGTTCTGTAATGTTTAATATTAAAGTAATGACAAATGCATTATTGAAGATGCAACTTATTGAGAAGAGGACGTAGAAGCTTTTATTGGTTAATGTTACCCTTATTCCATGTGTTGCACTGAATTTCAAGAGTGTAATTTGTAAATCAAGTTTGCTCACGTGTGTGATCAGATTTTATTTTCATTGTAATGCTTATGTAATTAAATTACCTGGATATATTTCTGGTAATGATTCCATAAGTATGGACAATATGTTGTTATGTTTAGCACTACAGAATTAATGTTAAGAACAAGTGAAGCTTCTTGCAAAGAAAAGGAGTAAACAGAAGCACCTTACTGGGAGAGCGCGTTGCGTGATTTCAGTGCTACTGGAGCTGACAGACAGTAGGTCATCCTAAACTTGACTGCAAATTGCTCTTTAGTGTAATGAGCAAATTGACATACTTCTATCAGTGCTGTAAAACGTATAGCAATGGCTATTTTTAACCTATAAATATACTGTAATTTACATTTTTCCTACAAAATGAATTTATATTTAATTGCTTCCTAATACGTAAATACTTAAAATTTTTAGGAGGGTCAAAGGTGAGGTGGGCATGCCAGTATATTTTTGGGAGAGGCTATTGTATATACAGTTTTCTGCACTTCATGTTCAGTTTGATTATTAATCCAAAACTCCCAGCTCTGACTGTGGTGAATCTTCAACCTGACATTTATGTATTTTTATTGTAATTCATGTCTTCTGTGTTCTGTGACCAAGAGCTTCAGAATTTGACAGAAAAGGTCATCTTTCCATTCTCAAATGTGAATCCTCTGGTGTACCTCTAATATGGAAAATGCCCAAGCAATTAATTTTACTCTGCTGCGTTTCTAATAGTAATAGAGTATTATTTCAAGCTGGTATCTAAGGCTCTTAACCAGCCATGTGTCCATTTGGAACAAGTGAAAAGGATGATGGCTGTTTTGGTGAGTATGTGGTGAGTATGGTCTGAACTCTGCAGAGATTTTATTGCGGAGAGTGTCACCTATTCAGTAATTACTTTGCCATAGACTGGCTTGATTTTCAGATGTAGAAACGTATGTTTGATTTCTGAATTGGGAAATATGGAATTAGGGATACTCACTTAACATCTTCCAGTGTGTTACTGCGGTTGCTGTATGTTTTGAATTTAATCTTACGTATATACAAATACATCATTGTAAGATGAAAGCTTAAGAAATACAGATGGCTGCAGGTTGTCTTGCATGAATGAAGCCAGTGAAGTTTAATAAAACTAACTTCTTTAAGCCTGTTGAATAGATAAGAAATAATTAAAAGAAAACAAATTTGCCATTCACTAGCTTTGTGCAATATTATTGGTAGGCTCAAACACTACTAGCACATCGTGCTTGGCTTTAAGAAAGTTCTTTAACTCCATTATATTCAAAAGGACATAGTAAATGCATATTTTATTGTAAACGACTCTGCAAATTTACTATGCCTAAAAATGCTCAATGTTATAAAGTATTAAGGCAACAAGTATGTTTCAAAAAAAGGGGGGGGGGGGGATAAAAAACTAAGCAAACATTTCTGGCATTTCTAATTCTAAAAAAAGTTTTAACTGTCAGCTTTTTGCTCTTTTTCTTTAGTGCAGCTTTTTTGCAATGCAAGTTTATTGCTGTGTATTTCATGTTTTTCATTATCATGACTCAGAAATTTAAACCTGTACACAAAAGTACTGCACTCACCTTCGTGTACATGCAATGTAACATCATACTCACAGTTTTGGTGCTTTAAAATTATTCCTTTTTTCTTTATTAAAGGATATTTATTTGACCATTGCCTGGCTTTAACTTTGAATATCTACCAACATTAAAAAAAATATTTTTAGTACAGTTTGGTTCCCACAAAAAAAATTAATATCTAGTTCATTTAGGTTCCCATTGTTGTTCTTTTAATTCCTTAAGCTGCCTGTCATTGCTTAATGGCAGATGGTTGTGCCTAAGCTGTGTTGCAGCAGGGAATAATTGTGTTTAGGTAACATCTTTGTAAACTGTCACATAAACAATGTAGCTATTATAGAAGAATCTTGCTCTTAAAAAAGGTGGGATAGTTGTGCTTAAGTACAAATCACACACACTTTCCATTTGTTAATCAAAAGACAAAAACGCTCTGGAAAAGGGTAAAAATTTAAACCCAGAAATACTAAGAGCTTATCTTTCCTATTACAGTCTTCTGCCTCTCTGGAGCTAGCTAGAGGCAATGCCATTACATGGAGAAAGCAAGCCTCCACCTGCAATCACTTAAAAAGACAAGTCACGATAATGGGAAAGCTCAAATCAAAAACATGCAACTTCTCCACTATCTGCTTTTCTGGTATATGTACAATATTTCAAAAGCAAACTAGATTGTATATGAAGAACTTGGGTATTTCAGAAGTATTTTGAAGAGCTTAACTTTATTTTCCGGAGGAGGGGAAATATCCCAAAATAGATGACCAATCATGTCCCAGAGTTGCCAACTGTTTCATTGTTTTTTTTCCTATAGCCATTTTGTGTTGTTATTTATCTAGACATAAATCTTACAAGAGAGAGTTGTTTCCATTGTGTATCTTTTTCCTTTCACTCCTGTGTTTCTGGTACAAGAACTACAGTGCAGGTTAAGTCAGTGCAGACAGGTTCTGTCCCACTGGTCCCTTAATATGAGAAAAAAAAATAACTGGTGTCTTTCTGGAACAGGAAGTGTTTAGTGCAATTACAGCCTGAGAAAAGAAGAAGAAAGTAGATTTCTGATAGTGAAACAAAGGTTGCATTTGCAGTACAAATCTACACTGCAAAGTGTCTTAACCAAAGTCGGAGGCCTGTCTGGCTCATGTTTTCTACTGTTTTCACTTCTGAATAATGGCATGTGCTGTTAACACTGGGTTGTGGCAGAACATGTAGAACAAGTAGGAATTGTGTTTTGAAATAAGCAAGTTCTTTGATCACCACTGACTCTTCTTTTGAAAGAAGAGGGTTGTATTTGTAGCAGAGGGCTGTTGGTAATGCCCCCACCATGCCCTGGGCAGTGCATGTGACCCTGGTGTGGGTGCCTTCACATGTTCTGCTCTGCGGGACAAACTTCTGTTTAGGAGTATTTGCTACCATCAACTGGTATCTACCGAAGCCAATGCCAAAGCAGACAAGTAGCTGCTTTTTTATGACTTATGGGTATTCCTGCCGGTTGGAAGTATATCTAACGCACACATCAGAGTTGCAAATTAGTGAATATATCTGTAGGCATACTTGGAAGGCAGTGGTATGCTGCTCAGAATAAGGCCTAAATGTTTGTACAACACATAGGAGATGGGAAATGGGTAGAACCATGATTTATTTTTTTCATGTTTGTTACATGTCAGATGTAAAGGAAGGGTACATTGTAAATAAATATTTACTGGGCCACAGTCCTTCTCAGACTTGGAGAAATAAACCCACCACCTCTTTCTCACAGAAAAAACGTTGGCATATGCATGGTTTGTTTCACACCGCTAGATACTTAGCAGAGGGGATGGGGAGAAGGCAGAGAGGTAAATCTGGAAAGTAAGTTTGTTAGATCTCTTCTTCCAAAACCTATGAACTGTTCCTTTTCTCAGAGGTTTTTAATGCTGCTTCCCATCGTAGGGAGAAGTCCTTTTTTACAGACCATATTCTTCCCGCCGTAGGAGGGAGCTTACACAAATCCTGGACTTCTACAGTATCTCTGAGAATCACCAAACCACCAGCAATCACTGCCACCGCCAAAGCCTGAGCTTTATGCTTATGTCACCAATCACTTGCCTAGGCTTAGTGCTATAGAATTTTGCCACTGTGTTTTTACAGTTCAGGACAGAGGGATGTAATTAACCAAATGATAAAACAGCCTCTGTAAATTTTAGATGTCAGCTGTTTGACTGGTACAAACATCACTTTGCTGACACAAAAAGAAAACAATTCCAGAGGTTTTACCAGGAAGCTATAGCAGCATTGCCACGTAGCCTGCCTTGCTCACAGGACTGCTGCAAGTTTCTCTCCAACCCTCCACCCTGCAGAGCTGCAGACCTGACTTGTTCCCACAGTGATGCCTTCCTGCCCTTGCCCCCTTTGCACTGAGACTCTCTGTCTCTTACTCTCTGTAAACTGTATGCAAATCTTCACTGCTATCATGCCGCTGTTCAGACTTTCGTCAGCTCAGAGACAGCACATCTCCCTTGAAACACTGCCTCAACAGGAAGAGCTGGTGGATAAAAACAGGCAGAGATCTGTGCTGCTACAGCTGCTGCTTGTCTGCATTAGTGCTGGGGTTCATGCTCTCCTCATTAATCAACCAAAACTCTGGAAAGAAGAAACAACCCAAACCAAAAGTTACATTCAAGATCACTCCCTGCATCTGCTGCCTTATCCCTTTCTTCCTACTGTATTTGTGTGCTGTCTGTGGGATGTTTGTTGGAGGTGCTTGTGCCACAGACAAGTCACCAGTATTACCTTCTTTTCACTCTTTCTCCTCACTGTGGAAGACAGCAGACTTGACTTCTCTGAGACATTTCAGTATGACCCTTATTGTGTATATAAGGCCAAGCACATTCATGGTCTTTCATACAAAATTCACTGTTACAACTTCTCTGATTTACGTCACCCTCCCTCTGTACATTACTGTTTAAAAGTCACAGGAATAAGAAAAATTGAAGAATCATGCAATTCATACAAGCCATTTATATTAACTACACTGTTTCTTCCTCAGTACTTTATCTTAATCCCCTTAAATTTCAGTAGGAATGTCACTGAGCTCTTAGCATACAAAATCATCAATGCATGCTCAAACTGTCATGCATGTGAACTGCACAATTTAAACAACACAATGGATGTTTCATGGATCAACTTCATATGAAGCATCATAAAGCGATGGCCTTGTTTTTCCCCGACACTCACTTGCTGTGAGTAAGAGGAGTACTGGAGTGGACAGAGTCCTGTAAATATAGTTTGACAAAGAAGCCATTGCACACTGTTCTCAGTTTCTAATGACATGTTAAAACAAAAGTCTTGAATTGGCATTAAAAAAAAAAAAAAAAAATCACACATCCTATCCTTTTGTTGCAGAAGTGCATATACCTGTGTCATTCCCATAACAGTTTCCTGAAGGTTTCTACTGATGGAAGGTCACAGCCTCTCCAAGTGATCCACTGCAGTGCCTACTGGTTGAAGGCTTCTCTTAATATCAAACTAAGTTGAAACATAAGGTCATTGCTGCTTCTCCTGCTTACTACCACTCTATGAACAAATTATTTCCACCTGCTCAGCGACAGCGGGTTTTTGTGTTCCATCATCCCCCACCCCACCTTGCTCTGTCACTCAGCTTTAAATCAAAAGGCGCTGGGTAGGCAAGCCTGGTGGCCTTTGCGAGGTCTGGCTGTTCATGAGCCATGGGCCTCTGTTGCCTGTGGCTGCAGACGGGATCAAGAAAAGCCACACGTTAGCGAGTGACACTTGAAGCATGTCTCATTTAAGCCACTCCGGGGAAAGGAGTGCAGGCTTCTCCCCGGTCAAAGGTAGCGTTCTTAAAACCATGGTTGACTGATACAGCAAATCTCTGTTCAGTAGATGACGTTTGTCACTTTTCTTAAAAAAAAAAAAAAAAAAAAAAGGTGTCTACTCAAGCAATGTTTTCAGGGAGAACATGAGCCGCAGGTTGCTTACCAGGACATGGTTTGGTTAGCTTTGTATACAAAGTAACATATATTGTATCTAAAACACGTTTAAATACTCAAAACCAGTTACAGTTCCAAGTCAATGCTATGTCCCATTTCACAGAAGAAAATTCAAGTCTTCAGCTTTTAATTACAATTTCGAATAAGAAACTTTAAACAGAAGCTCTGTGTCCCAGTCAGCATGTCAAGACTGCGCTATCAACCATCTAGGATAACCCTGGCTTCTGCTCCCAGCCTTCAGCTGCCCAGCAGATCTAAAGTCTTCCTGCCTCTTGAGGCCCACATACACGAATCTGCTGGAGTCCTTAATGGATGCCCAAGGTGTCAGGGATGCTTTTGAATAAGAAAGTGTTTGGTTCTGTCAGTACCAGCTTGGTTAAGTGACTGAATGCAAAATTTAGCTCCTGCTCCCTTTGGAGCTCACTCAGTGGAAGGAGCCTAGCTGTTTCCCAAGAGGACAGCAAGATGTCTTCCATTAGCCCATCAACATGTCACTGCAATAGCAAGTCATGGGGCTTCTTTAAAAAAATTCTAATATACTGAAATACTGCAAATGAGAATGTCTTTGCTTGTGTCTGTCAGGACCTTCCCGCTGATGAAGGTCTGATCCCTTGACACACCCCCGTCACCAGCTATTTTCCAAGTAGCTACACCCCAGCTTTTATCCAATATAAGACATAGACCTGTGCTTATGGGGGGGTCACAGAGGTAAGCTTGCAACTTCCTCAAGTGGCGGCTCCCATTTCTGGTGCAGCACATCAAAAGAGAGACTTAAAATGTCACGGTGAATTCCACAGCCGCCTAGTAGCTACCCCCGAGTGGCAAAATCAGCCTCCATGGCTGGATAATCTGTTGCTTTTATGCCGTAAGTAAACTCTCCTCTCTCTGCCACGGTTACAGAGGTGACTGCATGTTTGGGCATACCAAGAGTCCCTGGTAGCTGCTTGCTCAGCCACGGGGCTGACTTCCACCGCACTCTGTGAGGCCGTAATTCCTTCCTGGGTTTTATTTTTAGATACATATGTCCTTGTTACAGCTTCATTACTGCAATTTGGCCAAAGTGTCACAAATCCCTTAAAACCCTTTGAACCTACAGCACAGTTTGCTCCCTGCCTGCCCTGCCAGTCCAGACTGTAAGCCCTGTAGCTAGATTTCCCAGTCTGACTCGGGCACATTGCAGCAGCTGCAGAGATCTACTCTCATCTTTGTACTGGTTCTCTCACGGAAGTTTCCAAATGTTGCTTTCCTTTGCAAAAGATCTGTCTCCTGTCCTAGCTGATAGCAGAAATCCTCTGGCTTGACAGGAATTCTTGCTGCCCGGTATATGATTCGCTTGTTTTAGCAGGCAAATCGTCTCAGTTTCTCCTGGAAACAGTCTGCCAATCCTGACACATTACTGTATATTGACTTGAGGAGTTAAACACGCATTGTACGAATTTTCTATTTCTGCAATGCAGTCATCATCAGTAAAGAGCATACAAACTCCTGTCTTCTGAAAATACTTGCATTGCTCTCTGTTTTAGCCAGCTTTGATTCAAGATACTTCCTTGTGGCATGCTTCAGTAACACCCGTTTATAACATCCCCGATGCCTCCTCATTGCCTCTTCTCCTGGCTTCTTCAGCTGGCCGACTCCTCCGCTGAGGCTAAGAGATGTTCATGCACATAGACAGCACACGATACCTACAGGTATTTTTCATGTGGTTTTTTTGCTTGGGTTGCTGATGTGCCTGCCTGGTGAGCAGGACACTGCATGTTTCTGAATCTCATTCCATAAGCAGTTGAGGACTTTCTTACCTTTATTGTGAACATGTGCTTGGCTGCGCCACGTTATGCAAGAGAAGAGAACACAGACAGAAAAAAGGAAAAACAAATATAGGATAAGAAAAGTTTAGATTTGTAGGTTCAAATGATAGCAATAACCAACCCAAATGAAGCTTTCATAATTTTTCTTTCAAAGAGGTGTGGAAAAGGTGCTCGTATTGAACCAGCACAGTACTCTGCTTCTTTCAGCTCTGCAGAATGAGATTTCCCCTGTTTCCTCCCACTGCAAGCTCATCTCCAAATTTGCAGAATGCTCTGGAGCAAAAGGGCTCGGCTGGCAACAGCGGGGCTACAGTTCGAACCCGCAGCTTCTGAACGAAGGACAACAAACCCTCCAGGGTTGTTTCTGGGACAGACAGTGAGTGCAGCCACGTTAGGGCTAGCTTCCACACAGCTAGCAGGCTGTAGCAGTGAGGCGGAGCAGCAGGGGCTCAGTGCAGGATGCTCACACAAGGTACTACTTGAGTTGCTCAGCTACACATTACTATTCTGGCTCCTGCCACTAAGTGGTGGTCAGAGAGCTGTGCCTTTCACTGATGGGTTTCTGGTTCCCTTTGCTGCAGGATCCTGAGAAACAACACTGCTAGAATTATAAAAATAACAGTATGATCAGATGCAGAGAAAGCAGATTTAATTTTTACATTTCCATCCACAGGTAAAGGCTGTGATGTCTCTCTTGCAAGGAAGTACAAGGTAATTTTGCTTCCCGTTTCTTTCATTTTGTTTAGAGAAAATTCCTGTCATCACTTAACAAAATACAATCCAGACTGAGAGAATTTCAAAGGTCTTGTTCCCTCTCTGACAATCTTAAGATTGCAAATATCTGCATGACCATATTTAACTCACAAGGGGGAAATCCATACAGGTAGATTATACTTAAACATACCTTGTCAATGTAGCTTTGCCTCTCCCCTTAGCACCTGGATGCATGTACTGTTTGTGAAGGTCCCGGGCTCTGCCTCCTTCTTGATCTACTGGGAAAAAAATTCTTCCTCTTCAAGAACTGCCAGAGTCACAGAAATGCAAGTTCTCTTCCAAGAAAACTTCTAGGTTGCTATTCTCAATCTAGTGGAAGCAAAAGTGGCTGACAGCCTGCTGGATCCACGCAGTGAGACGAGACTCGGACGAGAGCAGATCGAGAATCCCCTGAGCAGGGACAGACAAGGTCTGAAACTACTTCAAAGTTAAAAGAAAAGAAAGAAGGGAAAACCCCAAAACCCAGCTGATAACTGTGTTACACAAACACCACAGGTGATAGGAACTGATGGCAGGAAAACACAGGGAGTGTCGTCAGCCACTACCGATGACTAATACCGGTACCAAATCTCTAGAGTTGTGAGAAGGCTGAAAGGTCATGGGGTTTTCAGACTGCCAGGACTTCACCAAACACACACCTAATGCTGACCATGAGAAGCCTACAGTAACCAGAGCAGAGTTCTGGGGCAAGCCAGGTGTACTCAATATTAGCATGACGTGAATACCCAAGGAAAGCAAGATCCTCTCTAAGAAACTTTTTGTTGCTGCTGACAGTTCAAGCGGTCTGTCCTTGGCTACGCAAACCGTTCTCACCTATTGCACAGCTACCGGTTCCATGTGAGGGAATCCTTTTGAACAACTCTGCACTTCCCCCTGCCCCAAATCTAAAACGTCTTTCATGGTTACTCCTCCTCTCCACACCTGTATCTGAAAATGACACAAACTGCCAGAGGTACCGCTGCAGCTGAGCTTTGCTTGTGCAAGACGTGGCAACGAGGGAGAAAGTGGGTATAGATTATGCTTGTGTTTCTTTGGTCCGAGGATGAGCTGCCAGCAGCGCTGAGGCACTACCGGCAGCTACAGCTCCCTGAGAGGTTGTGGTGGGCAAGCTACGAGACCCCGTATGGTGTGAAAAAACACTTCTATCTATAGAGTTATTGCAGGTATTGTGATATAAACAGTTGCACCTTCTTTCTGGCTACGCTGCATGGCCAGAAGAGCGGACACGAACTGAACTGACTCCAGGATCTAACACAAATCTCTGTTCATTGTTCCCAAACATTTAACGTAATGGGGAAAATTAATCCTACTTGTCTGAAGTAAGTGGAGTAAAACAAGAAGCGAATGCTACTAAGCAAAAATAGAGATTTTTAAAAATATCTGTTATTCCGTGCTATGTTCTCTGCTTAGCACCATTCAGAGGTAGTGCACATATGCAGCATTACTAAGAAAATGTAAACAAGACAATCTGAACATTGCTTTACAGAGTCAGCTTCAGTTCCTGAAAAAAATCAGTGTATAGCCGTGCACTTAACTGGCATGTCCAGCCACTGAGACTGAACCACGTGTGTTTGGATGGAGTTTCTTGATGGCCCTTTTTTTTTAATTGTCTTTTGACATCCAGACCTAATCTTTAATCAGATTATCTTTGGCCTCAAGATCCAAGATTTCTGCAATCAATCAAATTAACTGCTTTTACTGACATCCACAGTTCTGCAGAGAATTAAGGCCTGCAACAGTTTTCCTTTCCTCTCTCCATGCAGTATTTCTGAAAAAGGTTTTGATTTTTGAATTTCGAATGCAGTGTTCACAGAGCGCTGTTCAGTAGCCACTTCAGTACAGAATATAAAAGATGACAGAATGAATTGAGATTTAGCCTCTTATTGAAGGTGAACTTGATGTTAATCCCTAACTGGTAGAAAAATGAGCAGAAATCAGAAACCTTTCACAACTGACAACTGAAAAGACACATCCCAAAATATTCATCTTTAATTGATGCATTGTTCATTCTTGCAGGGTTTTCTTTAAAGGAATTCTACTGGGAATGCCAGCGATAGCATTAAACGATACTTATTTGTGTTACATCTGGTTTAGCCCTTTATTTATTTATATTTTACCTGAAAATGTATTTTCTTAGAAACCTTATAACAGCATTTCTGCATTATCAGTTCATTTTGTTCTCTTCTTTCCTGGATGTATTAGCCAGGAAAAGGAATTCCCAGTCTATAACAGACAGATTAATTCACACTTTTTACTTTGTCCACATAGAAAAATGCAATTTCTGGATCATTGTGGCATATGGATCTAGATGAACTAGACACTCCAAAAACTAGCTACCCAGACGGGGATATGCTTACAAAAATCTTTTATGTCAAAGTCAGGATTTCACAACATAACACGCTAATGCAAAATCCAGTAGCACCTGAAAGATTAAGGTAGCTGCTGCTATCACTTGCACATACTTGAAAAAGATTTAAGAAAAAAATAAAGAGTAAAAGTACATTCTCCAGAGAACAGCAAGTGTATTTCAAAATTAAAAAACTGTATTTGATTTTTTTTTTTTCCTGGGTGTTTCTGTTAGGTTTTTTGGTAATTCTTTTTGCCTTTTTTTTTTTTTTTTTTACAAGACTGTAGTTCCCATATAAAAAGTTATAAGCAATGCAACCGCTCTTCCCTCCAGTGCAAGTTCATGGTCT
>Ga0181612_125937_pt1 | contig 15046 bp, 6 predicted proteins | sample HoacroProtozoa21_FD_119630 | JGI IMG/M metagenome (GOLD analysis project Ga0181612, IMG submission 119630) | Hoatzin crop microbial communities from Cojedes, Venezuel. Combined Assembly of Gp0051906, Gp0051904, Gp0051908 | reverse complement strand
GGGAGCAGTGATCATCTCCATGATCCACAAACAGTTCGGTTGGTTGCACGGTCATCAATAGCAACGTATGAGGCCACAGAGCAGAAAGAAGTTGACATGGAACAGCATAAATGTATGATGTATTTCTGTGGGGGACTAACAAACAAGAACTTCAAAGCAGGGGCCTTATCCTTAGTATGGGAGGCTTAATATCTTCCTTAAGTCATGGCAAAGCAGTCATCCAAATGGCCATACCTAAGCCTGAAGTTCCTTGTGCATTAGGGAAGGCAGATATGAACTGAAGAATTACAGGATTATGATTATGTGAGTAAGAGCTTTCCGTGAAATAGAGGAACAGAAGAAGGGAAGGAAAAACCCTCAGTAACACTAACAAAAGCACATTCAAACAATACTATTCCCAGGCAAATCATCTTTCCAAGAGAATTAATAATCAGATGTGAAAATCATGAACCAGATATGACTATGGCTTTTAGCCATGTCCTTCAGTATTTTCAAAATAAAACGAAGGAAAGAAATCTCAGTGTTACTCAGATCATGTGCGAAAAAGCAGAACAGAGCCTCTAAACATCTGAGTGCTGGCAAGCTGCTGGAGTGTAAGAGCAACCACTTTCAAGTTTATTGTTGATAAGGTGGCAAATAAAAGACTAATATCCTGATCTTCGGTCTGATTTTCTTAAATTAGGTCACGCGCTTTCTGCCCGTGTGCGAACCTAAGAGACGGTGAGGAAGCCCTTCTGACTTTCTTCTCGCCGAACACCTGAGCTTCCTGTCGGGTGCTGACGTCCTGTTCCTGTTCCCGTCAGAGCTACGCAGGCACTTTACAGGCAGTGCTGATTAGCGCAGGCCAGGTGGCATTACTCGATGGGTCGTTACACAGTGAGTAAGCCTTTCGACGGAAATCAAGGCTCTTGACTACTAGGAGGGAGAATTTCTGTTGTGTCAGCCTGGTACACGCACTGTCTAGTCCTGCTTTTGCTGCCTCTGTGATCAATAGCAAAACTCCTCCAGCTTCAGCAGAGATTCACTGAAGTATTTAGCTCTTGAAAAGTTCTCCTTTTCATGCTTTTGCTCGTGGGAGATTGTTGTCGTAGGTATATGGATGGTCTTGTCCTTTCACAGCATTCCACCATCACACGCGAGAGTCCTGAGGCAGTAGTTGAATTTGCCAGAAAATATATTTATTTTTTCTCCCCCCAGCAGCCTAATGACCAGAGTATTTCTTCCAAACAGATTCAGTGCTGGGAGAGGCTTTGGTTCAAGTCCTTGTTGCCTCCCTCAGGGACCAAGATCCTGCGCTAGACAGGCTTCCGTGGAGGAGGGGAAGGCATTTTGGTCTGTGGAGGCTGTGCAGACAGTCGTGCATCTCTCTGGCTGAGCAGGGGAGATCTGCAGCCTGCTGCTTCACTGGCTCCCTGCGCCTGAGAAATCCTGCGATTTACTCATTGCTCCAGAATGGTTTCTGGATTTTAGTTATTCACGGTTAAATCTTTACTCCTTCTCCTATGCACGCTTAAGTCGCCAGATGCTTGATTCCTTTTCCTGGACATGCTCCTGGGTTATCAGCTCCGTCTCCTAAAGTGGCTGAAGCAGAGGTCACGTACTGGAGCATTGCCAGAAAGCAGGACTAATGTTTGCAAGTGGGAGCTCCAGCTTGATCGTATGAGGATATTTCTTTCATTTAAGCTTACAGTAAAATTAATAAAACTGGACCAGATTTGGAATATTGACTAGCTCATCCTGCTCAAACCTTTTAATATTGAACCTTGCAGAGCAGAAAACCAGAATTGATTTGTACAGCAGAAACCGAGTTCAGTGAGAAGCTGGTGGTTCCCCTCCTCCATCATCAGTGACATCAGAAAGTATTGTTTGATGGTGCTTTTTTCCCCTTCTCAGCCTTCAATTTCCTGAAGGATTGTATCTGGCCAGCAAATTTGAAGGACTGTGACTGTGAGATAGGTTCTTTGACTGCCGTGGTTCTGGTATAGTTGTTTACAGTAAACTGTGCCATTTCTTGTACACTCTGCATGGAACAAGCCCCTGGCTTTTCTGTTTGGAACTGTAAGCATTATGTCTCTTTAAAAAACAACATTAATAGCAAACAGCATTACCACATGCAATTTAGCTCTGTAGCAGTTACCAAGAGGAGATAATATTTATGCCAGGTTTTTCATGGCAGGTCAATTATTTTGTTAGCACAAGCAGCAGTATATTTGTATTGTGCAACTCTTCCTAGGAACTGAGCTGCACTGGAGGACAGGAAATCATGGGAAGCAGGATGGACTTGAATTAGAAGGAAAGGATTTGTTTTTTCTTGTGTTTGGATACCAGTGCCTGTCGAGCTAGAGTCACATACTGTAAAATCTGTGCTTCTCATTATGCAGCTAAGCAAAAGGAAGACCTGCAAACAATTAAAGTAAAAGTGAATAGTCTGTAGTTATTCTTATTTTGAGTGGAGTTTCTTTTCCCTTAATCTGGTCTGACATGGTGACACGTGGTCTCCACAGGTCAAACCTCTAGATTCTGGAACAATTTAGCAAGGTGCTATTTTACAGAACTTCCTGAGCTGCACTTTGGCCAAAGCTGTTCTAATCTAACCGTATAAATGACCACCTAACTCAACAGAGAGTGTTTAAATTTCCACCACTTCTTTGTGTTTTATAGCTGGTGAGGCCAAGTGACTTTCATAATCTGCCTGCTACGTAAAAACTTTATGACTCACACTGGGGGAGTTTCATAAATACTGTGCTCATGGTTATTTAAAAAGGCGCTGTCTTATGGAGGTGTTTAATAAGTGCCTCTTCCCTGTCCTTTTTTCTTTCTTTTCCTCTACAATCGGCACATTATCTTGATTGCAAAATTGTGTACTTAATGTGGATTAAGCTTGTAAAAAAGAGAGTGCATTCATTTCAGCTCAGGCACTAGAGGCTGTTAAAACTGACCTGCAATAAGTTCAAGCTTTAAAAATTTGGATCAGCAGTAGCATAATTTGTATGGCAATTAATGAAGTGGCTTCTCCGAGTCCTCAGTAAGGGCTCGGGCCTTCACCATTGTCAGTGGACACTGAGCAGTTTTAGGCCTATGCTGGGTTATGCAAGATCTCTGAGTGCTGGAGGAAAAGGCTCCAAACCAGTTGTGTGATTGTTCTGTGCTTGGGACTCCTTTTTTTGTGACAGAGATAACAGCTGGCAAGAGAGCTGGAGAGAACCGCCTGGATGCCCTTGCAGCTCTTACTCCCTCTCTGCACTTCTTTTGAAACCAAGCCAGTATTTTTCTCTGGCTCTCTCGAATGCATCACCTCCTTCCAAAATTTCTCAGCCTTCCAGGATGCTTTCCAGTCTCCTCTGACGTGCTGCAGCCTTCCCAGATTTCACACAGACTTTCCCTTTAGAGAGAAAACATTTTCTCTCAAGGTTAGTTCTGAGCTCACTTTGGTTTCTATTGACTTCACCAGAGACTGAATTAGGCCCTGTAAGAAACCCTGAAGACCACTGGCCATTAGTTCAACCTGGCATTTGCTTGGAGGTAGCCCAGCAGTGATTTTTTTTTTTTTGTTCCACCAATGGCCGGTGTTCAAGCTAGCGGAATTACGCATCCACTCATAAATTCACTCAAAGCCTGTTTGTACCAGCTTGGAGCATGCCTTTGGGTTGTGTTCCACATTTACATGCAATTGCTTTTGGGCTTCGCCTGGGTTTGTACACAACATTAGCAGACAGTGGTTTGTATACGGTGTAGCTACAGCAGTCTGCGTGCAGCAGTCAGCTTTCCCTTCACTTCGACCAGAAGTTCAGGTCTGGCAGATGAACTGTGGCATTTTAAGCTTTAAGGAGGCAGGAGAGATTATTCTTCCCCAGTAGAAATGTCACTGCTAAAACCTACCTATTTGGGCTTCCGGTTCAAAAACGTAATTTGGACTGATGTGAAATGTGCTGCATTTTACAGTCACCATCTTCTTCAAACAGTATTGGAATTATAAAGGAAATGAGATACATAGGAGACCAAGGACAATGTAATGTGGATGGTTGAGAAAGGCAGCCCTGGACTATATAGTCCTCACTTTATACTTAGTACACAGACATAGCCACACCTGTACTCTTCACTCATGTCTTTTAATGCAGATTTGGAAGTCCTGAGCTATTTCAGTATCTGTGATTGAAGTTGTCATTGTGCTCACCTTGGCGATGAGCCTGTGTACGGTTTTGCACACAGTGTATGAATTACACTTATCAGGAAGAAAGACTACCTAGGTTTTATTAGTTCCAAAGCATAATAAAAAGATACACAGCACAGGCTGTGCAGTTCACATAGACAACTTCTTCCTCATTAGGTATATTTCTCTTAAAAGTAGATATGAAATAATACTTAGACATATGAGAAAATAATCAGCAAATACTTCTGGATACCTAGGCCTTTGTACTTTTATTCATCAGAGTTAAAGGCTCTTCCTAAATACATGTGTGTATTACAGGAAATCTTCCAGGACTAGAGCATGATACCCATTGCGCAGGTAAGGGAGTGAAGGTATGGGGACGTTTATAGACTCGGAGTTTGAATCAAGAGACTTTCATCCTACTGTCAGAAGGATATGGAATTTGTTGTGGTTTCAGCAGGGCAGCTGTAAAGGTACTAGAAAGAGCCTAGGCCATAATGAACTAAAAAAAGCCAAACCTCTCTTTACGAGTACTCCGTTACTGAAACCCTTGCAGTGTTGCCTAAGGGTCAAAAAAAAGATGATGTACATTCTGTTATGCGCTGTGAAAAATCAGTCTAAATTACCCATACAGTTAAAAGCTGGGGGGAGATTACAAGGTAAAGTAGTATGATATATAGGGAATAATTTGTTGGCAGAGGGTTCCTGATGCCTTGGAAAGGGCTCTGTCCACAAGGCTGAGCTGTAATGCTTCACTCAAACTATTTACAAATAGATATTTTGTACAAACCATTTAATGCAAGATTCCAGAATCACGAGGCAGGAGGTAGTTTCCTCATTTGGAGTTCAGAGTCCTAAGCCTCATTGCAGGAGCACTTCACCCAAAGGCTGAATTTCTGTTCTTTCCTATTTTCTTTTCCTATTCCAAGTGCTTCTGTGGCCAACTGGAGCATCTTTTGTGCCTTACAGCTTCGGTAGGCCCTACTATTTCACACTCCTTCTCGCTCTCTGCTCCTGAAACAAAAGCTGTCCTCCTTTATTTGCATTTAGACTCCAGAAAAAATCCCTCTGACCAGTATGTTCCTGGGCTGTATTCATAAGAGTCAAGGCAAGAGTGGGCCGCTCATTCGACTTTGCATATTAGAAGATATCAGGTGTTCCCAGTGTGTTCTGTGCTAAGCTTAAAGTCCTCAAAACTGTGTGTCTCTTGCAGAAAGCTGATGTTTAAAGCCTCACCAGTGCTTGAGTCCTTTACAACTGCAACACACAAATTAGGTGAGATATTCTTATTTAATTCCCAAGGACAAATGACACTGCAGCCTGCTGAAAAAGCCATCGCTTAACAGCATCCCTTAATTGCCAGTCCTCTGACCTGGACTCCCATCATGACAGTCAGTCTGGCCCTAAAGACCAACAAGCTAACTGAGATCATCCGCACCACCCCGTGAGATGCTCACTGTGTCTAGCTTCCCAGGCTTTAGAGAAAGCCAGAGAAACCCAGGAATCGCTCTCCCTGTGCGCAGACACCTGTATCATCTCTGAGCCGCCTCCTAGACTCCGGCTGCTTCAGCTGTCCACCCCAGGAAGGAGTTCACTGCTTTTCACAGGGCAGCTGCCACCTTTCTTTTATTTTCTGAATGGAAACTTAGGAATCATTTGGTGTAACTGACAAATTATATCAACAATATTGGTGGTAAATGCCATTGCACACCTGGACCTTTGTAATTAATGTCCGCAGGGAAGACGACAATGGCAAGATCCCACTGAACAGCAGGTTGATCATATGCCCCATTGACACAGCGCAGGCGGTCCCCAGCTTTTCCTGTGCAGCAATTGTAGTGAGAAAATTGACAGCAGCCAGAAACTCTTGTACGGAAATGGAAATTACATGACCAAATATGCTGGGCTGAGACTACTGGGACTGAAATTACTACGTTTAAGCAAGGCACTATCTGCGCTGCATACAATTATACAAATACGGTACATGCCAAATACATACAGGTGATAGCTACAAGGTACGTTGCAGAGCTGTGGCCTACAAGAGTAGCTTCTGCTCTGGACTAGTGTGCTGTTACACTGCCTTGTCTGGCAAGAGCTTCCACTGGCTGCCAGTTCTACACACTGACAAGTATTTTCTCCTCTTCCTACAAAGCCATAATTCTTCCTGCTTTTCCCTTCTGCCTGATTTCCCAAAACAAAAAGACCTGTGTTTGCTTAAGACAGTAACTTACACATAGTACATGTAGTCACAGGGCAGTGATGGATTTACCATTAATCACATCATTACTGAGTAACTGTGTGAGATTAGATAAAGAAGATCCCTCTACTTGAAAAGGGAAATTCCTGTCTCGTGGCTGAAAAAGGCTTGAGCTACTAAACTATAGTTTCAGCTTGTTTTAGACAGAAGGAAATGCTATGTAATACTTATAAACGTAGTAATACTAGAAATGCTGTCTAATGCCTATAAAGCTTTCCTGGCTTACTTCATTTCGCTTTGTGTAGCTGGTCTTGTTGGGAACCAGGGAGAAACCTGGGGAAGCGTTCACACAGTGTCTTTTAGGCACCTAATTTACAGATGTAGTTGCTGCCTGGCAGCTAGGCGCCTGCTTCTGAAAGCTTTTGATTTGCACCTAAGTCAGCTGTTTAAAGTAGCTGGTGTGAACAGCTTACCTTGTGAGAGCAAATGGGAGCCTGAGGGGGACAGAAAACCTCAGGTAATCACTGCAGCATTTCTCAGAACTATTTCGGGACAGATGGTGTATGTAGAACACATGCCAGAAGAGTCTAGCAAGGAAGTTTACAGTTGTTTATCCGGGGAGAGCTAAGAAAGTAGCTGGTAGCCTTACTCCTTGTGTAGCATATGTATCTCCCAAATTCATCCTAGCGGTCGTGTTAGAGATGATGGCTGTCCTGCTCCGGTGTCAGGAGTCTGTGGGCTGCAGCAGCTCCGCCTGCTGCTCTCTGCAGGTTGCCTGGGCAGCGGTGGCACACGGGCAGCTCAAGGAATAACCAGACGAGACTGCTTCACCGAGCGTTGCAAAAGCTGTCAGCCTTAGTCAAGGCAGTGTTGTAACGTTTTGGGGAGAATATTTTATGTTCACTTTTGTTTTCAGTGCTCTCTCTGGGAACCAGAAGTTGTCTGAATTCCAGAGAGGATACCTGGAATCTCAGCCTGAATGTTCGAGCTGACTCCAATTCCAGTAACCGTTGGCTTCTGCTGTAGGGAAGTTGTTTGGGGGAAAGTTTGGTGAGGGTGAAAAAGTAACGTAGTTATCGGTTTCAGTTTGAAGGGCACAGGGGAGACTTGCAAATGCTCTGCAGAGCTGGAAGGAATGGGGGCAGGAAATTGCACACAGTTTTGTCTGCACACTTTCAGTATCAAAACTGAACAGCGTAGCTAGGGTTTCACATCACCCTCAGCCTGTGCGTTAGCTGGGGCTCTATCGAGTAAGGAATCTTTGTGATCCAACCTCAGCTCTTGGATTTGATTTTAAAAAGATATTCACTGTTGTTTAATAGTATTGTCTATAGAAAAGTTGATCTTCACTGGAGCCAAGACTTCACTCCAGATGTTTGTTTCTGTGTTCTGATATGATAAACCTGCGATTGAATGTGGCTAATATTTTTATTTTTCCAACAACATGTGTGAATGTTGTGACTAGAGTAGATTTACCAAGAGAAATAATGGTTCCACAGTGTCCTCTCTATCTCTCTGCATTCACTCTGTGGCTTGCAAAGTGCCCTTCAATTCGGGAGCCGTGGGAGCCGTGCTGGGAACTCCTCCGCGCTCCCGTGACTTCACGCAGCTGCTGGCTCTCCAGTGCTGATGCTGCCTCTGGGCTGCCTGTCAGACCAGCACATTGAAGCACCTTATTTTCAGTTTAAACTTTGTGGAAGACGGAAGAGATTGGTGAAGTTACCTGAGATCTTCAGTCTAAGATAAATGTAACTGAATTCAGAGGCTTCCTTTACAGCGACAACATGTTCATCTGCCAGTACACTGGTGACTTTTCACTCTGTCCTGACTTAACCTGGGAGCATTGTAGTCAAATTAAAGGATGGCTTTATAGCTGCATGGAAAGTATAGATTTTGAGGTTCGATCCCACCTGTGCCTTCCTTCTAGAGCTACCTCCCTATCCCATGTTCTGTGCTTCTGCTGATACCACCACTAAATGTCCCAGCATTCGTCACAGTAAAGCCGCCCTTTACTACAATCTCCTCTGAAAATTTGCTAATTATTTTTCCTACTTGCTACTAAGCTCGTTCTTCTCCTTTCTCATCATTAACATGTTCACCTGTGTACGTATTAGGTGTCTTGACTGTTCAAACCACTGATCTCAAATAAACCCTTCCTGTAACAAGAATAGAACTAAAAAGGAATTCATTACACTGGGAAGAAAGAGGCATTCAGTGAGTATTTCTGTGAAAGAAGCAATAAATGTTTGGCAATAGGTAAGTGTGTAGGAAGCCTCTGATTAAAAACACACTAATCGTGTAAAGAAAGCTCCACTTTTTTATTACTCACTCAGAACTTTACTTCCACAGCCACGTCTGGAGGGATTATGCACACCTAGAAGCACAGCACAGTGGCCAGTGGATCTTATTCAGCAAAAAAGGACCAGATCTTCACAGTTTCTTGATTTCATTTAGCAGCGCAGAAGAAAAAAAACCCCAAATTCTCTGTTAGTGAAGATGAACCTTTATGCTCGCGAGCAGAAGTGGGCCAGGCAGTTAGTGATTCACAGAAGGAAAAAGGACAGTTTTAAAGAGTGATGACTGGCTTTGTCCTCCTTCTGCATGGCTGGGAACTACAAAAAATAGGCCTGTAGCGGAGATTAAAAGGACAACAGAAAGGTGCTCCTAGCTTGCCTTGTTAATGTGATCAAGAGAGGCAGAATGAAGGAAGCTGAGCACATGTGGCTTGTGGCACAGTTAGCTGTTTGCTTTGTTCTCCTCAGCTGCTATTCCATCCTCAGAATATCTGCTCTTCTCATAGCTGAGGACTACGGAGTAATCGCTTTCCTATGCACAAGCATCTTCTCTATCATTCTTGTCTTCAGTAACCACATCCAAAGCGTGTCACTGAGGTCCAGGCAGAGGGGAAGTACTTCTGGCATGTGGCTGACTTGCCCGTCTGTCAGTCAGGGCTTTATATTCCGACTCCTTGGCCTTTGCTGCTTCACCGTGCTTGAGCAGGGTTACACGCCAGAGCGGGTTGGGAGAAGCTGAGCTTTTCTTTATGCTCCCTGCTGGCCTGCGTTTCTGTTACTCCACAGTGACACAAAGGGCAAATCGGACCCAGGTGTAGAAAATTTGGCTGCTATGTTGGGAAACAGCTGTGGAGGAAAAAGTCCAATACGGTGACCGGATCTGAGTGCTGTGCAGCAGTGTGACAGCAGAGAAGTCAGCGGCAATGAAAAGTCTGGAACGCCACTGCTTTGCAGCTGGGAGAGACATGCTGGAAACCTGCAGCACGCGCAGTTGTTAGCTTACGCATTGCGCAGAACTCAAGGGAGAGTCCGAATGAAGTTGCTGTTGCACAGCCTTTGTCTCAAAGCTGGAATTAATGGATAAATGCGTTGCTCACACAGCTGTCAGCACCGTGAACGGAGGGGTGGAAGGAGAGCCAGGGGCTGACTGACAGCCCAGCACAACAGAATGGGCTGGTGCTGGGTCTGCAGGTTTGGGAGGAGGATACACTGTTCAGCAGAGGCTTAAGCACAGGCTGGGTGAAGGGTATTGATGGCTAGATACGGCCAGCCTATTGCCCTAGGGGACAGTGCTTTTCTTGACTGTTGAAAATAGCAACAGTGCTGACTGCAGCTGCAGCCTCACTTCTTGTAAATGACTTCACTCATAACAGAATTAGCGTGACCACAGCTTCGCAGTGGGTAAGGTTATGCTTCTCATTCAAGAGGCTCCTGCTGAGCATTCGGTAACCCTTCACAGCTAAAGCAGCCAGGTTCTCTGAACACCTACAGTCCCATTAGCTCTGTTCGTTAGCAAGTGTTTTACAGCTGCAGCATGGTATGTAAATTAACCTCCTCTGAAAGCAGACATCTGTTTCAGTCTTTAAGAAAGCGAGGGAGCCTCAGTGTTGCTGCCTACACAGTCAGAGGAGCACTGCATGGGCACAGGGCTGGGGGTGTCCCAGCAGGACCCTGCTGCTCCCGGTGGGAGACAGACCCCCACGGTCGGGGCGGGAGGCACAGCCACGCTGCGAATGGCACTAGTTTAAAGCTGTCCCTTCCCCACTGACTATAAATACTGCACTCTCTTCAGCAGAACGTGGCTTTGCTCTGCTCCTGAGCATGGCTCAGATTCTTCCGCAGTCCTTTACCAGATTCACTGTTTACTTCACTTTCTAGCCACAGCCAGGAGGGGAAAGGTCAGAGGCAAGAGCTGGGCAAGAGGGAGAGGGACTGGAAGCATCGCTCTTCACATACTATTTAGCAGGGAGGATTAAAATCACTGCACTGATACGTGTTTCCCTTGCATTAGGTGCAGAGTACAGCAAATTCCCTGTTTGACCTTGCTGGTAATTTACTAAACAGAGGACAGGAGATTCGACAGCTGGTATCACTACAGAGATCTTCAGGAGGCTCCTGCTGTGCCCCTTAGATGTGCCAGAGTCCTCAAACCAGTGCATGCAGGTCAGCAGACATTTCAGAGTCCTGCGTTAGCCCTTGCAGAGGGCAGCTCAGAGTGACACTGTGAACGCACAAACTGTGGTTGGGATTTCTTAGTTGCTTTGGAGCAACCTAGGAATACCTGCTAGAAAGCGGATCTGCTTGGCCACTGGATGGTATGCTGGGGAGCGTGAGAGAGAGGGAAAGGAAGGAAGGGGAAGGAGAATAAGGCAGGTGAAAAGATACATAGTTCAAAAATACAAGCCAGCTTTTTCTTCTCTTTCCTCAAGAGACCTTCTACGCAATTATGACTTTCTTGTCCTTATTTATGGTTTTGATTAAATTTTTTTCTGAGCTATCCCACATTTGCATTTCATATTAAACACAAAATAAAGGGTTTAGGCACTTCACAGGGGACGATACGGATCATTTCTGCTAAACTTACTCTAGAGCAATAGAAGGGAGAAAGAAAATCGGTTTGTTTCTGCCAGGAGGAAAACAAAATGGGCTCAGCCCTGATGCTTTTCATTCCATGCCACTCAGTGGGAAGCCCCTTACCCTGTATCTAGGTCTAGTTTTGGTTTTTTTCAGGAGTAGTGGAGAATCTTCTAAGCTACATTGTGCTTGTTCTACCACTAATGCTGTCATGTGCGCGCTGATTTATACAGCAAGACAAGAGTCACTAGTTTGGGGCCCGAAGGGTTAAAAGATACTGCAGTGTGGGGCTGGGAAAAGAGGACAGAGAAAGGGATAACAATCTCTGCTGACAGCAAACCAGTTTGGCAGCCTTCACCCTAAAGGACTTCCCCCCCTTCCAATTTAGAACTATTCACATTCAGGCAGTCCTTTGCTCTCCTCTCTGCTGCATAGCATGGTATTCACTGCTTCCCCAATTTATGTCCCTGCAGCTGCTGTGGGAAAATACATCATTCGGCAGCGAATTCCAGCTTCAGAATGAAGCAGGTGCTGTCTGCTTGTCTCAGCCAGGGATGGCTGGCAAGGAATGGGACACTGCTAGGCAGGACCGATCCAAAGAAGATTTTTAGGGAAGCAGCACAGTAAAGGGTCACACGAGTCTGCTGTGTGTTCTTTCTTTTTCCCTTTTTCACAACGTCCAGGGTACTGTGAGTGATCCTTAGTCATGTTTGAGGAGGAAACCTACTTCTTCCAAAGAAACATCAACAACCTAAGTGCTGATTTTATAGAGTAACTTACATTAAACAAATTAGTAAGGAATGCTATCTAACACGTATTCGGTGTTTCCTAAAAGTGGCTTTAGCTTTAAAAGGAATGTGAATTACAGTAGAGGGAGAGACCTTTTATCTTCCAAACTCAAAAGATTACTTCTTTTACTGCTTATGGTTACTGTAAGCACTGTAGATCTGTGCTGATAAAGTCCATTTCTGTGAAAGACTCTGCCGCCTTAGAAAACCAGCTGAACCAAATCACTTCAAAGTCAGCTTTTCATGGATTTCAGGAAATGCTTGGGGGAGGGGAGAATCACTTTGTCATAATGCAGGTGACATTTTGTCAAACGAGGCATCTCAGGTCATTCAGTTACAGCTCTGTGGGGCACCGATTCTGCATTCGATGAGCAGCCAGAAACCAAAGGGTGCTTCACCCATTTCCTGCAAACAGCATTGCAAAACAGTCTAATGGGCTTTAACTTTCTTGGAATACAGTTTAGCCCCTAGAAATCACAGCTGCAAATCTGTATGCTTACGGTCTCTGGATCCTGGTGATGGAGCTAAGTCATAAGTTCTTTTAAAATATCAAGTCTATGCTCTTGTAGAGCACCAGGACTTTAAGACAAGAAACAGCTTTTTGAAGTCTAAAGCTGCCTGTACCTTTGCCCTGTTGTGTATGCCAATTTAAAGTGAGAACTAAGATATCCTTCCCCCAATGCATCATAACGATACAGTGTTTACAGCTTTGTGAAGTGCGTGAATGGCATTTCTAGACAGTTTTATTTTTCCCCCCCTGACATTCATATGGTTTGGTTGTGTCAGACAGCAACCTCTTCTTGCAGCTTTTAATAGAAATAAGGCGAGCCAGAGTTGGTGCAGTCAGCTCAGCCAAGGGTTCGATTCACTCTTTCAAAAGCCATGCAACGCTGTGGTCTTAACACCCTGTTCCTGCTCTCAGGGATTCAGAGGAGAGCTAGATTCCTGAGCAGATTCATCCGAGTACATTTTCTACTCGCATCTTTCTATTTTAGGGTTCTGGGGGCAGGAACCCTGTCTGCTGGGCTAGCACTAAAACAGGCTAGTTGAGTAGGGCAAGGAACATGACCACGTGGAGACCCGGCCGTTGTCTGCACTTACACACTCAACTAGCAGTGAAGTTTGCCAGCAGGATACGTACCAGAGCCTTTAAAACTAAAACCAGAGGTGCTTTTTTTTTCCAAAAACTTTCACAATAAAGTTTATTATCTTAATATCATTAAAAATACTATAAAATAATAAAATATTCTGCTTGGCAGAAAAATTATGCCAGGGTTTTAAAACCCCAGGTTTGTGCAAACAGTTTTTGTAAACATAGGAAGTCAAGTGTTCAAGTTCCATCCCAAAATACAGTAAATTGCTACAAAAATAAGTTTGCTCACTGTCAAACATGTTTAAAACCCCAGGAGACGGGATTTCTTGAGGCATCTCTCACACATCCCCATACAGTTAATGCTGTACTTATATCTGAAACGGGAAGGATTTCAGGTAGTCCTTTAAAACAGGATTGAGGGGGATCTGGTTTAAGTTGTCTCTCCCAAAAGTCTTCACGATGCTCTTCCGGCAGAGCTCCTGAAGGGGCTGCACGCGGACTTTGCGCAGGGGCGTAACCAGCACCTTCCGCGGGGAGCTTAGGTAATGTTCCAGCAGCTTAAAAAGACAGTCAAAGGTCTCCTTGCTGCCATCCAGGCTGAAACGCCCTGTCTGAAAGTTTATCCGGATGCTGGTGGGCCCAGTTGCAGTCTTAACACTGATGGCAAAGAAGCAGTTCTTCTGCATGCTGTCCCTGATGAGGAAGGTGCCCTCGGGCTCCGACTTGAGCTTCTCATGGGCGGCACTGACAGTCAGAGGCCCCCAGTAGAAGCCACAGGCATCCAGCAGACTGCTTGCTCGAGTGATGCTACTGAAATCCGCTTGCGAGCGGAACGTTCGGAAGTGTGTGTTGCTCTGTGCCTGCACAGCGCTGGGCCGGCCTGGGCCGTGGTAGCCTCGAGCCTGCAAACGGTCCCGCGCCGGAGGGTCGAGTAGACGTCTCGGGTCTGCTGCAACGGCATTATCTGCTGACACCTTGCTGTGCGCTACCATCCTACAGCCTAGGCCAGCGGATGCGGTCTTCCATAGCGTCAGCGGCTACGGCAGGGCAGCTTTCCAGCAGCTATTCTGAAACGCCAGAGAGAAGAGACACAACGTGAGATCCCTGGAGAAAAGCAGCTGCAGTCTCTGAATGGCCAAGTCTTCCATTCACATGCCTCGCACCCGTTATAAAGTAAGAAAATATTCATTTTCCAGTTTACACTGGGCAAACAGCTGCTCGCTTTCAGACAAGATTAGCAAGTCTATTGCTATGGCAAAGTCCAAAGCTCCAAAAATCTTTAGCAAGGATCCATAACAGCTGCAGAGGATAACATGGTTTCCCTGCTGTGAGCCCACAGAAGTTTACGAGGACCCAGCGTTAGTCAAGCGACAGGACCCTCTCAGTGAGAGGTGCTCTTGTGCACGCTCCAACCGATTCCCAAGATTTTAGAGAACAAAGCAACACGGTTTTTTACAAGCGAGTTACCAAGTTCTCTGCACCTCCCTCTTTCCCTTCCCCAGTCCCAGCTGAGATGGTGGAACTCGGACATCACCACTGCTTGGTGCATTATGTGAGAAAGAGAAAGCGGGTGAAGGAGACGTAAACTCTGCATCTGGGTATGTCTCTGGGTGGCTGGGGAAGAGGGTGAGGTGAATAGGTGCCGTTGTGCGACGGAGGTGTCACTTGGCAGGGCAGCCAGTTTACACATTAATCCTAAAGTGACTTTCCTCCCTCCTGTTAACCTGAGGCTCAGCCATAAAAGGCAGTTTCCCGTCCCCCCAGCTTTCCCTCGGGACAGCAGTGCTGCGGCCTTGCCAGCTGACACAAACCCACCTCCAGGAACCCTTCGAGCACTACTCCTCGGTCTCTTTTTCTGTATTACACGCACTTTAAGTGGCCTTGTCTAAATGGCTTCCTATCGATGCAGCTGTCGGCGCGAGGGACTGAACTCGTCCCTCGCGTTCCCTC
>Ga0181612_119303_pt1 | contig 15047 bp, 8 predicted proteins | sample HoacroProtozoa21_FD_119630 | JGI IMG/M metagenome (GOLD analysis project Ga0181612, IMG submission 119630) | Hoatzin crop microbial communities from Cojedes, Venezuel. Combined Assembly of Gp0051906, Gp0051904, Gp0051908 | reverse complement strand
GGATTTTTCAAGAGGAGCAAAATTCTCAAAATGAACTATAAGCAAGTGTTATCCCTCCCTTCCTCCCTTTCCCCTGCCTCCTCTTAGTGTTTAATTGAGTCATCTGTAAGCATTTTGGTAGGTCAGGAATGCAATTAAATAGCCTGTCTATCGTAAAGTATTTGAGCAGTAATACCTGATAAAATCATCATTATCTTGGAGTAATTGACCACATCAGATAATTAAGGTTCCTGAGGCAAAGCTTCACCCCCAAAGGAAGTTCAGTGATATTAGAGCAGGGCTGTGGTAGTCAAGACTATGTGTTTCCATTATAAGCCGTACATTTTAAGGCTGTGTAAAATGACTATAGTCTGAGTGTGTATTCATGATTTGATCTCTGTTTTTTTAATAACAGAGTAAGGAAAATACAAAGTATTTTGGTCTAAGAGACTGAAAAAATCCTGCTGAAAAATGAAGTTTGAATAAGACTTTGCTTAAAAATAGAAAAAAACCCTCAGAATGAGAAGATTACATTCTATCTGCAGCCTGGTGAATTTGCAGCCTGAGAAGGGTAGAACAGTTAGCTCAGCAGCTCTCCAGTGGTGTGAATGCTTTCATAGTTTGACAGTGTAGGTAATTCTGCCCTTGATTTCTTTGTCATTGTAAGTATATACCTTTAAGATATATTTTTCCCAAGGACAACCAGAAGAAGCTGTAAGAAGTAAAGCATAACCAACAGAAGCATCTGGTCTCAGCTATATGTGGGACAAGTATTTCCCTCCTTCTCAGACATGATGTAAGAAATAGCTTTGTCACAGAATTAGTGACAATTGAGACATATCCTAAACTTCACTTTAAATACAGGAGTGCCATGCTGAATCAAAGCAAGGTCCATCCACCCTACTATTTATTTCTGACAGTGGTTGATACTGGATGCATGGGAAAGACTATAAGAGCAGGGCACGTGTGGACTGATAAATTTCCAGCATCTGGTAATGAACAATTTAGGGTTTTCTTCTGCTGTATGATGCCTTTGAATCAGAAAGTTTCTTGCTGATAATGACCACTTGTGTCTCGGTCTCTATGTTCAAACTCAAAAAGGTGGAAAAGCACCAAGTGATAGAATTTGAAGACTGTCACATCCGCTCCTTTGTACATCTGCACTGCTAAATATCAAGGAGTGAGCGCAAAGCCTGGGTCACCGTAGTCCTCAGCAGCTAGTTGCTGTCTCACAACCTGTCTTACATTTGGCCCTCTACAAGACAAATAAGCTCTACCCTTCATCATGGGTACAAGCCAGGGTGTGCCCCTTGGCCTCAGGACTAGGACTTTGTTCCCTGGCTCTTCTCTGCTTAGCAGTCATGACTTCATTACTGTAACATCTGAGCTTTTCCACTTTTTTTCATTGCATCTATTCTTTAAATCACTTGTAGAGGGTATGGAAGGAATTTGTACCTTGTTTAAAGAGAGACAAGAGTGATGCAGATACCAACGTCTTCAAAGTAGGTAGGGATTTTGTCATTTAATATTGCAGACCATAGTTGACTTAGACACTCAAGTTTTGATCCAATCAAGATCAAATTTAACTTTATAAATGACTTAAGAATATTGGCCAACTATATTCAAAACATGATGGATGGGAGTAAGTAGCCTGTCCCAGGGCTTGCAGAAGGTTTGCTCAGGGCAGGTACCAAACAGAAATCCCATGGACTGCTGCACTTTTTTTTCATTCCTGGGACTCATCTCTGTTTGCCCAAACAAAGGGCCAAGACATTCCTCTGTGATATAAAATAGTTTTTTCTCACCAAGCCTTGGGAGTTCAGAGCAGAATGTTGTGTGTATTGAAGCCTTTACATTTTTGTGCAGTCAGTGCTGGTGTTTCTGTTTTGTGCTTTGCGCAGTTTCTTTTCTCTGCAGTCACTCTCAAACCTCTTTGGTTTTTTTATCTCAATACCCTATAAGGAATTTTTTTTGCTGCATTTGCGTTCTGATTTTTTTTTCTGAAAAGTTTTTTAATGAAAAATACCTACCAGAATGCTCCATGTGAGTAGTCTCCAATGCTGAAGATCAATAACAGTTTATTTGATCACTGACAGCAAATGCTCTTTCAATTAAGCAGGTCACATAAATAACTCTCTGGTTCCAACATTTTTTGGAAAGGTTGAGCGTGAAATAAATGTGATTGGGTTGGTGGTAGAAGTCCCTCAAAAGCATTGGAGTAAAAAGCCAGCTAAGTACTTGGATGCTGATCCTTGCTTTATCAGGATGGCCCAAGACAGCCAAACTGGCTTTAGAAATCTCTGTAGAGTACACTTTAGTACAGATTTTCAGTGCTTTGCTGATTTTAAGAAAGATGGAAGTCTCTTAAGAAAAACTTTTCATATCGTTATTGGCAATTTTGTTGATCGTTCCAGCTAGAAACACAATATGGCACACCCCCAAGATCAAAATGTGTGCATATGTGTATATCTATACCCCCCTTTCTTTACATAACTCTAAAAAAGTCCCATTCTGCCTCTGGACAAGGGTTCAGCTCAGTGTTTTTTCATCCCTACAGGTTTCTCTCATTCTTACCACCCTGCTTGTCTGTGTCTCCCAGCCTGGGAAAGGGTTTAGACTCACCGCAACATAACCTCTCTGCATGTAACTATAGACACAGGCTGACGTTAAAGATGCCAGGCCAGGTTCAGGCATGGTATAAAGTCATAGCTCACTGAAATCAAACAGTCTAGTGACAAGTGAGGATAGCATCCTTGCAACAAAAAGATACAGAACACCACATTGAAAATACACTGAAAAAAGTGGACAGTTACAAATGACACTTCATCATTGAAAGCTTGGAAAAATATAGTCTGCACACAAGAAATAATAAGAAATCTGTATTTCACAGTGGGGACCTGAACCAAACAGTGAGGATTAATGATCTTTAGGAGAGTCCAATATTCAAATCAAAATCCAGAGTAAACTGTTATCTTTAATTCACAAATATTACAAGACCAAAATTTGATCAAAGCCCTTTTGGATATATGATTGTTCACAAAGAAATAGGAATGGTGCGTGTTTCATTTGAGGTTGGCTCTGCAAATGGTGCTGCTGTCCTTTCCCCTTAAATTTTCCAGTACCTGATTTCTGTGGAACAAGTTGTGGGGGGAGAAGCAGATTTTGCAGCTGCTATGAAAAAGATCAGAGGCACCAACCTTGTTTAAAAATTCCACAATCAATTTAGGAAAAAAACAGTAAAACCCCAGGAAACTCCCCAACTTCACTAAGAAGTCCTCAGTTCAAAGATAGCTGTACTGGGAGGAATCCACAGGATCTGCCTGTCAATAGGATTCTTAGAGGAAGAAATGTTGGTTTGGGGCTTTGGTTTTTTTTTGTTATTTCTCTGCCATTGAGAAACAACTTTATAACTGCAGAACAAGGTGAAACTACTAACAGGCTGGTGGGAGAGAAGGATCAGGGAGGAAGGGAGTTCATATCCTGAGGATGACTTGGCTCTGTGAACTGCTGCTGTTAATCTCTCAGCTGCTGAAGGTTAGATGAAAATAACAGTGTTCCATATCTTACAGCCTGTCTCTGGAGGGCCTGAGCAACCCCAGGTTGCACGAAGCAGCTTGCTGTGCTTTGGAGCCTGAAGTCTTGGTTGTTGTAATCTGATTTTAATGTCATCCCAAGAAGTGTTAAATGGGCGTAACCCTACAAAGTCAATACACTTACAGGCACAGGGCAGTAGGTTTCCAAAGCAGACCCTGAAAAAGATCCTTAAGACAGCCGAGCTGATATACCCATATGACTTTTTATTTTCTTACTTCTTAAAAGAAGTGCCCCTCAATATCAGAGCATCTACAGATTTAAACTTCCTAAATCACAGTGGTGGGGCACTGAGATTTGGATTTCTTAACCACAGGGATGAGGGCAAACTCCAGGCTGTGCGCCCTTATTCAGCCACACTGGGATGAAGCGAAGGTCCAGCATGCCCAATGCCTACTTAGGCATTGCAGAGGAAAGGCTGCATGAACCAGGCAATCAGTGGGTGTTGATCTCCTCAGCATATCCTTCCCACTTCTGGTCACCTCCAGCTAGCGAGAATAATCTTTAATAATCCTTGCAGTGTTTGTCCTCCGGGATTTAAATCGCTTTCTGAAGCAACTAGCACTTATGGCCTGTGCCATGTCCTGTGGATGTGAGTTCCACCTTTCAGTTACATGCTGCATGAACCAAAATTTCTTTTTTTCTTTCATTTTAGCTCTTACATTATGAGTAACAGTGAGTAATCCAGCTATGACTACGATTCAGTGCTATTGCAGGATTGCTTGGAATATCAGGAAACCAGCTTTGAATCCTCTTCAAAGGGGTGTCATTTATCCCAAAAGACTTCTACTGTTCATGAAAAACCAATGCTGAATGGCAATGCACAGAGCCAACACTTAACTTTCCGGCACAGGAGTGTGATCTTTGCACAAATGCGTGTGGGACGAGTGCTGAATAGAAGCAACATGAGCATGCAAAACCCCCATGCACCGACTGGTGTTCCGGAGCCTGCAGAGCTGGGCGTTCGCGCAGGAGCTTGCCTGAATGCTTGTCCCCGGCTGGTCTGAATGCTGAACCTGGCTCAGTGCCAAAGTACATATTCACTTTTTCACATGCACTAAAAAATAACAACCTTCACGAGGATCAGCGTGATGTGTTGAATAGCACACCTGGCCGGGAGTCAAGGGACGTGAGACTGACTCTAAGCTCGGTTACTTACCGAAGCTCTGCTTGCCTCAGTTTCCCCTCTTCCTTTCTGCTCATGTTTTCTAGCTAGACTGTAAATTGTTTTGAGCTGGCGTAATCTCTCTTTATGCGTTCAGCACTATGGGGATGAGATCTCAGCGGGGAAAGGGACATGCTACCCTAATCCAAATCATAATAATGACAATTGTATGAAATTGATGGGCTTTTCTGAAATTTCCCTATCACTAACTTTTATACTACCCATCACAGCTGCAAATTCCTGAAGTGACAGCACCTATTGCCCTGCCATTATTATGCATAATAATAATTTAACTAAAATAGCAACAGAAAATGTGCATTACACAAAATGAATTTAAATTGATTTTTTCTTCTTTCTCAAAGCTTATTACTAATTGGTATTTTTAGAGCAGAGATTCATTTTCATACACTAAAATTAATGGGCCATATCAGCGGGTGTGAATCAGGATAGCTCCATTGAATTCAATGGGTCCTATATCATTTACTGTAGCAGAGAATCTCACCTACTATTCCAAAGAGCATTTTCTTTTTTGTAACTCGCAAAGTAATTGCATTTTCAGTCTTATGTCCTGATCCTGCAAATAATCGTGCAAGACATTAACTTTATGTAGATAAGAAGCACTGCTGATGCCATTGCAGCTACTCATATGAAGGAAGTTACGGTTTTGCAGGATCAGAACTTAACATGCAAATGAAACCATTGCAAAATTTAATGTGTTCACAGTAATATTTTACAAATGGCAGCACCTATTTAGTAGTCTGTCCTAATACCTAAAATTTCTGCAAATTATGCTGTACAGTAAAATGTCCGAAATTAGATTATTTAGGTTGCTTAATACTTTTTATTTATTATAAAATAATCTGCACTTTTTTTACTCTGGAAACTCTGTTTCCCACATTGTCTGCAGCAAGTCTTTGAAATTCAGCAGGAGGATAGCCTTTGGATTAAAGATGTGCTTTCTTCCTTAGCCCCCAAGAAATTCCAACTATACTTTTGCTGAGATAGTGTTTTGAAATAGCCAACTCACTTCTTGGTACAAAATTTGGCAAAGGGTGCCGATTGAAGTAGGAATTTAGAAGACTTGCTCTTTTCTCCCCCCTCCTTTTCCAAGAAAAAAAATCCTGTGCAGCTGGGTGTCCTGGATCTCAAATGTGATGTGTGTTACCTGATGTGCTAACAGGGCAAGGTTAAACGCTGCTGGTGGTGCACAAAGGATGGGGTTACCACAAGTTCTTTACAAAACAGGAAAACAACCCTTTTAAGGAACGAACATGAAAAATTCTAGGTTGCAAAATCTGCAACCAAAATTTAAGACTTATTAGATCTTCAGGATCCTGTATCACCTGGCCAGCTTAACAGCAATCCAAAACGCTTAGTCTGCAATACCAGGATCACGCACCCTGCTTCTTCTTACCACTGATGAAGTAGTGAGTGTGTACGATGTGCACAATCAACATTGTATGAGCTTGAGCTTACTGTGGAGATAACACTTATTTTCCTGGTTTTTGTATGTAATATATACATTACCATGTACTTTGAGTTTTTTTCTGCTTTGAGGCAAATTGAGTTTGACATTTATACAAGAAGCAATAAAACTGATGCAGTCAAAGAATATTCCTAAAACAAGTTCAGTAATGTCTCTTCCAAACTACACTTGAGTTAGTGGAATAAATGCCTTTTCATGTTTGCAGTTGAAGTACCGGCCAATTCTGCCAAATGGTTTTTGGAAAATTGCCTTCAGAATTGACTTTCCCTGGGGAAGATTTGCTTCTATGGAAAGCAGAGATACTGGGAGAATTTGAAAGAGAGGGAAAGCAAAAGGGAAGGCAGAGGGAATAGGTTAAAGGCTAACTTTAAACAGGTGGCTTTAATTTTTCTTTGCCCAAATTGTTCTCTAATTTCTTAACCTAAAACTCTCTGGTTAACTACAGCAAATTTCATTTTAGCAAGACCAGTTCCATGCTAATCCAGCTTTGCTATGACCTCAGCTCAGGTAGGGTATTTCTTTCTCTCTGGGCTTCCCATTTCCCAAGAGCAAATGCAAGTTCGGGAGTCTTGTAATTCCAATTCAGTTTATCCATCCGGGAGTCTCAAATGATTTTGGATCCCATGGAGTTGCTTCACCTCAGTTAAGAGAGGAAAAGGTGTGGACTTTTTCACCAAGCAGCTGGTGTTAGCTGACTTGAATAGAGATGCCAGTTTGGACTCCTGTTAGGTACCCTATTGCCCCCCACCACGTACAAACGTGCAGAATGGGTGCCCTTTTCTCCAGTTTGCTTAATCTGTTTTGTTACCTGAAGAGGAATATCTACACAGGACAGCTCAGTAGCTATTGAAGTATGGTTTAGTTCAGATATAGCTTCTGGGCTACTTTACAAGTTGGCAAGCTTTGGGAATCAGCACAGAGTCATCGTACAGGAAAGAATCTGCTCTATTTCATATGTGTTAAATGATATTTCCTAGTCCATCTACAGATGACCTGACAGAAGGTAACATATTGCAAATGTATGTGTCATATATGATCAACCCCAGAAAACATCTTTTGTAATACATAGCATTTTCCATCTTGCATTTTGAAGGTGACACGTAAGCAGAATAATTTTGCACATACTGCAACTTTCTGGTGCTCCAGTATGGCGCTCTGAGGCACGCACCATCTCCAGCAATATGATGTCTTCAACTCAATGGGCAGAGTTACAGCAAAAAAGGTTCCCGTGAAGATTCCTGATGTCAGTGTTTGCACCATAATTTCTGCTCTGCTGTACTGGGACCATCCCTGAACAGGCACATTCATACCGTCCTGTCATAGTGTTTCCTTTGTGTCATTTGCCACTTGCAGTTCCTGAACGCCCAGCCACAGTGACTTTAGCCCTAAACTCCTTGGGGTTTACTCCAGGATGTTGAGGCACAGCTCCGTTCTGCCCCTCAGACCACGCGAAGGGGATTGCACTCGCCCTTGAGACTCTGACCCATTACACTTGGCTTCTTGGGTTTGCGTTGGCACCCATGAAACTGAGACGAGCAGCTAGGAAAGGAGGAGGGAGTTTATTTTTGGGTTGCACCAGGAAAACAGCTGCAGCATTTTCTCAGTGGCAGAAGAGTTCTCACAGGACAGAGGGAGGCTTGTCTCATTGCCTCAAAATTTTCCCCTCTGAAGAGTTTTAACCTTTCAAGACTCCCCCCATGCCAACCTCCAGCTCATGTGCGCTGACAAACGTAACTCTAGAGCATCGTGGAGGAAATCAAAACTATTTTTATTTTTGGTTGAATAAACCTTTAGCATTTAACAGTCAGGTGTTTATTTCACTTCCCAAACTGCCTCCGGCCCCAGCAACACTTAGCATGATCCTTTTCTCAGGGAGGGGGAGAAAAAAGGGGATGGAGTTAAATGCTCTCAGAATGGAGAGGCCTGAGGAATCACAAACTTGTATCCACCACCACACAACCCACCTCAGCCCCCCTCCTTCCTTGCTTCAGCTCTCCTTGGAAGGAACCTGACAGGAAATATTTTAGGAGGTAGAGAATTTTCAATGAAAATATTATTTCTCCATCTGCCCACTTTTCCGCCCTCGCAGGTTGTATGGCTAAGTGACATTTAGGAATGTGTATCCTGCGGGCCGCTCGCTTGCCTGTCTTCTCACATGTTGCTTTCCCATCAGAAGCACATCAAGGCACCAGGTCCTCCTGCCTGCCGAGTGTCACAGGAGACGCTTGACCTTTGGGAGCATGTCTGGGCTTTTCAGAGTAGTTCCTAACCTCAGTGGCTCCTGTAAATGAAGGAGACTGACCCCATTTCAATGAACTTCCTTGCAGCCTTCCTGGGAGGCACAGGGAGGGTGGGGTCCACCAGTGCTCCAGAGCTCTGGGATAAAAAAAAAACCCAAAGAACCATGAAACCTACAGAAAGTTGGCTGATATTGCATGCACGGAGCTATTCAAACCAGATGCTTGCATGCCTTCCTGCCCACGTTACCTTACCCACACTGATCTGTTCCTAGCCTAACAGGAAGCTTCAGGTTTTTTGTACCTTGAGCCATTTTCAACAAAAGCCATACTGGGAGAGGGACACACATGTGCTGCAATTACCTACAAGAGGCTGCACTCAGCACAAGACATGTTTGCTCCTTTGTCCAAAGGCTGCCATGTTGCATTCTTTCTTTCCTTGGGCAGGCTAAATCTATTCCAGCTGGTTAGAAATTGTTAAGGCAACATGGCTTGACAAACTGTGTGTGTCCAAGAGGTAAGAGGAAAATGATTGAGGTTAATTTGTGTTGGAGATTAACACCAGGGGGAAAATGAGTAATATCTGGACACATGTCAGCTGTCCCACCATCCTCTTTTTGAACTGCTTAAAAAAAAAAAAATCTCTATCCTGTGTCTAATTCTGCCTTGCTCTTCAGCCATGTTTCTCTGGTCAGAAGAACTCCATGTTCTGCCTCAAATCTCCTGTGTCTAAGCCCCTCATTCCTAAATCTTGGTTTTAAAACTGCATCTTTATCACTATTTGTAAGTCACTCCCAGTCAAAATTTACCAAAGGTTCTAACTGGGACACTGTAGTTTTAACTCATCCTACCTACAACAACGTAGGCTGCTTGGAGCAGTGGTCACAAGCAAAGCTGTAGCAGATGTGGGAGGAACTCCTTGCCCAGAACCCGACTGAATCATTCTACCCTTAGCAACAGGAAGGCCAGATCCAGACACAGTATTTTTTGTTTTGGTTTTATTGAAATAAGGATGAAAGTCAAGGTCAGGTTTAAAGAGGGCTTCACAGCAGCAATCAGATTTTTTTTTTTTTTTTTTTAAGCTGAACACCTCAATCCATACATCAGCAAGTGGGCTGGTTTTTGAAGAGTTCTGAACATGCCCTGAAATTAGTCAAATCTGCAGTGTTCAGCTACTGACTACAAACCTGCAGCTCAGGGCCCAGCAAGCCAACGAATCCTAAAGAGGCAGAGAAGCTGGGCTACCATTTTGATAGGCTCCAGGAAAGTAAGAAATACTCAGCCCAGACTTGCTAAACAGCAATCACTTGGCCAATGTTTCTGTTTATTTTTACTTTAACTGCCGATTACACTGCTTAGCCAATTCTTCCTACTTCTCCCCAAGTCCCTTGGCAATAAGTGTCTTACAGATAAAGCCTGGTCACACTCACACTTGACTTGACAAAATAAGATATTGTGAAAACTGCCAGTAGAGAAGGTTGCAAAACATTAAAAAAGTTCCTACCCCCCAAATTACCAATTAATATCATATAAGGCTCAAATCCACAGCCTTATGTTAGTATAATTCCATGGAATCTCACTGGTCAGATAAACCAGTAAGATCAGAGTCAATGTTTCATACCCACAGGTTACATTGCCTTGATACTTGTTTATTGGCAGTGAATCCAGTGCTTCTTGTACCTGTTCTGGCTGCGTAATGCAGCTGCTGCGCTGTACACTGGAGCGTTGATGTTATTTTGGCTAGAAAGAACCATGGAAAGAGTTGTTTGTTTGCACCCCACAGGCTGATGCAGAAGAACAAGGAAGCAGAAAGAGCTGTGGCAGAGGGGTGGACCAAAGTGGGGGTCCTAGGGGAGCTTCTGACCCCACATCACCTTACATCTGTGCCGTGGTACTTTGTCATTGTGCATGACTTTCACACCCAAAATACATTAGCCAGTGCAATTAAAGATGTAGGAAAGACATGTTAACAGTTTTCTTATTGCAAACTTATCAGGTTTTTATTTATTGCATTTTACTCCCTGTGAAACATGATTACTCATTGGATTTGAAGCTTGGTGGCTTTTTATGAATAAGGAAGAGAAAAATCCCTTTGGTTTGTCACACAAGTTCATTAGAAAGGTGATCAACCACATAAACACATACATGCCCGCCCCTTCCCATACCCATGCATTGGCTCACAGCTGTGTGGATATAGGGTTTGAGAGCTAAGCCATTAATCTCCATGTGGAAAAATCAATAAATTGAAAATAATTAGCTAAGCATGAGAAGCAGCAAAGAATCAGACAGCTGTTATTTAAAGCATAACTTAGGCATGTAGTAACAAGGTATAACACAACATGCAGGGAGCAGAGAGAGGAAAAGGACAGGAGGATTGAAAGAAAGAATAGAGTGGTGAATCCCAAGGTGCCAAAATGCATGTTGATATAAAATCCACTCTAAGTAACTCCACACAAGCGGTATTCTGTAGTGAGGACTGGAATGATCAGAAGGACTTTTGGAAAATGCAACTCCCTCAATGAAACTGCTCACTACCAAGGCTGAAAGGGCTTCAGTAGTCAGCAGAAATGGAAAAAGGGAACAAAATTCCAGTCACTGCCGGCAGACATTGTGGTGGGTTGGCCTTAGCTGGACACCAGGTGCCCACCAAAGCCACTTCTCTATCACTTCCCTCCTCAGCTGGACAGGGAGAGAAAAGAAAAGGCTCATGGGTTGAAATAAAGACAGGGAAAGATCATTTGCAAGTTACCATCATGGACAAAACAAACTTGACTTGGGGAAATCAGTTTAATTTATTACCAATAAAATCAGAGTAGGATGATGAGAAAAAACCAAACCTGAAAATGCCTTCTCCCCGGGCTTGACTCCACTCCCAAATTCTCTCCCTCCTGCCCAAGCGGCACAGGCAGACAGGGAATGGGGGTTGAAGTCAGTTCATCACACTTTGTTTGCCGCTCCTTCCTCCTCACACTCTGCCTCTGCACCATAGTGGGATCCCTCCCATGGGAGGCAGCTCTCCACAACCTCCTCCAACATGAGTCCTTCCCATGGTCTGCAGTCCTTCATGAACTTCTCCAGCAGGAGTCCTTCCCATGGGGTGCACTCCTTCTGGACAGACTGCTCCAGCATGTGTCCCCCACAGGGTCACAAGTCCAGCTAGCAAATCTGCTCCATCATGGGCTCCTCTCTCCATGGGTCCACAGGTCCTCCCAGGAGCCTGCTCCAGCATGAGATTCCCACAGGGTCACATCCTCCTTCAGGCAGCCCCCTGCTCCAGTGTGGGGTCCTCTGTGGGCTGCGGGTGGGGATCTGCTCCACCGTGGACCTCCATGGCTGCAGGAACCTCTGCTCTGGTAGCCGGAGTACCTCTTGCCCTCACCTTGGGGTCTGCAGGATGGTTTCTCTCACATCATCTCCTGTTGCCTGCTGCAATTGCGCTTCCTCCTCTCCTTCTTAAATTCATTATCCCAGAGGCACTATGACTGTCTCTGGTTGTCTCAGCCTTGGCCAGCAGCGTATCCGTCTTGAAGCTGACTGGCATTGGCTCTACTGGAAACTTCCAGCAGCTTCTCACAGAAGCCACACCTTTAGCCCCTGCACTACCAAAACCTTGCCTTACAAACGCAATACAGGTGTTATCAAGGTTTTGTTCATCTCCAGGTAGGCAGACAGCAGGGTCTGCAACGAGAGTCAGAGAAACAGCAGCAGGATGGACACAAGAACAGGCCGTGGTTACCCTGTACAGTTACAGCCAGGGAGACACTAAGTAGGCCAAGCAGAATATGGCCCTCTCCTCCCTCCTGTTTCATGTCACATTGACTTGGTGACAACTGCTGAAGAGAAACACTCTCCAAGAGAAACAAATTAAGTGAATGAGAAAAACATGCCTCACCAGTGGGTTGACAAAATCAACTTAACAGCACACCGAGGCAGATCAGCAATGTACCAAACTGTTTGTGGCTCAGCCATGACAGATGGTCTTACGCAGGGGTATTCCAGCCAAGCTCTTCAGTGCATTATTTTTAGGCTGAGAGTTAACGCCCATATTCCTGTCCAGACCAAGGATTCTAAGTTCAGTATTGAGTTCTGAAGCACTAGAAGTTTTGCAAGTTATTTTGCATTGTGTTTATGGTAGAAGCTTCATAAAATCCATTATGACAAAAAAATATACAGGACCTGAACTAGAAAACTGCTAGACAAACTACAGATCATAGATGAAATTAGCACAGAGAAACTTCCTTATAGAGATAGAGCCTGTTTACATGGAGGGATTCAAGCAGAAGCACTACAAGCCATACCCAGGGTTACTGCTCTGGGATGGATACATGTTAACTGGAATAAAACATTTTATTTGTTCAGTAGAAGAAACTATCTCCCCTTGCTTGCAAGTTGCTGATCAGAGCACGAAGCCAGTACCCAAGTCTGCCAAGAGCCTAAAACAAGATCTTTGAGCAGCATTAAATACTTCATGTACCTCAACAGCATTTAATCCAGATTTGACTTCTCCAGGAAAGCCTACAAAGACCTCTGCCAGTCCACCTGAGATGATATAGCAGTGATGAAGCTTTGCCTCTCTCAAAGGAGATTCCTACAGTCACAACTATTTCTGTGTGTGTAGAAGCACAACATGTAAGGGGATTGCTCAATTCTATACTCAGGCAATCAACAATTATAACAACTGGTACAAAACTATAGAGAATAAAGGATGGAAGAGACATCTACTCACAAGACGGCTGAAGACCCAGAGTGCTTCTAGCTAGAGGCTGGATACAAATGGGCCTGATACCTTTCCCTCTTTACAGCTTCAAGCACTGATTGGCAATTGCTGCCACATGCAGTCTCATTAACCTGATTAGATTAACCTGATTAGATTAAGGTCAGAAAAGGACCCACCCAGCTCTGGAATGACTTTAGAGCAGTGCTTGAGGTGAAGCTCTGGAAACAGTTGTCTAAAAGCTAGTGACTGTGGTTCAAACAATGAAGAGAATCAAGTTTTCATGTTCTGATATTGATATATCCCTGATCTGAAAAGGAGGCTAGACTTTAATGCAAATTTCTTTGTTAGGTGGGAGCTGCTTTATTCATCTACGTGCCCTGCTTTCTCAGGGTAACACTGCTTTGCTCCTCTCCTAATCTCACTTTCACTGACTGTTCAAAGCCTGGAGTTTTGCTTCCACATCCCTTCAAGTCTCTGAAAATCAGTCTAGTTTTTGTGGACCTCTACAAGCATCATAATATCTAGGACTGTGAGGCAATCACAGAGGAGCTTAATTCCTTCTATTCAATCTAATGAAAAGCTTTCTAAATACAATTAGTATCTTCTTGTTACTCTACACTATCAACTTCTCTTTCAAGATTTAATGACATATCTACGCCATTTCTCCTAATTTACAGGCATGTTCTTGAGGTATTATCAAAATGTGTTTGCTAAAGGGCAGAAGTCTGTTTTATGATTCTTCAGGTGCAAAATTCATGTCTTTAGATGTAGCCTAATGAAGGGGGAGAGAGAGGCTGCAGTGGCACAGTTCAGATCCAGTTTCAAATTCAGGGATGTTGGGATGTTTGTTTTCAACTGCTACAGCCACCCAGACAAGGAAAGGGCTTAAATTCCATGTTATGGGTTAATGCTTATTCTGGCGCTGTTTTGGATAGATAGCAGAGAGGAAAGAGAGGTGCTGAATCTTCTCCACTTTCCAAATACAGTGTTTCCCAGGATTTTTCATTTTATTAGGTAGGATGACAATTCCTTCTGCCTTTCTTTTGATATCCAAAGCTAATATATTTGCCCTTCACACTTACTCAAAAGTCTGTATGCCTGCACTTCTGTTAAGGGAAGAGATAAAAAGTTGAATACTTCTACTCTGAAAAGGCCGCTTTTAATAGTTTGGATGGATCTGTTTGAATAACTACAGAGAACAGGACAAAAAAAATTGGGTTACAATAGGAAATAAAAGCACTTGTCAGAGAAGAAGAGGATAAAGAGGCCAGCTGAATTCTAAGGATGAAGGCTATGCTAGTTCTCAACTTGGACTCTGTGCTGTAGGAAAATGTGAAAAGAAATCCAACAGCCTCCAGAGAGTAAACAAACCTGACTGTGATATGTGAACCTCATCAAACATAAAAAACAAGAACTAAGAAAGGGGGGGTTGTAATAGGCAATGGGATGACTCAAGCAAGTACAAGAATGTCAGCAAAGGCTGTATCAGGTTGAACATAAATTCTAGCCAACTCCAGTCAGCTAAAAAATTGTCACTCAGACCTCCTGCCCACCTGAACAGAGGTTGCTTTGGGGGCCAAAGCAAGTCCAGGCTTAGGAAGGCTCTGGTGTCTCTGCTTGGAGCAGTAACTACATTCAGGATTATCCTTTTATTGTGTTTCTACTTCATCGTCACTTCAAGCCACTTAGCAAAAATAAAATAGAATTAAATTACGTGAAAAGAAGACTGGGTAGGAACAAACCACCAGACTTCTGCTGCTGAAAAGCAGCAAACTCCCCTGATATAGTTCTGTCTGGGTGACAAAGCCCAGGATGTGCTGAAAAGCACTCCTTGGGAGCGCAAGTCTGGACAGCTTTGCCAAGCCTCGGGAG
>Ga0181612_171717_pt1 | contig 15048 bp, 9 predicted proteins | sample HoacroProtozoa21_FD_119630 | JGI IMG/M metagenome (GOLD analysis project Ga0181612, IMG submission 119630) | Hoatzin crop microbial communities from Cojedes, Venezuel. Combined Assembly of Gp0051906, Gp0051904, Gp0051908 | reverse complement strand
TTGCTTGTTTTTTCAAGGAGTTCCTGCTCAGACAATAAACAAGCCAAAGAGAGAAGTATTTTCCTCTTCTCTGGAAATGTTGATATTTTGAAGATTTTTTCTTGAAAGGTGATAAAAACAGTCAGACACAAATTCATTGTAGTTGAGCATATTAAAGCATTTTTCTAATAAGAGAAAGAAAAGAAAAAGTTCATTTCTCAAAGTTATAGCAGGAGTGCTTTTTGGTTTACTCTCTTTAGTCAAAATTTGTAAAGAAAACCTGCATTTAAACAAAAAAAAAAAAAAAAACCACACAAAAAAATCCATTATTTTTTTTTTAAAAAAGGGCCAAAAGATGCCATTTGGAGTATGATCAATTCAAAATTTTGGGTGAACAATAGGGAAAATGAGAGCATGACAGTTGCATTGTAAGCTATTTTGGCATCTTAAGTTCAGCTTTTTGCTCTAAACTCTCCTGATTCTATCCTGGGCGTCTTCTATTGTGTTAGCTGTCACATGGGCATCACCAGATGCTGAGAAAATCCACCAATGTGTCAGGTTTTTCTGTAGCTTGAGTTTGCCTCTAAAGCTGTGGCCAAGCAAACTTAAACTGACTCTCTTAGAGAAAAGTGTGAGAGCAACTTAATTGTTTCTGAACAAGGAAAGCTGTGTTAAATGAGAGCAAGAAGTCTGGGAAAAAATGCAAAGAGAAGGAAAGCTGAAGAATGAAGAAGGTCCAGTCAAAAATGACCTGTTTTCACGCACCCTGTGGCCCATGGGTGCATGCCATAGGTTGCCAAAGATCCCAGCAAGAGCAGCCTACACGTGGTAGACCCCAACAAAAATCTCTGGAGGTCAGAGCACTGGTGTCTTTTGCATCCTGAGGACTGGCTTTGTAGGAAGTCTTCCCAACGCAGTACTGATGTGTCAGAGCACAGGAGTCATATACTCTACAGTGTATCCTTGTACTGGTTGAGTCAGAGAAATTAGAGATGGAAAATGCACTTAGGTCACTTGGTCCATTCCCCAACTGTTTAAAAGTTGCTCCCTACAATGTGTTCTTCATTGCTTTGTCTAGTCAGCTTCCCCCTTTTCCCTGGGGGGACCATTCCACGTAGTAATAGATCTCATTAGGAAAATTTTCCTGATGTGCAGCCTAAATTTTCCTTGGCTCGCGTTCATCCCACTACTTCAGTTAAAACCTCCTAGTCAGCTCTTAACTTCTCTCCACCTCAGGCCCTTTTCTTCCATCAGAGGAAACAAATGAGTCTGATCGAGTAAAGCTCTGTGTATTCAAAAAATAATGACATCCTTACCTCCTAAGAGTGATGGTCAATATAGAATTAACACAAAATGTGCAAATTGCCTTATTTTATATGGAAGAAATGAATAAGCCCCTGTAAGCTTTTATCACATGTCAGTTGGTGTGGCTTGAAAAGTCCAGCATCTACCACCAGGTACTGAAACACATGGAGTTGGGTCCCATCTGGAACAGATCAAATTGCCCTGGCTGGTCAATCAAAGGTCAGAGTCCCATGGAAATTTATATCACCTAAAGGCCTCTGAGTTCCCTTGTTAATCAAGGTCAGGGAATAGAGCCATATACCACTTCACTGGTGACATATGTCATGGACCGTGGGACACCAGACAGGTGTCACCAACACTTTCACTACTTTGGACAACCTGGAAGAAACAGTGGGGTTTGGATTTCAGCTCACAGATAGCCAAGTTTTAACCTAAGAGTTCAGTGTATTCTCCTAGCAGAGCCACACGAGTATCTGAGGTTTTAATTCTGCTGACAGGAAGAAGAAATGTCATTTTCTATTGACCCTGAATAAATACTGTCAAAAATTTTTGAGGAATGGATAAAGTAGGAATGCAGAGGAAAAAAATTGCTTCAATTAATTCTTGAATGACTGACATGGTTTTAATATCTTTAATAAATTAAATGCTAAGAAATAGGAACAGTCTGGGATTTTTCGGACTTTTTTCAGAGGCCTCTTATTTCTTTTTTGTGACAAAGACAATTTGTTGCCATCACCATGAATCACCAAGTGTTTCAGCTGGCAAAAGTCCACATTTTTCTGTTCAAGTTGTGTTTTGAATGACACTTATAAGCAGTAAAGCTCTTCATGAAGGCTGTTCCAATAAGATCTGTCTCTGAACAAAATAAGATTTCAGCCAAAGTTCAAGACAAATGGAAATCCAGACTGAGTAGTAGATGGGAACGATGTGGATCAAATCAGATGTCGACATTACACGATGTACAGCAAGTATTTGGGAACCACTTCCACAGCAAAAGCAGTAGTGAGAAGTTACTGTTTCTGCTCAGCTTATTTTAGAGAGACAGTCTGCAGCAAAACCCAGCAAGAGGTTGTGGTATACTTTTCTGTCTTCAACTTCTACATTACTGAATTCCTCTTCGTTGAGAGGAAGATTTCGGTTTCATGATATCACTTGCTATTAATAATTACTTGTGCTGTTATAGTGTTTAAAATCCTCTTCCATGCGAGACTTTGCATGATGGCAGAACAAAAACACAGTTCTTGCTCTGAAAATGTACGATTTAGGTGTAAAACAAATGGAGACAGAGAGCCATCAGGGTTACGGAGGAGCAGATGGACAGCATTGCTCAGCGCAGTGGTCCTGGCACACCCAGAGAAAGGACAGAGTCTCATCCATTGATGCCATCTGAAAACCTGGCCCAGAGTATGTCACCTTTATTTCCTCTAAACCCAGTACTAATTGCCTTGCATCTTACAGCCTATCTGTTCATGGCTAAGTCAAGAACAGAGCTTCAGTGTCTGTCAAGGAGAAAGAAAATTCCACGTGGGAGATGACCAGAAGCATCCAAGCAAGCACAAACTATTGTGCCTTTTAACTTGCACGTGGAGTCATGTGAGAGCAACTCCCAGCTCAGCCACGGGCTAGGAAAGCCCCTGGGTTCAGGCGCATTCAGCTCCTGCGCATTTCGGGAGCGGTGGCCTGCCTCGGTGTTTCCCTGGCACAGTGGTCTCCAAACCCAGCTGGGGCCGGACAGACTCTGTTTCTCTTGTATCCTATGGGTTATGTGAGCAGAGGACTTCCCAACCCATGGGATCGGTATGAAATACGCAGCTTCATTCGCTGGCAGGGTGACTCAGAGTAACCCCCTCCCATACACAGCCATGCATCAGCGCGACCGCTGCACCCCGGGACAGGCACAGCCGTGGCCATGGGACGTTCTTGCCCTCGCTGATGGTGTAGTGTCTTCTGCCCCATGGCAACCAAAGAGCGTCTCTCACCAAGCTGGCAGATGTGGGCTGAGGATATAGCCTTGTGGTTATGGGTGCAACCAATACCCTGACACAGGTGTCCCGGCTAATTGCTTACGGACTGAAATAAATTGAACAGAAACCCAAAGAACTCTGCAAAATGCTGTAGTGAAAGGTCTGGGAGGAAGCTGGAGGCACACAGGCTGTATGGGTTTGTGGGCAGAGATGGATGTCCACAGGGCATCTGGCAGAGGGTATGTACCTGCTTCATGCTTCCGAGACAGAGCTATGCTGAATCACCATCTTTTCTGCAGGAGGGAGCTCACTTCCAGGCTCTGCATCTTGCCAGCTTGCAGCTGGGCTAAAGGAATGCACTCCCTGGCAATGCTTCTTTATAAATGAATTTTACTGGGGGTTCTGAGTGTTGCCACAGTGAATGTGTGTACAAATACTGGAAGAACAATGTGTGTTAGACAAAACAAAGTGAGAAACCACCCGGCTTCCTATTTCTCCTGGGTAAACCTGTGATTTCTCCCACCTTCTTGAGTTGCAGTCTAATACAACATTGTACAGCCTGCTGCCTCCTTAAATAATTCCTGCTGGAGTAGCAGACACAGAGTCCATCACTCAAATCCCACGAAGCTGTTCAGCTTCCAGTTCCACATCCTGCGGAGTTAAATCTCTGGGAGAAGGGAATGACCTGGGTGTCCCTCTGGGTGCTCTCCTGGAGCAGGGTAGCTCCTGGCCTGGGACTGGAGCTGGATATTTTGCAGAGGTTTCCAGTTTTACTGTCAGTCCTTTCCTCCTGAGCTCCCATTCACCACTTCCAGCTCCTTATGCATCTAACAGGGCTCAGATAAATGTGATATATTGATGTTTCACCAGTTTGAAACGAACTGCAACTACCAAACACAGGATTCATTTCATTCACCCCCAGCCATCTAGAAGTTAAGCATCTGGCTTAAACCCACTGTCTATAGTCAGGGGAGAGGGATGGACGCTGCCAGAAGGCAATTGCCTTCCTACTTATTTTAGACATCTTTCTCAGGCTAGGATCAATCACACCTTAAAAGCGCTCGCCTCCCCAAGACTGTAGAGGAACCTACAAAACCAACTTTTAGGTAATTAAGGTGTGGTGACTTGAAACCCACCCTCAATATTTGTTTATAAAAAAGCAGCTGCGAAACATGAGATCGGTGTGTTTAGGACTTTGATGGTGGAGCCAGAAGAGTTTGTGATGATCGCTCATGGTGACTCTGAGAATAACAACCTGGCCTCTAGCATTTAAGTTTTGCTCATCCTGAGTGTTTCAGGTTTTTTTAGTTGAAATTGAAGTTGAAGCATCTGTCAATTATAAAATGAATCTTGCCATAGAAACTGCTACCTTTGCAAATAACAAGGCTGTAAAAGAGGAGGAAGGAGAGACTGAAGATGTCCCAAGAGAGAGAAGGCCAGCAGGGGATTTTTAATAATTTAATAGCGACTGGAGTGCGAGCCCATGAAGTTATTTCTACACATGACTTTGAACATGCACCAAGACGTTGTAACTTTCAGCCCCTTGCTCTCTGAGCTGAATCAAAATGAATAATTTAGAGAAGAAAGTCTCTTGAACTGTTTGCCACGGGCTAGGAGGCTCTGTCGCATCGAAGAAGCCTGGACATGCCATCCCTGCAGGTGCTGGGAGGCTGTGGGGATATGGTGCAGGGACGGTGCCAGCTGCACCGGGGTTTCGGTCCTCCTTCAGCTGCCCTGCTGCCGGCTTCAGATGTTTTAGGAGACTTTTGTTTGTGAGCTGCACTCCAGCTTTCAACTGGTGGAGCAGCGTGTGCGCAGCAGCGGCTCAGCAATACGAGTAATGCTGCTAAGCAATCGGAAAGCGGCGGCGGGGCTGGGAGCGCCAAGCAAAATTTGGATGGTTGCAGATGAAAGCCAAGGAGAGCAAACAAAACCTGAGACAGAGGCAGCCTTCTTGCCATTGAAGAGATGCAGTCAGAGCAGCCACTCGTTTCTTGCTGTGCTAAAGTGGTTCAATTAAGTTGAAGGAGTAAAATAATTCCTAAGGGACATGAATCTATTGAATGTGCTGAGTAGAGAATAATGCATTTTACTGAATGAAATGCCTGTGGGCAGGACCCCTCTTTGCATAGCAGTGAAGCCCTTTCGTGCCACGCTGGGGCTGCCCAGACACACCTGAGCTGGGTTTTAACCAGCTGGCTCAAGCACTACTCACAAAGCTCAGCACAGGTTGCAGACAAACCCTGCACGAGAATTTGCAGAAGTGGACCCTGTGGCCACAGCATCAGCAGAGCCTTGCCCAGGCTCAGGCTGGCTCAGGTTGGTTGGGACTGCCGTGCTCGCTTCGGCCGGACGCTACCCACAGACAGCCTCTGTCTGTCTTGTCGGCTCTGGAGCCAGTCGCTGCTCCCGTGTGAGAGCCAGCAGCGGTTACCAAGTCAACCTGAAAGCTGCTAGTTCTGGCTACGGGCTCTGGTCCTGCTTTGTTGTCAGGATGCCACAGGACCAGACAGCTTGGAGTCTAGACTGCTGGGGTGTTTAGCACCTAATATCTTTGGCTGTGGGACCACAGAAAACTCATTCCTTTAGGAAGAGGGTCAGGAATAGCACTTTTCCCTCCTTGCCAGTTGGATCACACCAGTGGCATCTTTGAGAAGGAAGAGCATTGCCTTCGCAGCTGAATATCTAATGCTATAGGCAACATTTTCAGGCTTTTTCTGGATTTACGTATCATGTAAATGATTCTTAAATTCTTTAGATACCGAAATGAAGCCAGCTCTAACCTTGGCTGATAAAGCATCACCAACTGCACACTAGGATTTTCTGAAGTTATCTGTGCAGAGGAATATGGTTGTGTGTCTTTCAACTCCGCTCAATATTATCAATATTAGGCCATTAAAGGTTACTATTTGAAAACAACAGAATAAATCAAGTAGAACTATCAAGAGTGGGAGAATATGCTGTTTATTTACTACCATGTTAAATCAAAAGAGGGGAAGATGGGTAAGAATGAAAAATATTCCTTTGATTTTTTTTAACCATAGATCTTTCCCCTTTCTTTGCTGTATTTCCTAATGAAAAGAGGAAAAGTGATAAACTGTTCTTTATTCTTGTAGTCTATGAAACTACAATAGCCAAATCGAAAGCCCAAATGTTGCTAATACACTCCATTTATCTCATTTTGTTGAAACACATAAAACTAAAAGGTAGTGAAGGCCATCTATGAAATGTCTTTCTTTTCACCTTTTTTGCAAAACACACCAGAGGGAATTAAAATCTGATCAACCCTAGAAAAAAACCATGTTCGAACAGGGCAGTTGCTTTGTCTTTCGGGCACAGACACAAAAATATGGATAGGTTTATATATAAATATATATACAGTAACCAAAACCTCAAATTCAAATACACCTGAGCTTTGGGGAAGTTTGTATATTCATTCAATCTTTGTGGCTTAGGCTCATCTGTAACAGAAATATTTGCAAATAGACAGAATACTTCCTCTTTAATCTTATCTAGTGATCTGTCTGTTTGTCTGGGTTTTTCCTAGAGGTGGCCTCAGATCCTGATATCTGAGGGCTGCACGGCTAAATTAAGGCAAGATCACACCGAACTTCACAGAGGCCTTTCTTTCCTCTTGTTTGCCATGAGCATTTCTTTCATTTTAATTCATTGGGATGTAAGACAGAGCAGCCAGGCAGCCTGGCTCAGCCTCTGCTGGCCCCTGTGCTTGGCCACCTTGAGAAAATATCTCATTTTTGACTGATGTTGATTTGCTCTATGGGCAGACTGTGGCTGAGATGAACAAAATGGCTTTGCCAGAGCTGCGAGTCCTCTTTTCTGGGGCTCTTCCAGAGCACTGAGGTCATCCCAGCCTTCAGTTCCTGGCTCTGGTGCCTCTGCCAGGCCAGGCAATGTCCGAGGGTACCTCATAAGCTGCTCTTCAGGTCACACATCTCGGTGGGGCAAGTCCTGGATTCGTACCCAAGAGCTCTTTCCGCACCCACAAAGAGGATTGTTCGAGGTATCACGCCTTCAATGCCACCTTTAGGCAAGCCACTGCAGCTTGGCAATAGGAAAAAGATGGTAAAATGTTGGGATCTACCCACGTGTGCCTGGCTAATTGCTGTAAATTTATGTGCTTGAAGAACCCCAGGCACCACTGGCAAATAAACCAGATACACTGCCTTCAGTTCACGCTCTCTCGGAGGACAAGTGGTTGATGACGCTGTTTAGTAGCTGATCAGACCATGTACTGCTTAAGACAACTAACCTGCACTGTATTTTGAACAATTTGTCACAGCCCGTACCTGCATTGGTAATTATAATTACCCCTGAGATTTAGTGCACTGGGAAGGGCTCCAACTTCAACAGAGCCATGCCATGCAGAGTGGATGGAGAGAAATAGGAAGTTTTTTCAGAGTTTTATTGTGTTCTTTCCTGTCTGTGTCCCCCCACATTGCCAAGAGGGGTTTTGTCACCTCCCCGAGCGTTTTGTCGTGGGCAACTTCTCACCACTTCAGATTCTCTGCATTCACTGTGCGAGACCTCACCAATTCCTGCCAGCGCTCGTGTGGTTTATGGGTGAGAGGAGGGGAGCAGGCACATCTGAAAGGAATGCAAGAAATATAAACAATTTTATTAACAAGACCACAAAACTATTTTTTAATATATGCAGCCATTTACAAGGAGGAAATAAACAAACAAGCAGAAAAACCCACTGGGGAGACGAGGTCGGTGTCAGGGAGCACAGGGAACTGGCACAGACACTACGGGCAGGTTTGGGTAGGGTCCCTTTCCTCCACCCTACCTCCACCATGGGCTGCCCCTGGTCATTTCCAACCCTCTTCCAACTGACTCAGCAAGGTGAGCCAGTGCAGAGCCTGGCACTAAGGAGGTGGGGTGCCACGTGCATCTTGCTGCGGTGCCAGCGATGATGCCAGCTGCGTCAGGGCTCGGGCGATGACGGAGAGATGGCTGTTCATCGTCCGCAGCTCTGCCAGGATGTCGCTCACGTTTGCCGACGTCTGCTCAGAGCTCGGGGGCATGGCGTGGGCAGCCGGTGGCGTGGAAGCAGCCCCTGAAGCGCGGTCTCCCATGGGGGCCACCTGGGGATTTCCATCGTGGGAGGAGTGTGGGGGTGTGCTGCTGCAGCATTTCATGCCTTCCAGGGAGCCCGTTCTAACGGGTAGCTGGTCTTCCTCCTTCCCTCGCATGGTGGCAAGGGTTGCAGAAGCAAGAAAGGGCAGCCAGTTGATGAGGTGCGTGGCACTGCCAGGTGGGACTACCGGCAAATAAAGTCCAGGGTGCAGGGATGGAGTAGAGGCAGGCGGTGCAGTGAGAGAAGGGACTCCAGGGTGAACGGTGGCAGCAGAAGCTGATGTTGACGGTGGAATAGGAAGTGGTTTGGGGTGTAAGGCTGCAACACAGGCAGGTAATGGTGGTGAAAATGATGCAGTACCAGTGTCAGAGGAAGAGGAGGGTGATGCTGGAGCTGTGAAAGGTCCAGGTTCTTCAGAGGTTGGTGGTGAAGTGGCAGCAGGTGGAGCATCTGGCGTGCAAGGGTCTGAGTCTGCAAGGAAGACACATTGTGAGCCTTGATTCACATGTCTACTTACATACAGAGACGGTTCCTTGCTATAACTCCAGTGGTACTAGGCCTTTTTGATGCAAATCACAATTTCATTAGCTGGTAGTGATACTCTCTGTAGTCCAAGTAGAAAAGAACAGACATACTCAAAGACAAGACCCTACTGTAGGTATATTTAACACTACAAATCTAGACTATCCTTCCACTCTCATTCTTCATAAAGCCTGCGGACAGACTTTAACATTTTTCTGGTTGACGTCTCATATGTATGCGTTAGCTGGTGAATTACTTACTGTGTTTTCCTGGCCAGCCACAGAATGATGGTAATGTCCTAACTGACTCAGATCTCCCCTGGAGATGTGAGAGCTGGACGTCTGCTGCTGGAGCCAAAGTTAATTCCTGTTTCATAGAGGGTCCCAGTTTTCAGCATTCTGGTTTGAACAGACAGGTCAACACCAGAAACAGCAAGAGCTAGTTGGTGGCTTGAACTCTTCAATAATTTTATTTTCTGTGTGGAAGCATGACAAGGTTCACAAAATTAAACTTAGACATGGATCCCTGCCTGTAGATATTTAGCAGCTTCGGTTATGAAAATCAAAAGAGAATGAGAAAGAAATTGCTGACACTGTGAATCCCAGCTTGACACGTATGCCACCTTGCAAGCAGTGCCAGTGTCCACTAAAGTCATTAGAAACACGCTTGCTTGGACTGAGTTCGACATACACAATTTAGGATGACAGAGCAGCCTCCGGGGAATACGCAAAGACTTCGAGAGCCATGCTATGGTCCAAGGTGGTCTACCCACTGTGCCCAGTTGGTAAATACTGTATGGTAAGGATGAACCTATTTTTAGAATAATTCTGAAGCCAGAAATAAAATAGGAAATGTTAGCCTTTCAACAGTCTCAAAGATCTGCATAAATGGAATTACTATGCCATGCCACAGATCTTTATTTTAGCATTGGGAACACATTATACAGAAGGTGGTGAGATGCTACAGGAATGGTTGGTGTAAGACAGATGGATTTTAAAACTACTTCTGCTGCAATTAAGTGCAAATTTTAAGGAACTGCTGTGGATACAAAGACACAAATTAATAGATTTATCTAGGTTAAGACAACCTAGAGAAAGCCAAGTACCAAGGTGTTAACACCATACTATTATTATTTCTGGCATCTAAAAAACCTGATGTGAGAAATCCGTTTTCATTACTGCCTGGTTTGGTATTCCAGATAGCAAACTGAAACTGTGAGTCAAAAGCAAAAGAAGGCTTTTCCCTGCCATTTCTAACACCAAACCAACTGGATATGCAGCCTACAAAAGTCCATCTTTCTGCCACCTGGGACCACCATGTTCTCCCTAACCAAACACACATGTTGGTTGGAGGGCATTATGACACAAAATTCAGCATGTCCTTATGTCCCTGAGATTTTTATGGAAAATTACTGCAGGTTCCTTGAAACAGTTTCCGTCCTTTGCGTATTGGCTTTCTTCCCAATGCAAAGTCTTTGCCTACACAGGCACTCTATCCCTGTTCACTGAGGTGGCCTGAGGATGCTGGATGTTGTGTTTCCAAAGTCTCATTGACTGGGATTTGGTTTTTCAAAACAAAAACAAAAATAAAGCACGGTTCAAATCCAGGTTCCATTTCCATCCAAACCACCAAAGTTTGCAAAGGGTGAGATGAAAGGTTCAGGTTTGGCTCAACCGTGGTGTTAACCAGAGCAGTATTTATGGTCCATATATAGCACGGCTAATCCCTGTCCACACTGGCCAAATGAATCAAATTAAGTGTAATGCTTTTCCATACATTGGAGAGCAAAGGAAGCTTGACAAACCTTGAGGTAATCTGGTTTAGCACTGTGACAAATAACTGACACAAATTATTCTTAAATAGCTAATGAGTAGTTGGAGTTAAAACACAAGGAGTAGTAACTAGTGCAGACAAAAACAGACACAAAAATCTGGTCACCAAAGGCTCTTCTTTTCAGCTGCAATCTTCCCAAACACTGTGGCTTCCCTATCAGAAGCCACAGCTTTGTCATCCCCCTAATCCTCCCTTAAGATTTATTTATGCCATGCAGTCTTTTAAACACATCATGCTCAGCTTGATCGGGCTGCCATACTTCCATGTAAGAAATTCCACATGGGGCATCCAGGCGTCCATGCAGGCGTCCTGGCGTATCCAGGACATGTGGAAGCTGTTGCACCACTCAGATCAATGGCCGAGTATGTGCACAGCTGACATAGTGCAGCCTGAGCACCCAGAGCAACTGCTTGTCTGGACAGGATCTGACCCAACTGCTCAATGTCCAAAGACCCAAATCTATGATGAAAATTGCAGAATCACAGCATCACTGAGGTTGGGAAGGACCTCTGGAGACTTTCTAGTCACAGCCCCTGCTCAAAGCAGGGTCACCTAGGGTCAATAATTTTTTCTCCATAGGCAAAATTTCAAGGACATGTTTGAGAAGGCCCAGGGATATGGAAGTCCTAAGCACAATGAAGCATGGAGCAAGCTACTACAGTCGCTTCTCATATACAACAGGGTGATTCTGTTTATTTCCTTCCTCTCTAATTTTGTTTTTTTATCTGAATGTTGCAACTCATCACAACTCTAGTGCTTCCATTTTCACTTATCTGTACAGCCCCAGTCGAAAGAGATTCTTCTTAATTGGCACATTCTTGGAGGTGTTAGATCGGCATCTAGATAGATCTATAGCTAAGTGGGGTTGGATGGATGCCTGTAGAGTAGAGAGATGTTGAAGTCGAGGTGCTCAGACAAGTACAATGACCTTCCACAAACATATCAACGCACATCTGCATGGTCATTCAGCATCGTCCAGTACACCCCAGTCTACAGAAGACGGGTAGGTACTATAGCATACTCCCACATAGAATGACTATTCAAGGAAGGCCTATAGCTTAGCAGAAAAGGTATTTCTCCGGTTAGGGAAGTTAATCCAGGACTCAGAAAACTTGGGTTAGGATCCAATTCATCTAAACAAATGAATTTTAAGCATCTAGTGAAGAAATTCCCTGAAAGCACCTCCATTTTCTATGTTGTGCATAGAGGGAAAGCCCCCAAAAGGAAGACCCGTACGCTGTATCTCTCTAAGCAGACTGAGAGTCACTCCCTTCTTTCTACTGAGTGCATAGGAAGCTTGGCCTCATCCTTTATGGGAACTGGTTTACTGAGATGGGATTCACATCACCTTTAACTTTAGCAGTTTACAGTACAGACGTCTACATCTTACCTAATTCCCTACCCTTTCTTCACAGTCAGTGGATTAATTAGGTCTAGTATCACCTCTTTATTGTCAGAATGAGAAACTTGTCCTCATTTCTTTGCTGAGGGTAACTAACTCGGATGTGGATGCCATGCACCAAAAATGTCTACATTTCAAAAGAGAACTCCTATACCAGGTGCATAAAAAGAAGATGGATGCTCAGAAACACGGGATGCCTGACATTCACTGCTCTCCTGACCTACTACGGATCTCTGAAAGAAAAAGCAGTTGTGCATCTTTGTGTTACCTATTTGCTAAAAGTTTAATAGGCTGCCCTGTGAGAATGGAGAAACTAAAGTTATTTTACACGCATTCATCTGTATGAGAAGTGCATGCATTTAACTTTTCAGTCTTGGCTGTCTTAGCTGCTTTTGTTTGACTACTGATTTTATCTGTCTTGCAGCCAAATTGCTGCAAACTCTGATTTTTTAGTCTTCTATCAGTTAACAGGGAAAGGTCTGTGAAGGAGCAACCTTGAGGGAAAAGCAGGGGCATGACTTTCCCCTGGCTATCACACTGCATGGGATCCAGCTCATCCAACGTTAGCCATTCAGCTGGCATCTAGTGCAAGGCAGTCACCCGGGCTCCAGCAGAGAAAGAAGCACCTCCGGGCACACGACATCCCAAGCTATCAGGTCCCCAAGAAGGGTGGGAGGATCATGCTCTGGAGTGTCGCTCCTCCTCCAACACTTCTTGTAGGACTAAGTTAACTATCTTAGATGGGCTGACTAAGTTCTAAATGGATGAAGTTAGGTGAATTGGACTCCTTGCTTTATATATAGATTTGGGACATAATTTCCAATCAAATCAGAATAAAAAGTGGGTAGTGCATCCTCTGCGTTCTTGTGCAAGGCATAAAACTATTGGAGATAAGGTTTAAGGAGCGAGAGAGTAGAGACTTAGGTCATCTACAATGCTTCAAGGTCAGGTTGGATGGGGCTCTGAGAAACCTGACCTAGCTGAAGATGTCCCTGCTCATTGCAGGGCAGTTGGATTAGATGGCCTTTAAGGTCCCTTCCAACCCAAACTATTCTATGATCCTATTTTTCCATGATTCTATGATTCAAGAAATTAGCTGGTGGTTCAGAAGGTGATAAACTTCCAAATGAGACATCACTGAACAAATAACCTATTTCAATGGTAAGGATACTGAGATGTTGAAATGAGTCATGTAGTCCTTTCAATGATACAGCAACCTGCAGGAGGCCTTTGTGCACTGTCCTTTCTGCTCAGGTTTATGAAGTTGCTCTAAAGCTAGCAGCATCTGCGTGTGTGCCTGTGAGACCGAGTGCGTGCACGTACTCCCACTTCGTTTTGCAGCTGCTTCCCAACAAAGTCTAAATATATGCCTGCCTCCTCTTTCTGCTAAGAAGTGAAACTGAAGTTCCTAACAGCTTGTGGTAAATGAAAGTCCAATGGTAGTGTCTGCGTGAGCGAGGGTGGTACTGCTTTTGTACGGACAAAGTCCATCTTTGGAATCCGAATCTGAAGCCAGCCCCCCTGTGCTGCTCAGCTTTGGTTCAGATACAGAGTGGCATTGCTTCCCACTGCTGGGCTGCAATCAAACTTCGAAGGGCTTCAAGTTGTAAATCAAGTTTAGAAGGGATTAAATTACAGTATTGGGCAAAGAGACTACTGAACACTACTTTAGAATAGGTCTGAACAAAAACATTAGGATGAGCACTCCAGGATCAGTGTTTGCATATGCGTGATTTCAGAAACTGAATTTGGTTCCAGATATTGTGTCTAGCATCTCTTCTTTGTAAAAATCCAAAACAGCTCTGCGTTCATGTGCTTTTGAGTGAGCAGCTTAGAAATGCACAGAAAATTCATAAAAGCATTAGGCAAGTTTATTGCTAGTTACTTTTTAGATAAAGCAAATCACATTTATATCCTAGGAATCCACTCCTCTCTGCATATATGGAAATATCCAAAAATATCATATATATATAGATGCTGCAATCTTATTGACAAAAATTGTTGCATGTAATTGAATATGCCCAGTCAAGATCAGGGGTCTTGTACAAAATATTAATTTGAAAAAACACATCAATAAATCACAGTGTTCAAAATCAGCCCTATTCCTCTAATTTTCAAACTCAATCTCACCCATCATTCCCACAATTTAAAAAAAAAAAAAAAAGGAATTTTGAATTTTGGAAATAATTGTTAGTTACCAGAACCACGCTGTAATGGGGCATGTGGCAAAGTCTGTCCCAGAGTCCAAGATGTTTCACCAAAAATACCCTAACTCTGTCTTTGTGCTGTCAAATTAGAAACCTACTGGTTGAGTCACTTCAGCAAGGCTCCTTCCTCTGGCCTCTTGCTCTTTAAGCAACCTAACAACCATCCACAAGCTGCTCTAGAGATTATAATTCGCTTATGAGTTTTTCTGACTACATAAAGCCAAGGCATCTCTTTGGAATTCTTTTTTTTTTTTTTTTTTTTAATAATTGTGGTCAGTTTTGGGGTCTGTTTCTCTTCTTTCAGGTACAATACACCAGGCCTAGCTGGACTGGGCTTTATGTGACTAATCACATTATGACTCCTGTGGAGTTATGCTCTTTCAAAATTTCTTGAGTAATAGTCTGTTATGAGTACATATTTATTCCCATGTCATGCGAACAAATTTGTTCTCACAGTTTGTCATGGGCCATCTGCTTTTTCATCTTTGTCCCTGGCTTAATTTCAGTGAGATTTTATTCACTTCCTGACAAAATGTGCATTTGGGATCAGATTTTCCAAGAACCTGAGGTCCTTCTTTGACACCTACGGGACAAATCCAGACTTTCTGAAGTGCTCTGCAGCTCCTGTTGTTTTCTAAAAAAGAAGAGTCCCTGAGGATGCCCTGACATCTCAGCGTGGATGGGGAATGGGAAAAGAGGAGGTAGGCACGCTGGAGAGGTAATATTGTTGGGCAGCAG
>Ga0181612_123745_pt1 | contig 15049 bp, 11 predicted proteins | sample HoacroProtozoa21_FD_119630 | JGI IMG/M metagenome (GOLD analysis project Ga0181612, IMG submission 119630) | Hoatzin crop microbial communities from Cojedes, Venezuel. Combined Assembly of Gp0051906, Gp0051904, Gp0051908 | reverse complement strand
TGCCTCTTTCTTTCCATTCTCCTCCGCACGCCGGCGGGGGGAGGGGCGGCCGCGTGGCGCTTTTGTTGCTGGCGGCAGCTGAAACCAAGACAAGAATGTATTTTATCTTCACCTTTTTTGCACTGGTTTTGTTTCTATATGTAGCAGACTAAAAATACATTTATCAAAACTGAGAAGTTCCTCTAGCTCCATGAATCACTTTCCTGGCTTACTTTGGAACAAGTAATCCACATAATACTAGTTGTCATGTAAGAGTTACTGGGGATACATTTGAATTTTACCTCAATCTTTCTTTGTAGCAATTTTCAAATTCAGGGACATGGTAAGAGTTCTCAGAATGCTGAGTCTTGGCCCCATGCTGGAGTGAAATGAAAGGAATTCAGCCTTGCATGATATTTCAGAAATATGTTGACTTTGTACAAAATCCCCCTTCAGCAGAAGATCACATATTTCAAGTAATTTGTGTTAGCTCAGTAGATGCTGAGGAAATAGGCCTGAAACGTTGCAGTATTCAAATAAGATCATCATTCGGAATATGCCCTTTTAATTTCAGTGGATAAATTGAAGTTCTGTACATAACTGGAGTCTAAATCTTCCTGATACGATATGTACCAAGAATAACTGTCCTTCTAAATTCCTGAAAACCAAAAACACTGTAGACCTTACTGATCTGCTGTACTGGTTTATACCTTCTCTCCACCCTCCCTGTCTCCAGTGTCATATATAAGCCCCTTCTCTCGGCCTCAGTTGCTCATCAGCCTCTGTACAGCACTCCAGAAACACACAGTCTGAGGCAAGTGGATGTGCAGCTGAAGGCAAGTTACTCCTATCAGTCTGTTGGTGGTCTGACAACTTACTCCTGTTCTCTTCATGGCTGAAAAGGAGAAACTGTCTTTCTTGGGAAAAAGTAAAGGTCAAAAACTGATCCCTCCATGTCACTTTAAGTGCTGTGTTATGTTCTGATAGAACCTGATATTTTAAAAATAAAAATTTGAAAATTTTTTTTTTAAATTGTCAATCCAACACAGAGGTGGCTTCACTACATACAGTCAAGCTATTCAAAGCATTGTACCCACATCTATACCAGCCTATTTAAATGTATTAATTGCAGAGTTAAGATTAATGTCTTGACCTCTGGATATGAACTAGAATAAACCCACTTCCAATGAATGTTCACTTGGCAAACCCTACTCATAGTATTGAGTCTTGCTGCTCCCAGACTGTGTATGAAGTCTCAGATATGCCCTGATCTTCTGTTGTGTTCAAAGACTCTGGGATTCCTTTGACATGACTTACTCTGCATGTAGAATAACTGTCCTATCTTTCCAGGCAGTTGAGAAATTTACCCCTCTCCTATATATAAAAAGTATCTAATATATGCACTCGCAGCTTTTTGGGTTGGGTTTATTTATTTACATCCTACAGTGCAAACAGATGGGTTCTAGTGAAAGCTATCAATTGAGTACAATTAAGTGTAGAAGACCTGAAAATTGAATTCAGGTCTTCTGTATAACCTTACAGAGTCATGGGACTCAGCCCTCAATGGAGCTTAGGTTTGTTCTCGTACTTTAACAGCAGCTTCCTAGCTGTGGTCAAACACCCATGTGTAGACCCAATATAACTTTTAGTCCTGTAAAAGTAAACGTTCAGGACATCAGAGAACTCTGTGCCCTGAATTATCATTTTGTCCCATGCAATTGTGCAGTACTCAAAAAGGTTCTCTGTCTTTATAAATTATGCTTTCACAGAACTATTAAAAGGCAGGCTACTAGCATATAATTGAGTGATGAGAGCTAACTCAGGCACAATTATTCCACTCCACCCAACAAGCGAAGAAGATTCTGCAGCTTCATGACAGTGTTCTAAATTAAATATACACTTGTCACTTCATTGTCCGTCAGTCTTAGGCTTCATAACTTGAGTCCATTCCTCACCTTGGCTTAGGCTTATTTTTACTCTTTATTTGTTGCACATGCTCCACAATGATGCACACAGGCATCTAACATCTTAGTTTATTTACTATTGTTAGTTGTGCACTGTAAACTGCATGTGAGGCTTACAGATTGGGGTGATCCCAGATGTTTCTGCTACAAGTAACTGAAAAGCAGTTGTGGGAGATGCTGTGGGGGGAGAGAGAAGCAGTTTAGGATTTTTGGGGGTTTCAGACTGTGGTAGAAAATGGTCTTCTATTATTTTCATATTGCAAATAGAAGTCTTATTTTTGTCATGGATTTGAAGAAGTTATTTTCCTTTCTATTGCACATGCTACCTCTGTTCCTTGTTCCCACTACTTAAATGGGTGTTGGTTGACATTCTGAAATGGTTTTCAACATAAGGAAAGCAACTGGGAGACAGTCAAAATGGAATTGCTGTCCCAGTTTGCAAAGTCGCCTTTAAAGCCTACTGTTTACCAATCCAGTATATTAGTTTTGTATCTTAGTGATAGTTATTGTGTTAATCTAATTTCAAATGAATTCTTTTGCTCTATGAACAAACCAACTCCTTTCCTACTCCTTGAAAAAAAAAACCAATCCTGGGGATCCAAAGCCCTCATATATACAAAATACTTCATACAATACTAGCTCAGGAGTTTTGCTAGCAAACAGAAAATCTGATGTTCATTGTACTCAATTCTCATCTTATTCTCTGTTTTTCATAGGATCTTACAGTGCCAGTCAAGGTATAAATTGCATCCGTGAAGATGTTGCTTCATATATTGAAAGAAGAGATGGAGGGGTTCCTGCAGATCCAGATAACATATATCTTACCACTGGGGCAAGTGATGGTATTGCTGTAAGTTTTAAAATTAAACCTGTCTCTTCCTGGTATAAACTGTAAATTGTCAGTTACCTTTGGAAATACAGATCTCTATTGAACATCTGCTCTCACAAACTCCCTTGTGTTTGATCCAACAGATACTGACATCTCATTAAGTGGATATCCAATACACCCAATTATGTGGATATAAGATGCCAGCTAAGCAACAGGCGCCTGGAGACAAAGTCTCTTAATATACATTAACTTGTACCATTTGTAAAGGTAGTATAAACTACACAGGTGCCTAAATATACATTTAGGAGATTCAGACCATTCAGACTAAATAATGGTGTGCTCAGTGATTAAAATATGTAAGCACTGACGACTAGAGGGCATGAATCAGTGGCAGAGAGAAGAGGGAATGACCTCAGAGGTGGGAAGTCTCAGCAGCTCTTCTTCCTAGTAAACACTCTGCTAGTGCAGATTAATGGCAGTGAAAATCCCAAATATCTATTTCAACTTGTCTGGAAGAAAATTCAGGTTTTGGCTTCAACCAAGGTTCAAAGATGTTCCTCAGTTAAGACAGCAATAACTGCCTCTATTAGATTTTTCCTTTACACAGACACATTTACTGATACTACAACAACCAGCAGTTCTTTGCTTTTATTAAGGCAGCCTTTCATAGCTTGTTTGTAAAAGGTGGTGGGTTTTTTTAAATGACATCTAGTGGCAGAGTTCAGAATGGCAACGGTGTGACATGAACAGTTCTCCAGATGTCTCCAGTGAATTGGCTTTCCAGACTCTATGATGCCAAGTGTTATACTGAGAGCTTGTCGGGAATGGCAGCGCGGCATATCAAAGCTATACCATGCTTACTTGATTTCACCAGTGATGAAAAGTCCGCAGTACAATGAGTCTCATTACTTGGCACTTCCAAGGATAAAGCGACTATTGTTTCATAACTTGTGGGACAGAGGGTGTTAAAAGAGTTTTTAAATTTGCATTTGGTCCTGATTATACATTTTGGATGCTTGGTATTTTTAAACTAGTGGTGGGTACAAAATTATGTTGATTATAAATCCTTAGCTTAGCAGCTGAGTTAGTATGTGATGAGAGGCACAGAAAGGCAGATTTTGTTCTAGAACCAATGAGAAACTTAAAGGATACAGCTGTTGTATCTGAAGAAATATTTTTGGTTTACACTATCCATTAACTGTTGATAAGGATACCTGCTTTGACTGAAACTGCAGTTCAGAGTTTTCCCTTGATTATAAAGGCAAGAAATCTCTCCACTTCTTGCACCAAATGCACTCTTTTATTTAATTCACATATAAAAAGCCTACACATAGACACACACGGACACACAGCTGTTGGGCACAGGTAAATCCTCTGTACTGACCTTAGCACAAGCATTACACTTCTGTCTGTATCTTTTGGGCACAAAGTGCATATGATACATTCGATTTCCATCCCAAGATATGCAGACTTTTGGTCTCTTCCATTACTTGAAAATGAAACCATAATGCGAGTGGCTAGCTTTGCTCCCACCTGGCCACAATTGCCCCTAATCTAAAATAGTTCTCTCCGTTCGAAAGGAGAACCTCCACAGGCCCTAGTTCTAATTTCTGGTTTTATTTATTGGCCTCTTGTGTTTAGTGACATGAGTGGAAGGCAACAAGGAACAACTAGCTGAGGCTTCTTTGCTTACAACTGGGCACAGTAGAAAAATCATGATCTTGACATTCCTGCTTCCAGCTCTCCCTCCAGCCTTGTGGCCAGAATGTTTTTCCTAAATTTTGGAGTTGATCAGACATGACCTTTAGAAGCCGTGACATGCAGAGGAATTCCATTAAGCTGAGTCAGACCATCCTCACTCAGCCAGTAACTTAACTTGAAATAAATAAATGCCCTTTGATATGAGAAAATGACTGTATGCTTCTAGAATAGCAATCTACCTTAAGTCCAGATTTTTAATGGAAGATCAGTAACTTATTCTAGAGTATACTATTGATTCTGGTATGTGATTTTTTTTTTTTTTTTTTTCTACTTTCTCCCCAGACAATTTTAAAGATCCTGGTCTCAGGAGGTGGAAAATCCCGAACAGGAGTGATGATCCCTATACCACAATACCCCTTATATTCAGCAGCCATATCTGAACTAGATGCTATCCAGGTGAACTACTATTTGGATGAAGAAAATTGCTGGGCTTTAGATGTGAATGAACTTCGCCGTTCCTTGAATGAAGCTAAGGCATATTGCAACCCAAAAGTCCTCTGCATCATCAACCCCGGCAATCCCACAGGTCTATAGCAATTTTGTTTAATGGATGGGTTTTAAGACCCATTTTTTTTCCCTCTTTCATTCAACATTGCAGGCAAATCCTACATACATGTCACATATGTAAAGCTGAATTGTAGAGATCAGTGCTCTAAGCAGGACAGTATATCATACTTTTAGAAACTTCTTTTCAGTATCGTGGAACTCCAGGGATTTAGGAAGAAAGGAGGGAGCAGGTTCACTTCACTGAATCCCCTCTGAAGCCACTACTTCCACTGAACTCTTGCAGACTTCTGGAATGACTTTCAGTCACTCTTGGTCTTTATCAAAGACCTTGTCTCTGACATGGCCTGTAGCCTCTTGCCTCTGAGAGGCAATGACTACAGATACACTCTGAACTCAATGGCAACCACTGCCTTCCTCAGAACACTTTAGTTTTTTGGGTAGTTGAGGTTGATTAGTGAGAAACTAGCTCCCACTTGATTACTGTATCTCACACTTCCTTTGCTTGAGATGGACTATGTTACCTTGAACCACAATTCCTCAAAAACGTTCCTTATTTTCACACTTAGTGAATTGAATTCTAAAATTCAATAGCACTTTTCTGAGAAAGAGGGATATCTTACTGAAAAGCTAGTAGTCTAGGTCTGGGTGAAAGGATTTGTATATATGTGCTCCACTAACTTTCTTCTTGCTTTAAAAATCAAACTACAGGACAGGTGCAGAACAGAAAGTGCATTGAAGATGTGATACACTTTGCTTGGGAAGAGAAACTTTTTCTTCTGGCTGATGAGGTAATGGAATATTCTGTTCTCTCAAAAGCACAGCTAAGAGTAGGTGTAATTTTGTTCAATGTGTGGTGTTTTTTAAGCACAGGGAACAGACTCTCTGTTATCATAGTAAGACATGAACAAACATGGAAGATTCTTAACAACAGAAGATTAATATGAGAGGTGGCTTGATCTGGATTTGAACTAGAGGGAAAGCATAGGGGACACAAGCAAGGAGACACAAGCAGGAACTTGTTCTGGAACTGACCTAAAAACCTGTGTGATACTCAGACCACTTCAAATGAAAGAAACAGAAGGAAAATCAATTTAAACTTACAAGGAAAGGTGAAATTCTACAAAGAAGCTCACTGTTCTTCCAAAGGCTAAACTATTAAGTATGGCCACATGAGATAAAATGTATCATTACAGTAACTATTACTTGACAAAGAACCTTGTGTCTTCTAACTGCTTTAAGTTTTGAGTGTTACCACTGTTTCTTGAGTTCAGATCTGGCTCTCTAAAAGGCCATCTTTTATCCGTAGTTGGGGGAACAGAGCACATTAATGTCTTCTGACTGTTCAGGTTTACCAGGACAATGTGTACTCTGAAGGATGCCAGTTTCATTCTTTCAAAAAGATTCTGTATGAGATGGGACCCGAGTACTATAACAATGTTGAGCTGGCCTCTTTTCACTCCACCTCTAAGGGATACATGGGCGAGTAAGTCTGCTTTAGTTTTTTTATTTCATCTCCCTCATTAATCTGGTTGGACAGCCGTTTCATGTTAGTGACCTGAAGGTAATCCACTGTCTTCTATTAATTTCAACTAAAAACTATTAAGAAAAGGAAAACAAGCGTTTACAACACAGAGTAATGCATTAGCTTAGTGGTTTTCAAAGTACCAAATAATGAGTATATTTATTTCACACACCTAATGCCTCCGTTCCACAAAGGTGAAAACCGGACCTGTGATAAAGGCAAATACAGTCTCCATCATTCAAGGGAACCGCTTAAGAATCACTGGGACATTTGATATTACAAATGTTTGGGTTTGGTTGTTTTGGGGAGGAAGAGGTGGAAGAAAAATAATTTTCTGATTAAATGAATGCTGCTACAGCCATATGTTCTTGTTCTGAAGAGCAAACAATCCAAGTTAATTGTTAACTTGCCTAACAGGGAAGATGCATATACACAGTTTTCTCTGTATGGGATACTAGGGTTTAATGACATACCATTTAGTTCCATCTTAAAACATTATCAGTACAGCAGCTGTTTCAACAACCTGTATGTTACGTATTGTAAGATCTTCATTAATTGTCTTTCCACTTCTGCAGTTATTTTCATTGCTTTTCCAGTATTGATACGCTTGAGGTTAACAGATCTTTTCTGTTCACTTTAATCACAGATGTGGCTACAGAGGGGGTTACATGGAGGTCATTAACTTGCACCCAGAAATTAAAGGACAGCTTGTTAAGCTGCTTTCTGTTCGCCTTTGTCCGCCAGTCTCCGGACAAGCAGCAATGGATATTGTAGTGAATCCTCCCATACCTGGAGAAGAATCTTACTCACAGTTCATAAAGGTCAACAATAACATGCTTGCTCTTTTTGTGCATTTCCAAAATCTATCCTAAGTCTTGTGAACTCAAAATACACACACAGTCCAGACTTCTTTCGTCTCAGACAATCCTGTAATAACACCAATTGATGGAACTATGCAGGATATTTTAAATTAACTCAATATGACTACCTTTAAAAATATTTTTTATTCCTTTTATGGTTCCTTTGTTTAGGAGCCAAAACAAGCTAAGAAGGCATTATCAGATCAGCTTTCTTGCTGATAAATTCAACTTTTCTCCCGTGTTTAGCATGAGAAAAGAATTACTAAATAGGATTTGCTTTTACTAAAATCTAAACAGGGGTGTAAGTTCAAATACAGTTATAAAATCAGCCTGATTCTTAAGTATCCGCTGCCTCTGTATACATATACTCTGAACAACATGGTATTCTATATTAAAGTATACATAGTTTCTCACTTGTAAAAATGAAACTGAATCTGGCTTAAGAAATTACAGTATTGAGACAGATCAAAGGTTCAGCAGACATGGTCTCTAAAAATACCCAGAGGTGGCTGCTCAGAAGGAAGAATGTAAGAAGAGGGCATGCAGATAGATGCTTCTGCAGTTTACTGTCTATCTAGAACACTTTGTAGTTGTATCCTGCTAATGCCTTTTTGCATTGCTGTCCTTAAGACTACAGCTGGAATTAGGAACATCATTTGCTCTAATAGCTCAGCAAAGCCTGAAAAGTGCTTAATTCGGGGAAGGCTTCCTGAAGCATCAGTTTTCTCTGGTGTTTTTATTGTTACTTCAAATATGTCACACTGCACACCTTCCTTTTAAACAGGAGAAAGAGTCTGTTTTGAATAACCTTGCCAAAAAAGCCAAACTAACAGAAGACATGTTTAACAAGGTACCAGGAATTCACTGCAATCCACTTCAAGGAGCTATGTATGCTTTCCCACGGATCTTTATTCCTTCCAAAGCCATTGAGGAAGCAAAGGTCAGTCAGTCATTTTACCCTAATCCATTTTAACCTTCACACACTTGTGCTTGCCACTTATAATGACGAATTTTTATTCCAGAGATAGAATAAGCTCATGTAGTTACAGAAGCAGGACTTCATTGAACTACGTATGATCTTAAATATAACATGACCTTTATTTTAAGAGAGGAAAACAAAACAGAGCATTTCATCACAGTGGTAAGGCTTCCAGGTTGAGAATGCTACCCAAGGATGTTAGTGTTAAATAGATTACATCATAGGGTGGGCAAGTAGCTGGAACTGTGCAAATTCCAAATTGCTGCCTGTGCCTGGGCTAGGCAAGCCAGCATATGCGACAGGGCTTGCGAATGGCAGTGTGCTACTGACCCTGCAAAAGAAGCCCCATTCAGCAAGTGTGGGAAAGAGGGAGGCAGGCTTCCTTACAAATTCTACTTCCGTACAATACCTTTTTGTATTTGGGTTGGTAAGCTACGTTACTAAATGACCAGTCTTTTTGTTCCTAACTAGATCTCCATTACCTAATGTGTAACATTCACTTTTTAAAGGGAGTTTTATCAACATAGCTGAGGACAAAAATAGGGCTGTTTTTCAGCTGATTATTTGATTAGGCATATAACCTGCATGTATTTAAGAACTTCCATAGTTATTAATCAGGGGACTTTATAGTCAGCAGATAATTCAGGGGAAAAAATAGTAACTGCCAATGGAACTGGAACACACAGCTCTCAAATTAATTTCGTCTTGTCAAATGTCAGTGGGTTAGATTTTTGTAAGTATAATTTTGAGACATTTGACAAAAAGTTACAAGCAAGTCAAGGAGAAAAACAAAAATATGTAAAACCTTTCTTTTGAAGTGAGTGTTTTGTGCAGGTTCTTCAGACTTGTTCCTTCATGAAGTAGTTATTTAATTCACAGTGTGAACTGTCCCATTAACAACTGTTCTTAATCTTCTTTAGTAAATAGAATAAGAAACTAATAATATGAGATAAGGTTTCAGGGAAAAAAGCAGTCATGACATTCTATATATTTGGAATATTTTGACTTCAGTAATTCCAAAGCATCCCTTCTCTTAGGCGCATAAAATGGCACCTGATATGTTCTACTGCATGAAACTTCTGGAAGAGACTGGAATATGTGTTGTACCTGGAAGTGGATTCGGCCAAAGAGAAGGAAGCTACCATTTCAGGTACAGTTTCTGTTTGTTTAAAATCAAATGAACTGTAATAAGCTAAGTACCATCCCACCACTTTCTCTTCTGATTAAATATAAGGATTTTCATTTCAGTTTATGTTGTCTCACTTCCTACTGGATATTTTCTGTAGACCAACAGCTAGGTCAAAGACCTGGTCTGCTAGATAGAGCTATTCAGGTTTTTACAGTGTTTTCACAGCTTGCTGACATAGTTTTACTCTATTTTTATACAATGACATTTGAAATGCTTTCTCCATGAATACAAGAAATAATAATAGCTTATACTCTAATCTTAAAGTTGGCTAAGGCATTACAGAAATTGCCCTGCTTTCTTCGGGGGTGGGGGGATTGAACAGTGTTCCCGTATGGAGAAACTGCATGAAAGATGCAGTATCTTCCCTATAAATCTGCTCCCTAAACATGCTGAATAACTCTTCACTGTACCAAAACAAGATGTTGGACTGAATCTTCTAATACCAAAACTGTGAACGTAAATTCTATTGCTTTTGCTTCCAATAAAAAGCACTTTACTCCAGCCAAGCCACTGACAGCTAGAATTTATCATGGAATTTATTCTTGTTCAGTCTGAAGCAACGTAACAGAGGGTACCTTTAGCAATGATAGTTCTGCAACACAGATAACTGGGTTAGACATCTGGGTGCATGCAGCTCCCGGAAGAAGCTAGTGTGAGTCCATTCCTGTACCAGTGTGGGAAAAACATTTTTTTCTGTAGGCCTTGCATACAGTCTTGTATATATACTTAACATGATTTTCAGATTATGCAGAAGGAAAAAGGGACTAAAAACTGCAGTGTGGGATATTGAATTGTTGTAATGCTTCTCAATTAAGTTTTCAATTAAAAAAGACATGTACGTTTACTCACAACTGCCTGCCCCTAAAGCTCAAAAACCTGGGTATAATTTGGCATAACTGCTCCAAAAATGGAAAATGAATTGCTGTAATTTCTTACTGATAACTTTCTTTATCACTCAACAGAAGATAAAAATTCTTGAATTCCCATATATTAACTAATTAAAAAAAATTACTCTAGTTTAATAGTATAGTTCAATTAAAGCATAAATGCAGAAAAGAAGAAAATCACATCAAAACAGATATTAAACTTAACACATTACTAGCTGTGCCCTGAGATTAATCAAGATCTGTGCAAAGTTCACAGTTTAGTTTGTTTTGACAATAATGTGAGTTGTTTTTTTTCTTCCTTTAAATATTATTTTTCAGAATGACCATTCTTCCTCCAGTAGAGAAGCTGAAGATCCTACTGGAGAAAGTGAAAGACTTCCACATAGAGTTTCTTGAAAAATACGCATGAAACTGTGGCTTTTTCCCCTCATCCTCTCCCCTTTAAGGCGAATGCAGAAAATGAACGAAGACGTGCTAAGAATGTGCTGTTCATCTAATTTAACGAAATTCTAAATAGACAGAATCCATCTCAGATACTGCTACAACTTATTGGACTATTAAATTTAATGTCTGGTATAGAAGATGTTACACCAACTTTTTTTTTAAGGGGAAGTGGAGAATGTGAAGAAAGCAGTGAGAAGAAAGAGTCAGTAAATGATTTTGTGCCTTGATTGGAAGTTACATTCATGAACTTTTGACTCAATAGGTTGGGGAAAGGAGTTGCTCATTAAAATTACTTTGTTGTGTGTTTTTTGTTTTTACAAAACAGAAATGCCAAGAGCAACTGTTTAGCTAGGAACATGTTTCCCATCTTAAAATTCTACTAAACAAAAATTCAAAAGCCTACATTATAGGTGTTGTTTAATTTACTTTTTTCTGTTCTTGTTAAGTATGAAGTGTTCTCCAAATCTGATTAAGCATGTAGGTACAGTGTACTTATTTAAACAAAAAATCTTTGGCAGATGTACACAGGTACCTTTGAACTTCTGTTAAAAAGAAATCCTGCCATCATAGCATAATCTGAGTGGAATGTATAATTTGGATCAGAGGAGTGAACACGGTGCCTGCTTGAACCCTAGTTTTATGGAACTGAAACATAATGAGGAATATTAGCTTCTTATTCATATGCTATTCAACACGTTATCCCAGCATAAAAGTATTGAACACTTCCTCTCATAACAACTCCATGAGTCTCCTGTTAACTCACATCTTTCATATACATGGGACATAGTAAGTTACTGCTTCAAAGCAGCTGTGAGTACTGTCAATCCTTTCAAGCAGGGTAGAATGCAACACTATTGCAGAATCGCTTTATCTATGGAGACCATTTGTTTGGAACCACATGACTGAGACCCGTTAGCTGGCCAAAATCCAGCTTGAGCTGGCAAGGACTAACAAATGTTGTTACCAGGAGAAATGCTGGGGGTGGTTTCTAATGAGGAAAAGGTATTTAAGGGAAAATGTCTTGCACCAAGCATGAAGATAACGACAATACAGCTCACTGTTACATCTTCCACAGTCATACTGCTGGCTGAATGATCCTGAGTGCTTATTAAAACCCAGTTAAACCAGGTCACTATCTAGGAGTACAGCTGTGTTACTCTACTAATCTATGCCAGTTTCCCTGCACAACAAAAGGCGGTTTCTGTCTCTCTAGAGTTGGAAGCTGGACACCTTCTGCTAGCACTAATAAAGGACTGAAGGAACACAGCTTCCAGTGTTCAGCCATGAAAGCATTAGCATTTGTCAGGCTTAGGCCCAGTATTTACAAAGTTTATTCATTAAGAATATTTCATTAATCTAGTAATTAATTTTAAGTTATTATTTAGAAGTAAACTCATTTTAATGTCTACTAGCACTTTGTTAGGCTGCCTTTGTAGCTGGTTCAACACCCTATGCTGATCCAGGTTACTAAAGCCAAGGGCTAGAGAATCACCATATGGATAAAGCATGTGCCAACCTATTATGTGTGGAAGATGAGATGTTGCCAATAATTGTCCTTGCAACAGCAGCTACTAGTCTATGACACAGCATTAGCAGCTGGTGTACTTCTCAGAGTTCCTTACTGAAGTCTGTGAGAAGAATTTAGTACTCCTCAATCACCTGCCAGTGGTCATGGGTTCACAAATGAAAATGGCACGCTGCTACACAGTTACTTGCAGAAAAAAACCCTCTACTTTTATCCTTGGAGAAAGGGACTTCTTGAAGGACAAGCAGACTGAGAACACTTATCCATTGATAAATACAATCTTTTATCTGTTAGCACTCTCCACTTGGCATCCTTAATATGCACTAATAAAACAAATCCAGAAAGCAAAACCATAGTAAGAGGTCAGAATATTGATGTAAAAATAAGATACTTTCCTATTCTAGGAATGTGTGCAAATCAGATCTGGCTTTGGACTAGTAATGCAGTGTAGATTGAAGCTAAGATCTAACAATGGGAGTTAGAATATTTTTTTATATTTTTGTAACTACAGCTTTTTCATGGGGTAGTATTTGTAATCTAATAAGTCAATAGATTTTATATTTGCCTTGCATTTGCACCTGATACTTCTGGAAAAAAAAAAGTAAAGGTTTACAAGTTTCTAATGATAATTTACAGATGTGAAACGCTTCTTGTTTTAAGTCAGGACAGCAATTCTTACACTTTTAAATCAAAATGGAATGGCATAAACTGAGTTTTTTCTAAACATTCTATTATGGTGCCTTTTATGTTTCTGACATTATAAGGGATAACAATCTGTTCTTGATGCATCTCATATGGAGGGGTGGTGTTTTCTATTGTCCATCCACAATATTTGTATGTACTGTGATAAGGTTAATGTGCATTTTTGTGGAACAATCCTGTAAAGCTAAGAAAAGAGGCTTATTTTCAATGTCTTTGAAATATTTCATTAATAACAGACAATCCATACTTTTAAATGCATGCTTCTAGGTTTGATTTTCCTACAGGTGCTCCTTATAATGGTACTTCAGATGTATGAGACTTCCAAATAATAAAGCACATGTTAAAAAAAAAAAAAGTTCTCCATTTCCTATGTCACTGAAGCAACACTTGCTGGATTGCACTATGAGGCATTTAACTTCATGTTCAAATTAGTATTTACTTTAATCAACGTACCAGATCATTAATTTCTGCATCACTCCAATTTATGGACTTGAAATTTGTCAAACTTTTTACCACAAAAATATTCCCTACCCATGGAGAACTGTACATAGAGATTGTCTTAGGCAAGTTTTATGCTCATAACTAATCATATCATTTTATGTAAGGAGTTGTAACCAGGACTTAAGCAAGCCAGACTTCTTTCTTCATAAAGAGGATCAATCAGTCAGTTACGGCTGATGAAAGCTTGATGAAAGGGTTTGTTTGGTATTGTTGGTTGCTTCCTTTTAAAAAAAAAATTCTAATACAGCTTGTATGAGATTAAACTTACAGAGCAACACAATCTTGTCTTTTTGCATGGACACCTCAGAGTGACTTTAGCAGTGTTTGTTTTGTAATTCAAAAGGGAATGAAGTTTAGGGAAAGGAAAGCTAGCCCTGCTTCCCTAAACATATATGTATATGCCAGCACCACTAAAAAATGCAAAAGCAGGCTGTTCTCTTTGTATCAGGTATTTGAGTGCTTTCTGGAGCAGAAGCATTAACCTGTTTTTTTTTGGGAGTAGGCTGTTTGTTTTACAAACAAGGACATGGTCTGATATCAAATGGTTTGGTTTGATATAAAGTGGTTATATTATGAATTGTCAGTCAGATTATTTTACAGCTTTTTTTGAGTAACGTAGGCTGTCCCATCTGGATCAGTATATAAGGATACTGTGCCAGACGCATAGGATACAGAACAAGCTGCTAACTTCAGAGAACTTGCCACATCAACTGCATCCACAGTGCGAAAACCACTGGTGCTTTAAAACATTATCTAAATTTCTTTCTGCACAGCTCCTTGGTCAATAAAGTATACAGGTTTGATTATTTGTACAAAACCTAAGATACTCATACCTCTGGCGTGATTTTTTATTTGGATGCATGTAAGACAGTAACTTTCTGCAAGGAATTCTACTCTTAAGGATATGTCTTTGAATGTTTTTATACATTCGATACTATGGGTAGTCTGGCCTTTCTAATGTTCCACATTATTACATGTTTATTACACACTCTCTTCACCTGATTGGAACTTACACCACCTGTAGCTATTTGCATCGGGCAGAACAGCTTATTCCCTTTGCCAGCTTTGGAGCAGCGCGCGTTCTGCACGCCGAGCGCCAGCAAGGCCGCTGGAACCAACCCTCAGCGCGGCAGCAGGGTCCTTCCCCCGCGGCAGCAACGCTTCCCCGCACCTGCCCGCACCCCGGCAGCAGGACCGCTGCCCGCCCCGGGCCCGCGCTGCTCGCCCCCGGGGTGACGGCGCTCACCTGCCCCCCAGAGCGCAGCCGCGCCCGCTTCAACGCCGTGAACGAAAAAGCACAATTAATGCTGTGGGCAGAGGCACGCCCGGCCGCGGCCAAGCTCATCCCGGGGGCCCCAAACTCCCGCCCGCACCGCCCTCCCCCCTGACAGGAGAGGCCG
>Ga0181612_181854_pt1 | contig 15050 bp, 14 predicted proteins | sample HoacroProtozoa21_FD_119630 | JGI IMG/M metagenome (GOLD analysis project Ga0181612, IMG submission 119630) | Hoatzin crop microbial communities from Cojedes, Venezuel. Combined Assembly of Gp0051906, Gp0051904, Gp0051908 | reverse complement strand
TGCGACGTCCTGGGCCTTGCTGGAGAGGTTAGCAACCCTCCTCACCTGTGCTGTCCCTGTGATTGAGAGACCGAGAAAAGGCCACCTGTGTCAGGAAAGCATTGGAAACTTAGCTTTGTAACTATTTATAACTAATATTCTCTTAGAGATGTGTTCAGAGCGACTGTGAAGACGCAAAGACGAGCAGCAAGGCGTGTCTGCACTGGCCTTGGTGTCTGCACGCCTGGCTGGGCGCGCGGGCTCGGCTGTGGGTTCAACTGTGCCGTTTGCTGCCTCCCAGGTGGTAGCTACCAAGAGGCAGGACACCGCCAGCTCCCCTGTGCTAATGCACTGTGGTCTTCAGTAAAGAAGACGTTTGGGCTTAAAGTTCCGGAAAAACGGTTTCAGGCATGGTGTCATTACTTTTTTTTTTTTTTTTTTAAGGGAGGAACAAGCAGTGCTGTGAGCACTGGAAAACAAAGTTTGAGTTTTACAGGCTTGTGCTTTGGGAATGAATTCCTGGATGATATCTCTGTTTTCTAGGGAGGGTTGGACTCGTGCTGTGCCCTTAGCAAAGGCAGCAAGTGTCTGTTCTTGGTAATTTTGTGAAAGTTACAGAACTTACTGTAAATAACCTACCAGTCTGTACTCAAAACTTACAAGAGGGATGGACACATAGAAGAGATGTGACTAATATCCTAGAGATGATGGAGGCAAGAGCTTTGCCTGCAGTGAAGAATTTGCCTGATCTCTTGTTTAAAAACATCCTGCAAAGCTGAGCAGTTTGGGACAGAACCAGCTGTGTTACAGCTGTTCTGTGTTCTCATTCTTAGTCTCTGCAGAGGGGGGGTGGGTGGATTTCTTCTTCTGCTGGTTACGCTGGTGCAATATATTCAACCAGGCCGCTCTGTTAGCAAACCCCTGGGAAGGGGTCTCAGCACAAAGCAGCTGTGTTCATGTGGCTTGTCGTAGAGCTGTCCATATGGGCTGCCAGAATGGCTGGAAGCATTTAGGGGAGTTCTTGGAGTTGTTATTTTATTGGTTTTTTCCAGAGGAGTGGAAGGAACTAATGTTGATCTGTATTACTGCAGCAGTAAGTAACTGTGGTGTGTACGTGTGTGTAAGCTAGGGAGCCACTAAATAATTGTTAAAACCCCGCAGTTAATACATAAGGCCAGTATAATTACGGTGTCATTGATTTAAATGCTGTGATTATTGCTGAAATGGGCATTATTTAAAATATGATGCACTCATAAAACTTAGACAAAACGCTCTGGTTTTACAAGAAAACAAAGGAATCCAATATGAATGTACAGGTGAAAGTGCACGTGTAAGAACCGATTTCATATGACCTTAGTGCTAAACCTACTGCTTGTGAATTTAGTCAGTGGGATAGAAGTCGGAGAAGGGCTGGAGGGGTGGTAAAGGCAGAAAAATTCCAAATAGTTTGTAACTGGTTTGTGCCACTAAATTGCAACACCAGACTCAGCCTTGGCGTGGGTTGGATGTGAAGGTCCGGCTGTGGGAGCGGCTGGAGTTAGCAGTGTCGTGGTGCTGCAGGACAGGCAGGCGCTGGCTTGAAAATCACAGGCGCGTCGTTTCGGAGACCCAGGGGGTAACCTCGGCTGTGCTCGGCGTCGGGTGGTCTGCTTGTGATCTGAAATGGCCTGGACACGTGAGAAGCTGGTGCGGGACTTGTGCCGAGGGGAGATGCAGTGCCGAGGAAGTGGCTCCTGTCGGTGTCCCTTGTGCAAGGACAGCAGCTCCTCCGGTTGAATTGTAATGGTGACACGTTCAGGTTGAAAAGTAGTTTTAAAAATTGCTTTGTCATGAACTCGAGTTGGAGAGTGAGGATTTATTTAGAATTAAAAAACTGGCGCGGTTTTCTTGGCGCTGTCATGCACAAAGACTTGTTTTCATACTTAAACAATTTTCAGTGAGCTAACGTACTGCTAAAACAAGAGTTAAAATTCGACAACTCTAGTCCAAAACTTCCAGGAATAACTGGTATATGAGCCAAAGAAAATAGCGCACAGACCTGCTCCCCTAACCTCCATTTGGTTGTCAGTGGTGTCACGTTGAATGTTTCTGTTGCTACAACGTAACTCTCATAAGTGGCGTGCCCTGGCAGGTCGCAACACTTGTAACATCCTCTGCTTTTACTTTCACTGCAGGCTTCTCCTGCCTCGCCTCCTGCGAGGAGCACCTGATGTTCTACACGCGTGCATTTCAACTGTCTGAGGTGGGAGCGAGCAAGGACTCCTTGCCTTTTAATCTTTCTTGGACTGCGGGATCAAGGAAAATTTCTCTGTGAATATCCACTGTAGTTCTTAGGCTGCGGATAAGAGCTTCAACGTGCAATCGGCTTCTGTAGTTGTAATTCCTCTCTGGGTGTTTGTGCGTGCGTGTAGGTGTTGAAGGAAAGCCTTATGCGCCGTGATTTTACATTTTTCAGTGTATGAAATAAAGGTGTTCTGGTACGGGATTTACTTGGTATCTCTGGGAGATGTGTGTGTGTTAATGGCTTTTTTTCTATTGTATTGGATACTACTCCTCGGTACTAGAGAAAAAAGCCAGTTTTACCCTGTTTGTAGACATTGCTTCTCAAGCATTTAAGGTTTGTTATGAACAGGGCGAATTTCAGCTGGATGCTGTAAGAGTGTTAACACTGGGCAGGCAGTGCTGTTCCTGTTCCCAGTCCCACACCAAGCCCCTTCTGCCACTTCAGGGTGGAGATAAGGATCTGTGTGAAATAGCTCCTCAATCGCTATTTTCAAAACCGCATACGTATCTTGAAATTAGAGTTAAAACTGTCAGCCAGAATCCTTGCAGCTCTGGCAGAGCCCAAATTAACCGTCTCTGGATACACAAACATTAAGAGGCCTTTACTTCGTCAGATTTTTATGCCATGGGGGAATCAAATTTTAAAATTTCATATTTGCTGTCTAGAATCAAAGGTGCTACTAAAGCATCTCATTTAGTCTGAAACTTCTTCCTGTCCAAGCAAGCTCTGCTCACCTTGTACAAGAAGAGAGGGGGTCTTGTTCAAGATCTGAAAGCGGGTGCTTGGTCTTTTCCGGGCTCTGCCCGGCCTTCCTGGGGTTACTCTCTCCAGCCTTGTGTTTGATGATGGATTGAGGTGCTGGTTCCTGGTGTCTCGGGCACGTCTGCCCAAAGAAGGACACCTGAGAGATGTGCTTCCCCTCTTGTGCGCCTCACCCTCATTTTGCGTGTTTTTGCCTCCTCGAGCTGTGACCCTCTGCCCGTGGCCTCTGTACCCTTTGGCACGTCCCCTTCCTGGACTGTCGGGCACAGGCTCAAGCTTGCATGATCCGAGAACCCCAATATTTGCCGCAGGACCCCCCCCCTAACCTGGAACAATTTCAAAACACAGGTTGTCCTGAGGAGTGAAGCAATTGCTTTTGCATTTGTGTTGGGGAGAGTAGAGTCTGTCTGCTTCTGATTTCACAAAGCGAGAGCTGCTTTTGTTACCCCAAGGTGTAAGTTGGCTATTTACAGTCTCTTTTGCTCTCTTTTTTTTTTTTTTAAATATTGCTGCCTAAAAGAAGGCTAAATCAAGCCCCAAGGTTTTAACTTTTTACATTGTTTTGCATATGTTTTGATAGAGCACCTATCTTTCACCCTTCTTTGCTGGTCCTGTACAACAGTCCCCTGCCAGTACACTGGTATTTAGAAACACAGAATTTGTAAGAAACTGGGAGGAGGAGGAGCACTTCAGTTCCTTTTACAACGGGGTGATAGCACTACTAGAGTATATTTAAATGCACAGTGGTCTTTTCTTTTTTTCTGGTAGGAATATGCTTCCACTTTCTGTGAGTGAGCTCAGTGCGCGCCGGCGCTCAGGTCTACCCGGGCCGGCAGTCTGGGCTCCGGCCGGCAGGGTGGGGGCTTGGACACCGAATGAGCCGCGGGGCCGGGAAGCCGAGCAAGCATCAGCCGAGCTCCCCGCTGCTCTGTCCCCCGGGTCGGTTCATAAACCGCCAGCAGCTTGTTGAGGTGGTGGGGTGAAATCTGTAAGGCTTTTGGTTTTGTTTTTGTTTTAATTTCAGAGTGCCATTTAGAATTCCGTCCTCCTTCGTAGGTAAAATATTTTCAAATGTTGGCATATTGAGCAAAGAGCAAGCGGGGCTAAAAGGCAGAGTTGCCTTAGCAACTACGGTCTTAGTTTCTGAGTAGAACTATTGGATTCTAATACGGTGAGTTAAAGAAATCTCTCTGGACATTAAAAAAGAGAAGGGTGAAATCATATTCTACATTAAATTAATTATGTTTCTGGGTTGCTGGTGTGTCCAGTTATTTCACAGCAGATGTGCTCTAGGTTACACAGAATAATTTTTTTTTCGTATTGGAGCTTCACAAGTTATTCAAGGATTGAACTGATTTTGTTTTTTAAAAGTACAATTTTTGAAAGCTTGATGTTGTGGTAAGGATGGGGTTGTTCTTTTCCTTGTGAGGAATCCCCAGGCTGTCAGATATATTCTGGTTAGACATATTCAGTGTATAAGCTTAGTCTCTTTTCTCAAGAGCTGTAGTGGGGATTTTCCCCCTGCTCCAAACGTATTGTTTGCAGCTTATTTCTTCCTCTGAATAATGTTACTTAATTTTCACTCTTTATTCCATGAAAAATGTATTGAAATTTTCTGCTAGTGTATTCAGTTTTATAAACTATGGGATTGTATTTTATGCTAGGTGCTATATTATCATAGCGTGTTATCATGATTGTGTTCTGCTTCCACTTGCACTGCCGTCATGGACAACGTCAGACCGAGAGCAGGCTGGATTCCCATCGGTTTGATGTGGGGAAAAGTAACCAGGATATGTCTTTTTCATGAAAAAAGTCTAAAGCTGAGAGCGAATGCAGAGTTATTTCTCGAGAGGGCTTTGTGCGATGGGTGTCAGAAGACACAGAACGGGAATGCCTCTGGGAATGAGGTATCTTCTTCAGGGAGTCTGAAACTTCTTTTGATCATCTTGGTCCTGGAGGTGTCCATTTCCCGAGATCCTTCTGGGGAATTCGGGAGCCTGAAGCACCCGGGCTCTGGGGAAACCAGTTGAATCCCTGCTTCTCTGTCGGCTCAGGAGGGGGTAAGCGTTTAGGTGCTGGGAGCCGTGAGAAGCAGCACACCCAAACCCAGCGCCGAATGAAGGGTATGGGGCTGCCGTAGCAAAGTTAAGGCAAAACGCAAAGCAGGAGTTTGTGCTAATGAAGAAATAAAATCGATGTTCACCTTGGGTAGCTTAGGACTCTGTGAGTGTGTGTTGTGTCTGCCCAGGGGAATTCTCACTCCGAGAAGGGTAATTTGTGTTTTTCAGGTCTTGTGTGGTAAATGTCGGACTTTTTCACCTGATTTGCCTTTTAGTAGAACCCTTGTTAAAATTTGATGCAGGTGACCAGTTACTGATTCTGATAAAGCTAATAAGGGATTTTATACTAAATAATTGTACATCCTATTTTATTGTGTTCATATGCTTGTTTTGTTTCATAAAAAGCATGCAGTGAAACATAGATCAGTAATGCTTGTTGCTTGATCCGACTGCTGTATAGCTGATGAATTCATGGGTTTAAGACAAATAATCCGTATTTCATTACTAGCAAGTGCTAGAAATAAAAATGTACTCTGGACTATTGGTTGAAAAACAAATCCTGAAGTCGTAAGAGAGGATTAAAGTAGGAAAAAAAAAATCTCTCAAGAGAAATGTTAAAAAACAAAGAGAGTAATGACGTCTGCATAATAGCATCCAGCCCTCTCAACCAACAGTTATGAACCTTTGAAGTCTTTAGATATAGGAAATAAAAGCGGGGGGGGGGAAGAAAGCGTGATGCGGGAGAAAAATCAGAATAAAATAACAGTCCAAGTAATCTGAAATTTCTATTTTCTGCATGGGGAAGCTTTGAAGCCTGTCTGAAATGTGTTCCAAAGAGACTAATGAAGCTAAAGATAAAAGCGTAGGGATAAAGCTTAAAGGGCAATAGAGCTACGTTTAATTCATAAACAAAGTTAGTGGTAGGAAGAGAAATCTTATAATGCCTGGACGTTCTCCCTGCTTTTGAAGGTGGTTTCTTACGTCAGGGCACCTGTCAGCGGGAAGGGATTTTTAGCTGAGAGAAAAACAATGGCAGCCTTTCAAGTTAATGCCAAGCGTGACGGAAAAGTGAGAACAAAAACCCTAAAAGGGTCTATTTGGAACTAGTGGTGGGGATGCAGCTCGCTTCGTACCTAAGTGTTGCTGCCTGGCCTTCAGGAAGGCAAATTAATTCTTTGATAATCTTCCTGAATGCATTTTTTTTTTCTTTTTTTCCCCTCCCAAATTTTAAATGTCTTAAACACCTTGTTTCACTTCTGGAGTTCATTTCTTAGGGAAACTTCTTAACGCATCGAGAAAGGAACCAATTTGTTGTGATCCAGGAAGGTGTCTCTGCAGGTAATGGTTTTCTGTGAATCTAAGCTTGCAAATCAGGGTAAATGGAGCTTCACCGTGCAGAGGAATGTTGTTCATCAGGCTTCTGACAAAAACGTATTTCCTTGTTCCTGACAGTGCCGATTTGAACTTACGTAGCTAAATGTGGAATGAGTATTATCAGTGTGAGAGAATGAATGGTGTTACGAATAGTTAAATTTTGGTCTAGTGGGTCACGGAAAGTAGGCCTTACCATCCATAATACTGTTGCGTAAAAATGAGCTTAATCTTATTTTTAGTTTTATTCACTTCTTAGAGTGGTGTTTTTCCATGATGGTGAATGTGAAAGTCATTGGTTGCTGCAGAGATTTTTACAGAAGTTCAGATGAATCCATTAAATAAGTCAAGTCAGAGCACTGGTGTTTCATAAGTGGGATATCACCTGGCAGGAACACAGGAGCGTCTGCCTGCATTGCTGTAGCTAAATATTCCGGCGTTACTTGGCAGTGAGTCCTGTCCCGAGTCCATTGCAAGGAAAGGTCCAGGCTTACCTTTGGGAACAAAAGTCCCCGAGACTACAGATGATTAAATCTTTAAAAGATGCCATCCTGTTTAACGGTGGGCCTTTTCTCATCTGCTACTTAATCCTGCAAATAACAGTACAAGAGGAACAAAAGAACCAGAATAAATGTGTTAATCTGATGTCGAACATGAGAAATAAGCTGAACGTGGGCAGAGGTATAGGTGCCCGGGGAAAGCAGGTTCCTCCTCTGCCCGCGTCCCACACCTTGCAAAAGCCCTGTCCCAGAAGTGCTAGGAGCACCGTCTCCAAAGGGATTTTCTTCATAGTCACTCAGAAAAGCTTTTTAATTACACTGGCATGTGCCTGCAGAATTAAATAATGGGGAAATCGCAAATATCTCTTTCGGTAATCCATTTGAAAGAAGCAAACTCTTCCCAGTTGGTCATCCGGCCACGTTTCTGTGCAGCTTAAAGTGGCTTTTACAATGGCTAACCTTTTTCAGTGTTTCATTTGACTTTGACTTCAATGTTTGCTACTCCTTCCTAAGAACGCCTTTCTATAAAGAGAAAATTTCAGCCTGTGTTGCCAGTCATTTTTGCTTACTTTTTCCATCATGTTGAAGTGTTCTGGCAATCTGCATGGGGTGTAATGGAAAATGAAATCAGTTTGACAGTACCAAATGTTGTCTGTACACCTGCTTGCTTTTGGCACTGGTCAGCAGCGTTAGTGTTCTTCCTAAGGCACGGTGGAAAAGTCTGGTGGAGGCAAATATTTTAATGATGCCACCAATTAAAAATTTTAGTCAAATTTCCACACTTTCCTGCTGGTACGCTGCTTCCCACTGGGCGTGCTTACAGCCTGGGCAGCGTGGAGAGCAGAAGAGCCCGTCTCACAGCCAACACTTGCTGCCGGCTGTGCGTTTTTGTGAGGAGCAGAAATCCATGGAGTTGTCACCTCGTCCAGAATCTGAGTCAGGAGAAGTGCTGGAGGGTGGCTCTAGAGGAAAGGGATTTCCTGGCGACCGGCTGACTCTGCAGTTGGGCTAACCTGACAAATCAAAGGCTATGACGGAGCACTGGAACAGGCTGCCCAGGGAGGTTGTGGAGTCTCCTTCTCTGGAGATATTCAAGCCCCTCCTGGACAAGGTCCTGTGCAGCCTGCTCTGGGTGACCCTGCTTCAGCAGGAGGGTTGGACTGGGTGACCCACAGAGGTCCCTTCCAACCCCTACTATTCTGTGTGTGATTCTGTGTTTCACGTGCATACACCCCCTCCCACGTGCATGCATACGTGCACGTGCTCGTGTAGGTACACAAGGACAGGAGAAACAAAAGTTCTGTCCTGGGTGTAGATAAAATGCTGGACACGATGAGAACACAGCCTGTCCAGTCTGAAGACTGTAGGCTTACATACGAAGGCTGGATCCTTAAGGTCTTTGTTCAGTTTAGGATGGAAATTCTTGCTAGCCCGGACCTGTATATTGAAACGTACATGACTTCATTTTCAGACAGGCCGCTGCTTTTTTTTTTCTCCCCAAGCTTGACGAGTAAATGATTCCTCTGCTGATTCTGCAGTTTCCAAGTACATTTTTTTTTTTCTCGGTGCCATGTCTCTGGAAACCATCCAGTGTGTCTAAATCATGTAATTAAACCCTAGAAACTAGAGACTAAGGACTACTGACTCTTGGTAAATTATTTCTGTTTTAGCATCCTGATGTTCCTCCAAGTTACCGTAAAACTTTCAAAGCTCCCTGAATGACCCGATCTCTCTCTCGCTGACTGTAAAACACTCCCGTGGTGTGAATCTGTTTGGGCCAGCTGACCACTTCAGAGGCAGTGTGTAGGACACAGACGCCTGCGTGGAGGCCTTGAGCATCAGGTTTACCACATGTTCTCTCAGATCCCGAGGGTGGCTACAAATGGAAGCAAGGTTCCTTGGCAGAACTCTCTTATCTTCCTAACTCTTCTTTAAAAAGAGGGTGGGATGTCACAAGAGGGATGTTGTGGAGGTTTCTGGGCAGGTTTTGAATAATTTCAGTTTGGAAATTCAAATTGGACTGTTTGTAAAACTGAATTTCTAAAGGTCAAGCCTCACTCACAGCTAGGATTAATGTGATTCCAGTAAGCAGAGTCTGAAATGTGTTTTGCACCAGGAAGATGTTTGAAATTATTCCTTCTTGGTTTTGAGCCAGGAAGAAGCTGCTGGAAGCACAGCTGGATTGGGGTGCTCGCCTGCAGTTGTCTCCCAGATCGTCGCTTCCCTTGCTCATGTCAGTAGGCTTTGAGCTGGTGCCAGCAGCAATGGGAATGCAAATATATACTGGCATTTTCACTTTGCAGTGAGTTTGCTAATCCCATTTGGAGCATATGTTGTTCGTAAAGGGGCCACCATATCAGAAGTTATTACTGCCATCATTATGGCATCAGGAATGGAATAGTTCTGTTGAAGAATCTTCATTTAATTACTAGTGTAGAGAGGATCTTGGTGGCCTTCTCCTCCTCCGGTATCTAAGCATGTTAGAAATCGGTAAAGGTGCAGTACAACATGATTTGAGAACAAATTGCGCTGACCTGAGTGGTCTGTTCAAATCTAGCAGATAGATAGAGGCTCGACAGAGGGAATTTTCTGTAGTTTGCCTGTGTCTTGGTCTTGTGTGCTGCTGGGACACGCACACGGACTCAGATGCTGAAGAGTAGTTTTCTTTTGGAGTCTTACTGTAGCACCTTTTTGCTCTGGGCCCCAGGCTGAGCACCAGAAAGACATTTGGTGAAATAACATAATAGGAATAATGCATGACCTGTGTGCCTTGTTTCACTCAAAAGTCCTACTAACGCTGCCTGGGAGAATCGTGTTGGCAAGTGCATGTTTCTCGTGGATAATTTTACCTGTCTGGAGTTAGAAGTGGCTCTGCATGGTCTCAGGGAGCTGCAGGTTCCTGCAACTAAGGAAAGCAAATTAGTGACTAGATCCCTGTTACTGGAAGAGAATGGCTTAAAAAATTGTTTCCTAAATAGATTTTTTTTTTTTAATTTTGTCTAATGAATTACGCCCAAAAGAGTGTGTGCAGTGACAGGGTGTAAAGAAAACAAATCAGTCTTTGGAAACAGAGTTAAAATAAAAATGTTAAAGTCTTCAAAAGAATGAAACTGAAGCAAGTTTTACCCTCTTTGGTAAAATAACACCTGCTGGACAACTGTAATTGAAAGGATCAGAGTAGGCTTGTTGAGTTGTTGTACCTGTCTTGCTTCTCTGGACTGATGGTCTGTACCAGCCCACTGTGTCTAGGGGTGTTACGAAGAGCTGTGTGGACAGAGATCAGACTGGGAAGGGATAACTTACCCTGAAACCTCAGAAAGTTCTTTTAAAAGCCATTTTTAGATGATTCTTTTGAAAAAGCCTTTTCTTTTTCTTTCCACCAGATCATAGCAGATCAGCCCAGTGTTTTCTGCTATATTTTCGCTTGTGCCTCTGAACTTGTGGTGTTGAAACTGAGCAGTCTCTGACTTCAAGGCACTAATGCAAATGCACATGGGCCATTTGTATTTGGCTGTGTGAGCTTCTCTGGCATGGCAGTGATGAACTGGCAGGTCAGTGATGAGCAGCAGAAGTGATTAGGAGACTACAGAGAATTTTTGACATGAGATTAAAAAGAACTAGCTTAAAATTGACTGAAAAAGGGTTGTTCTTGAGTAGGTGTAGTACCTGGGAGACTATTGACAGGACCCTAGGCAAGGTGGCTAAATGAAAGCACTGGCTCAAATTGCCCAAGGTAGATGAAGTTCAGTATTAAGTTATGTTTTCTTCCAGCAAGGGTCTAAGTAGATTGTAGGAAGTCGTGGAAGCCCTGTTTCTTATGTCCTTTAAAAATATAACGAGGAATGCTTGAAGAAATGCACAGACAAAAATCCTGCAGTTGACTTGGGACTGCAGGCCAGATGTTGTCTAAATAAAGATACCCATCCCCCTCTTTTAGTTTCTATGATTGCAGTCTCACCAGCGACTGGGGAAGGGACTACCTCCCTGACAGAAAACGTGCTGTGGATCTGCTGTGTTGCAGCGAAGACTGGTCGGTGTCCAAGGAAAGGAGGTGGTGTGCTGTGCTTGCTCCATTTGAGGTGTGATCCTTTGGCTTTGAAGTTGGACGTGGCTGTAACAAGAGCAGTGAGCCCCAGCTTCCACACTGAAATGTAGATGAGCCTTTGAGGCACAGAGAAGGCAGGGTGAGCTCTGAGATTTATATGTTTCTGCTTTCATCTCTGGCACGAAAAATAATACAAACATGCATTAGAAAGAGATGCTGTGAGCCTGAAATAGCTTTCTACTGTAACCCGCTTGGCCTTCCCTTTTCCTCTTCAGACTTTTTCTGTTCTACTGAAGTATTAGTGGCACATAATGTTCCTGTTTCCTGAGGGTGGAAACAACGAACTGGAAATGCAGGATGGAGGAGGAGGGAAGGACCTGAGAATGGAACTGGCTGCTCTGCAGGCTCTGCCAGTGGCAAGTTCAAATTTTTGGTGGGGCTCCCTAACCCGCTTTCACTCCACACGGGCTCCCTGTGATGCTTCATTGAACTCAGCTAATTGTTCCAGCCAGTCATTCCCTTTCAGGTCAGCCCTTTCTTCGTTGCAGCCTTCATCTCACTTCGCTTCTTCAAGCTGCCATTTCTGCCTCATTGCTCTCTCAACTGTCTCCTAGACAAGAAGCAATTTTGGGCAATCTGATTCCCAGAATCAAAGTGAGGGCCTGGTCTAAGCCTTGAACCAGCATGAATCATTAATTTTGTCCTCTGAATAAATTTCTATATAGCCTTGACCAAAAGGTAAAAGAAAATTAAAGACCAAGTCAGATTTTCTGAAGTTGACTAGGACCCTTATATTCTCTGTTACTGTTGCTCAGCTCAGTCACTTGAGCAGTGAGACCAAGGTGCTGTGAGGGAAGGAGACTGAGTCCGAATGAAAATAGTGGATTTGGAGACTGGAACCGAAGAGAGCAAAACTGGAGAAATCCTCTATTTTCTTAAAGTTTTCCTAGAATGAGCTCTGGGTCTCAGAGTTCCTGTCTCAGTTCTCACTGTGCCCTGAGAGATGGCTACCGAAGTAGCTCCCTAGCTGCTTGCTACTGCACAGTGCAGGAACACCTCCTGCAAAAATGGTTATGGGCAGAGTATAGTTTGTGTTGGTGTGCAGTTCTGTAGAGTATGATCAGTGCAATGCCGAATTATTTGGTAGTGTTTTAGTGCCTAATGGGAACAAGAGGCTCAACTAGTGGTGGAACAGGCAGAATTCCCATCTAGGCAAGCAGTGGCCGTATTAGGATGAGAACCGTGTGGTAGAACTCTTCGCTGAGCCATTTTCTCTCTCCGTCATAGCTTCCTAGTTTTGTGCATGTATTTCCACATCAAACGCTCTAATTTACATGCCGGAGCTAAAGCTTGTGCATTGTGTAGCCTGTTGGTGCAGTCAGCAAAATTTAAGGGAATCTTAAAGCAATCTAAGCTTGACTGAAGAGAATTTCTTATTCCCACTTCCATTCAGGGAATATGTTACGTTACGGGCTTCTGTTAGGGCAACCTTTTGAACTCGAAAACTGATATTTGCAATAGGTCTGTGGGGCTGTAACTTGATGGAAGCTAGCTGGTAATCACCTGCGTGGAGTAGGGCTGGGAGAGGAGGTTTGGACAGCAAGATCAGGGCAACGAACAAGTCGGTAAAGTGATTATGCTTCAATGCTTTTCTACCTTGTAGTTTTACAAAGAAACATGCTTTCCTTGCTTCTCTTAACAGGGATAAAAACATTGAAGGTAAATAATGCTAATAATTACATAGTTTTAAAAATAAAAGTAGCCTCTATCTGCAAATGCATGCAGCCAATAATTTGAGAACCAAGCTCTATGACAGCCCAAGGCTGTGAAACTGATTAAAATGGAACAAAGTCGTTATAATTAACCGTTACATTATGAAGCACAGTCTCTGAAAACCCACGGTGCCTCCTTGTAACCAGAAAGGAGGTTAATAAAAAGAGCAGCACTTAAATGAAGATGTTTTAATATTGTTAGTTCTTCCTGTAGCCTGTTTTGAAATGCCCGTTTCTCTCATAGAATGAAAGGTAATTTCAAAATGCAGGGAATTCCCACTGAAGAGGAACATTATCTTTTAACTGACTGTCAGTGCTGCCACTGTCTCCTAATGGAGAGCACGTGTTTGGATGCTGTCAATATGAATAACCAGCATTTTCTGCTTATGCTAAATATTCCTTGCTGTAAAACCCTCATAAAGTCAAAAGCAAAATTAGAGATGAAGACAGTAAGTATATTTTTACAAAAAATGAAGATTCTTTACTGCAACTGAAGAAAACCTTAATCCTTACTAAAGGGCTTTGCAAACTTTTGTCCACAAAGAACAGTTTAAGAAAAGTATTCTCAGTTTGTTTCTTGCCCTCCATTGTTTGTTTGGAGTGTTTGTGCGTGGATCTTGGTTCATGTATTTCTAGACATGCCATGTAAGGCTACATTATTAATTTAAAATGGGAAACAGGGTTAATATAAAGTATCCCTTTTCTGAGGCTCGTCCATATCTTGCCTTTGTAAGCCACTCTGACTTCTCCCCCCACCCAGCCCTTCAGGCCCTCGATTTCCTTTCCAGCACCTTGACAGGGCCTTGGAGGCCCTTTCGCAGCTCTGTCCTTCGTTTGTCCACGCAGATTTGCAGATGCTCTCGCAGACTCGGTCAGCAAACGTCAAAGTTATCTGTCTGATTTGAGGCGTTGCTTGTCTCTCTGTTGCTAACACTGTGCATGGCCTCCTTATCATTTGCCATCCATCAGCAAGCAGGGCTTCATATATAATAACACTTTAATTTCAGATGAGAAAGGAGCAAGATGAGCATTGCTGAGTAGATGAGAACATGATTTTAGGGATATACTCTTTACATCAGACATCCTTTGGTTAAATACTGTTTGTGAAAAAGTTTTATTTTCTTTCCCTTTTTTAGTGCCATAATAGTATGCATCTTTTACTTGTTGTTTTCAAACTGGTTCTATCATAAAAGTACTGTGGAATTTGAAGCACTTACTTAAACTTAGCTATTGCCACTTGTACCAGAGAAGGAAATGTGAATTCTCAAAGTTTTTTTACTGCAACAGAATTTTTTCATCTAGAAGTTAATGATGTGGCCGTGTTCATGCATACTAAAGTTGAATCCCCTAAGCATAAAACTCTGGACGTAGAATTTTGGAGATACAACTTTTTACACAGTGCTTGAGGAGGGTTTGCTGCTGTTCCCCAAAGCTTGCAAATTACCTGTTTTTTTCCTCTCTGAAGCCTCACATCCTCCTTTTGTACAGATAAAAGTATGCTTTTTAAAGGTGAATCATACTTGCAGATGAAAACATGATGTTTATTTCCACGTGGATAAAAGTGCATTGTGCACAGTTGTACTGAGAGAAGTTTCCTGAGAAATGAGAGTAAAACTGATAAGAGCACAGTGAAACCAGACCCGGTAGGTACAGCTGTCGCCTTGTCTTTCCATCAAAGACGATAAATGTGATGGGCAGCTGCTGATTCTTTTTCTCCCTCTTCTTTCTGCAGTCTCCTTTATTTACTGTATGAAAATGTAAAGAGAGTAGTTTATGTCTCACCCCAATTCCTATTGTTTTTTAGGAGAGCTTCTATCAGGGAAGTGATGGATAACATACACAGCAATGCATTTCTTCACATTTTTCATTTTATAACATTATTAATATTCTAGAGCTGTGATTTTGCTTCCAGGTGTTAATGTTAGAAACTTGAGTATAATTACCAATGTTGCTTTGAAAAGTACACAAATCATTATAAAACTTGTCAGTTAAGCCGAATCTTGTGAGGTGGGAACAGATTTTATTCGGGGGCTTGTGTTGTACTTAATATGCATTTAATTCAAGTACCTAATAAGCAGGTGGAAGAGCGAATCTGTATCTCTAAGGAAAAAAAAATGGTTTTTTGGATTGCAATAGTTTAAGGAGATCGTTGTCCATCTTGTTAGGCACAGCAGAGACATCATGGGGAGGCACTGAGAGAGTCCGCAGAAACACAGGGCAGCAGCGCGTGACTTTTCACAGAATCACAGAATCACAGAATGGTAGGGGTTGGAAGGG
>Ga0181612_159233_pt1 | contig 15050 bp, 11 predicted proteins | sample HoacroProtozoa21_FD_119630 | JGI IMG/M metagenome (GOLD analysis project Ga0181612, IMG submission 119630) | Hoatzin crop microbial communities from Cojedes, Venezuel. Combined Assembly of Gp0051906, Gp0051904, Gp0051908 | reverse complement strand
CTCCCACCCAACCCCTCAGCGTGACATCGCTGTCAACTGCGGCGTGGCCGGGTTCTGGAGATCCGACGCTCCCGAAGCTCCCAGGAGCGCTGCTGCCATGGGTCTGGCTGGGCATGAGCAGGGTCTGTGGCACCTTCCTCCCAAAACGGATCTGACACGATGCGCTCGAGAGCATCCCCGGGGTGTGCGTGTGCTCGGAGCCCCAGGAGTACGCAGGGAGCGCAGCGGCCACGATGCCCGTGCCCGTCCGTGCCCAGGGAACCGTCCTGGGCTGGCACGAGAACACGGCCAGCCTGCTGACATCGCTGTCTGGTGAGCTGGCCCACACACTCAGCCACACCACGTTTAGTTTTGCTTTCTGATTAATTCAGTTCCTTGCTTGAACGCTGGGTCTTGAGGGTTCCTTCAAAAATAGTCCGAAGGCAGGAGCTCAGCCACCCGCCGCGGCTGTCGCAGCAATGCCGAGGCAGGAGCAGAGCCTGGCGTCGCTCTGCGGGGACGGGCCCGTCGCTCCTGGCGTTACTTGCTTTAACTCTTAGTTAAAGACCCCCAGGCAGCCGTGCACCCAGAGCCCCGCTGAAGCCGTCGCGCAGCGGGCTGCTGGCCAGGGCTTCCCCTGCGCTGGACGCTCGTCTCCTCGCGGGCGGATCTGTGCTGCGGGGCAGGCGACGGTCCGGGCAGCGGGAGCCAGGCAGATGCTGGGGGCTGCTGGGCGCCGGCTCCCTGCAAGTTCGTTGTATTTAAGCTCGGGACAGACCCGTTCTATGCATTTTCAGTCACAAATTCAGGTGTTTACACTGAAATCACACTTGCATATGGATGCTGCTATTTTTTTTTTTTGCACTGCTGTGAGTAGTAACTGGAATTTGGTTATTAAGTATTACGTCGGTATTTAACATAGGGGTGTTTTGGCTGGTAATTTATTTAGTGTTTCAGAACTTCACTTCCAGAACAATTGTGCTGACCTGTTCTCTCCAAACCTTGCGCTGCATCCGACGCGTCTGGCTCGTTTCGAAGGGCGCTGACTGCTCTCGCTGCGACGGGGGATTGGCGTCGCTGCCGCTCCCTTAGCGAAGCGACAGGAGGAGGCTGGCCTGGAACAGATCTCGTTACCGCTCTAGGTGAAACTGCAGCCAGGGAGCAAGGCAACGCTGTTCCCCTGCTTCTGATGCTTTGCTTTGTTTTGGTGGCCGGGTCCTGCGTCACCGATTCCTCTTGGTCCTTCATCTGGTGCAGAGCTTGGCCGGGAGCCGCGTGCTGTCCGGGGGGGGATGGCACAGCTTGCAGCTGCAGCTCCACGGTCCCGGGAGCAGCGTTCTTGTTTGCGTTCGTTCTTCTCTCCCTGCTCTGTCTCTTTGTACAAATAAAAAGCTAAGTAAGCAATCCAGGACTCCTGTATTTATTCACGGATGCGCTGTTCGTGGTTGAGGCGGCTGTGGCTGTGTGAGGGAGGAGGCAGACAGGCCCCTTTCCCACCTCCGATCATCTTCCTGCCCCGCTTTCACGGGCGAGGGAACGGCGTGCGACACTGACAGCTGGGTAAAGCCCCTGTTTTCATGGCTGTTTGCTAGCAAGGAACTGTCCACAGTAAACTGCAAATCAAAGCTTGGCCTGGAAGTGCAGCGAGCAGGTAAAGATCAGTTAACTCAGGAAGACTTAAACCTGTTTTGAACGCAGTCAGCCAAAGCGGCGTAAGAAGGGTCCAAGGCAAGCACGCCACGAAGTTCTGCTGTACACAGCCTTCCCCCGCCCTGAACAGCCGCCCAAACGCCCGCCCGTCGTCTCACTGCCAGGGACAGAGGCAGGACACAGCCCCAGCAGCTAGTTACAGCATCAGAACAAACTACAGGTATTTCTAACTCCAAGCTTCTGCTTTCCTGCGTGAGCCTCGAGCTTCCTCGGAGAGAGACGCTGCGCTCGGCTTCGGCACAGCAGCCCCCGCGTTGGCATCAAGCACACCGTGCAGCCCGCTGCCGTCTTCCCTCTCCGTCACACCCGGCAAGGCGCACACAGGAACTCGTCAAGAGCGCCCATGTCCTGTACTGATCCCTGTTTTCAAAACAGGGAGACTCAAAGGTTGGCTGAAAATGTCAGGAAAATGGTTCCAGGGATTGTGTGTCTGTTTCAGACTAACCCAGAATTGGCTTTGTAGCTTCAGAGATGATAATGTCACATTTATTGTATGAAAATGCAACAAAAAGGTGGGTAAAGATAATTATTCTAAAAGACTCCCGTTACCATGTTAGAAAAAAATACGTGTGTGTAGTGTAACACTGTGCAGCTTCTTTGTTTCTCCTTCCAGCACACACAGAGGACACGTTTTACCCACCTAGTGCAAGGTGTAAACTAGGATTAAGGCAAGCAGCCCTTCTGCCAGGGAAGCAGGGCCTTCTCCTTCAGAGAGAATGATACAAATGTCACAAGAAGCAGGAGGAGCATAACCAAACTTGAACTGGAACTGCTCAATATTCCTTACCTTACAATATAAAAAACGGAGAACGGGTCAGCCTGAAAAACAGGTATTCTACCCCCTCCCCCAGCCGTAACCTTTGAAATGCTTAACAGAAAACAAGCAGTGCCAGAGCGGTGCTTTCACAAAGGCAACAGACTCTTTATTTCCACTGGAGGAAGAACCCACAGTTTCACCGCCAACCTCCCACCTTTGTCGCGAGCTCGAGGCCAGGCCTATTCCCTTTTTCCACTGGTGAGAGTCCCAGCGATCCCCTGCTCCAAGAAAGACGCAATTCCAGCACGGACCACAGCCACTGGGCGAGAAAGCCGACGTTCCTGCAGACACCCAATAAGCTATTTCAGGATGCAAGATGTATCACTAAACAAACAGGGTGCGGATATACCAGTTCTAGTGTACACGGAAGGAATTTTAATCACTTGCTATGTAAAACAATGAATTATTGGTTTAAAAGAGGGGTCCAGGTTACCAACCATCTCACGGGTGATGATCAAGTCCCTTTTACAGCAATTTACACTGGTTAATGGTGACGCAGAACCGCCCCGTTCTGCCCAAGGAACAAGGGCAGGATCAGGTGGCAAGATCAGAGCACGTGTACCATAGGTTCTTCACACTTCTGCCAGCCAGGACCGAGGCACAGTGCTGACACTCAGCTGCTGTAAGGCTTTCCTGGGGATCTACACCGCGTGCTTGTGGAGTGCCCTTGAGAGTCACAGTGAAAGTACTGTAAACACTGACAGAAGTGCAGATAAAACAGCTACAAATACGTTTTATGGTGAAAGACCTGAGGAAAGCTGGTTAAAACATACTCACGAATTGTTACAACACCGTTTTTATGCGTGTAGTCATATTTGCTTGTTTTAAAACCAATAAAAATACTCAGATAAAAAAATATATGTATTCACACGAAGGATGAGCGTTTGAATTTTAAAAAGCAACACACGCTTCCCTTTCAGATGACAGAATTAAAACTTCTCTTCCAATAAGAATACATTAAAATGTCCCCTGAATTTTTTTTCTATTTGCGTTTAGCACCCGCGCACAGGCACGCACTCATGCACACACCCCGAGCGATCGCAAAGAAGCGCCTGTATCTATCGCATGTTTTCTTGCTGCCCTCCGACTACGGGAACTAGCTGGTTTTGAATCACTGCAGAAACTGCTGCTTTACTAGGCAGGTGGTCCCATTTCAGGATGTAAAATTTTACTGGCTACTTGTTTTGTCCTTTTTCAGAAAGCACTAGTTTAATCTTGAGCTTGGATTAGCTGTTCAAGTATAAAATGATCTCTCTTAAGCAGGAGCACATGACAAAATCTCAGTTACTAGAGAAGAGATAATCCCATGTAAAGAACACTAACAGAAAACACCTGTCAGCGTGGTACACTGTCAGCATGAAGAACTACCGTGTGTATATGCATACAGATACTCTTCCACGCAGCGGCTGGAAGAAAGAGACAATGGCTTTGAATTATTCAGAAGTGACTAAGCAGATGAGTATTTCTTTGGTAAGTAATGAAGTTTCCCTCCTGAACTCCCCACGACTCGGGTTTTCAAGCTTCACCACAATCCTATATCCTGATGCTAAGCAAAATTTCCATCTGCTCTTCAATAAATACGTTTCGATATAAACCTGTCCTTCAAAGCTAAGACTGCATGGTTGGGGAGCCAAATGCAGAGTCCCATGATCTGAAACTCTCTCAAACAAAAAACAAATCAGCTTTTTGCAGCTGATGGTGCCAACTTAGAAGGCAGGTGAAATGTTTACTTAAGCAATCCAGGAGTGGTCTTTGGAGTGACAGCTCTGCGAGCCTTCGGTTTTCTGCAGATTAGATCATCCTTATTTCAGGACATTGCCAAGCAGTTATTTTTCCACAAGAGAAAGCTGTAAAACTTGCTGAAGCTCTGCATCTTCCTCTTCACGACGCTGCTTCTCCCGTTCCTCCTGCTCTCGGACAGACAACTCCATGGCAAGCTGCAAGTCTTTTTCAAAACTGGAAGGTTCGCCAGGGGTGCTGCAGTGGGAGTTACCCGAGCTTGTTAGATAGCTCTCCTGCAGGGCCCTGAAGGAGAAAAAGAACTTCAAGAAGTAAGAGAGACAGAGCCTATTTCGCATTTCCTGCAACGATCCTCCCTAGCGACTGTTTTCTAACTGCAAACCTGACAATCTGTCCCCAGAGGGCAGAAAGCAGGTTTCAGGGTGAGAGAGCGTTTGGTTTTAACTTCTGTAAAATTCCCAGCGTCAAACCTGTTCTTTGAAGGTTCCTCAGAATCTCTCCTACGTGCTAACAGTTAAATTTTCAGTGGGCTTCTAAAAGCATTCTCACCTAGTTTAAAGGTAACATGAGTTTGCATGTACAAAAGAACCAAGAGGATGCAGTTCTTTGCATGCACAAAGATTTCTGTGCACTTAATGGCAGGAAGGTCCCAGAGAAACCAGAGCATGTCCTCAAGAGTCCACTAAATAGATGTTGCTAAGTTTTTAAGGATTACATCATGCTTTTGAAAAGACAGAAGAGCTGCCCCGAAGTGTGCAGCAGCTAGGAAACAAACATTCAACCCAGAGGGACCAAATTCACAGATTTAAGAGTAGAACAGAAGTACCCTGTCTATTTGTCGGGTAAATCATTTGTTATGTGCGCTGACCAGTCCCACAGCTGAGCTAAAGAGCTATACTGTATAAGGCAGGGAGGCCCAGTTCAGAGTGCTTGCTTCTTGGAAAAGTCAAAGTTAGAAGAAACACAAGAAAATAGACCTTGAGTTCTGTGCATTTGCTACCTACGTACACAAAAAAATTCCAAAATTCCTTCATGCTACTGTTGGAAGTATTTTTGCTCTGTCACTGCATGGCTTCATGTGGAAAAAAATCAGTTACCTCTGATACTGTATATTGAAGTCCTGTGAATATGCAACTGCTCCATTGGAATGCACCCCCACTTCCTAGAAACGGGGAAAGACAGACAATTCCACAGCCGTTAACAGATCTGCCGTGCAACTCACTGCAAGGTAACTCTTAAATCACTCTTATTTCTTCTTTGAAACACATTACTACATTCCTCTCTTCCAAGGTTCTTAGAAAAACAGGTCCTACACTGGTTTAATCCAGGGACGCAGCTCTCGCTGCACAGTCCTTGCCAAAACCGTCACATCCGCACCGCACAGATTACAGCACACTTACTTTATTTCCTCCAGATTCCAACAAACTCTGCTGAATGGCAAACTGCATGATCTCGTTATCTTCGTCCTGCACGTGTATGTTCCGACCGTCGTCTTGGACGTGGTAAGATTTGGGGATCTCAAACACTGACTGGTCAACCTCAAAATTAGCACCTACAGAAGCCAAATATAGTTACAAACATGGAGGAGTTTATTTTTACAAGTTGCGACTTAAAAAATTCTGATCAATGTCTACACATGATTAAGTTAACTCCAAAAACTCAGGTAAACCACCTGGCTAAATATACCAACGGGCTTTGAAAGACATCTGTGGCAAACAAGCACAGCAGTAAGACAGAACGCCGAGTCTTTCTTCGGGATGCTGGCAAGCTATACACATAAAACCAGTGTGCAACAGAGCGCTGAGGTGGCTGAATTCTGACAAAACCAGATGGGGAAAAAAAAAAGGTCGCAGAAGACAAATACCGCAGCAGCACTTCTGAGGTTGTTCCTAATGAATGGGTCTGCGACAGCTCAGAGGACAGAGCGTCACTGGATACGTGCAGTCACGAGCAGCCTACTCAAATGGAATCCACTCTCTTCTGGAAGAGCACGCAGAGCTGTCACTTACAGCAATTTTGTATTCCACTTCCCATACCAATAGCTGCACCAGAGTTTAGGCCTCAGAATAACTGGGGAAGCTTGCTGGAGCTCAGTTTAGCCCTTTCGGCAGGCACAGACGGGGCAGAATGGGTCAGTACGATCGGCATCACACGCTCCAGATCAGCTGTAAAGCACTGCAGCTTCCTCTCACCCGTGAATGCTTCCTTCTCTGCAGTTTAACCCCTCTCTCTCTCCTCTGCATTCCACTGACAGAAACGTAAAAAGAGGCGATTGCTGCATCTTTCCACTCCTTACCTGAATCGCCCTGTGTGCCTCCGACCATTGGTGATGACGTTTTGTCAGCTGTCCTGCAGCCATTGACATTTTCAAATGTAATTCGGGCATTCAGCACATGAAATAAGGGAATTTCTGTAAGAGAACAAAATTTCTGTCAGAGAACTCTCTCATTCACTTCCACACCTACAGCCACGTCAAACCCTTACATGTTTATTGAATATATTCCACAGGCACCATCCCGTAATGACAAAGTACAGAGCAACTCGCTTCACCAAGAAGTTGCCCTTTGTCTCTCTCGCCCCAAACCTCTTATTTTATAAAAAGATTTGCAAAATCTAAGGCATTGAAGATAAGAGGAAGGGGCTTAGCAACAGCTCACTTGTACTGAAACGATACTGTCTTTAAAATTCTACTTCTGTACTGGTCGTTCAGAATTGGTTTTCAATGACCCCAGGGGCACGAGACGTCTGGGTTCTCGGTTCTAGATACCAGCGAGACGACTAGTAAAAAATTCACACGTTTTTTGTAAATATATGCTGCAAAAGCAATAGAAAGAATTGAATTGAAGAAGATGCTACAATAAAAATTGCTAAACATCACCTATTTTGACAGGAAATCCTGGTGGGAATTCCAGAGTGATGAAATCCCTCAGCCTGGCAAAATGCGCACTAGTTCTGGCCATCAGATCGATGATTGGAGTGACTTGTTCCATCAGGGACAAGGGAAACTCTTCACTCATCCACAAGGTTGCTTTAAATCTTGAAGAGAACGTCACATAAAAACATCCCTCAGCTTACAGTTTAGAAACAGATGCAAAGCAAAATACATAGCATTGTCACCTCCTTCATATATTTCAAAGAGTCAGAAGAGTTTCTGCTCTGAGAAGCTAAGCCACATGGCTGCTCAGACCAGAGGCAACGCACAGGAGGTTAGTAACAAGTTACAGCACGAGCCCAGATGTTTGATTTCGGGGAAGAATTAAGACTATAGCTGAATACTTCAAGATCTCTCCTTCAATTAATTTTGAAAGCTGGGGGAAAGCCACACTGGATATTTGTAAAAACGTTTTCCAGAGATTAGAAGACTGGGAAGAGACAAACTGGAAAGAGTTAAAATTTTATTTCTCACTTCTGCGTTCGAATGGTGACTTCTTTCGGTCTTCCTATGTCTCTACCTTTCAAATCAAATTCTGGGTCAAAGTATTCCTCCAGAGTAATTGCAGTAGGATTGTTACTTGCAGCATACTCTGTTGTCTTGGTCATACTCTACAAGGACAGAGAGAAAAAGAAGAAAACCAAAAGTACGGAACAGACAGCGGCTACTACGAGAAACTTTGAAGTTACTTCTTGTGAAGCAACTCATTCTCGATTTTAGGCACCAGTGACACAGCCACAAACACAAGCACACACATTTAGGCTGCTTTCTATGGAGGTTAAAAATCTCCAAGCATTTTAGAGATACGAAAAATCTACTTAAATACTTCAAAGCTAGAAACCAACCAGAAATGCACACACAAGCTACAGCGTTTCTAGGCTCCAAATCCTCTCTTAAAGGCAAAACTTTGATGGGGTATTTGAAACAAAAACCTCTAGATCCATGTAAGCTCTGCAGCACCATCCCGATACAGAGCCAGCAGTTGGCAAATCCGTTATCTCCTGTACTTAAGTATGTACAGATGCAAGGGAGTTTCTACAGCTGTATCAAAATCTTTATGGACACATTTCAGAACAGCAGAGGATATACGGATTTCCCCGAGCTGCTCAAGAGCAGGGTGCTAACACGTCACTTCACCCTTTCCTGTCTGTGTCTGATGATGGCCAGGCCAGCGCTGTCTCCCACCCATGGCTCCTGCAGGTCTGCAGACATCTCTTCCCACGTTACTGGTGGCTTGCTCAGATTTACTGCCACCGCTCGCACCCCAGCTCTTGCTGTGCTAACGGATTCTGCGTCTTTCTCGTAAGAGTATTCTGAAGGAGCTACCTGCTATTCACACAGAACATTTGAGGGCTTAAAACAAACAAAAACGTCCTCAGGGAAAATTCAAACATCAGAATCAAAATTGCTGCCAAACTAAGGAAACAAGAGCCAATTCCACACACCTAGAGTTACTATTGGCACAGATCTCGGCGCTGCAGTGACCTGTTTTGACGCCAGAGACACTCACCTGAGCACCGTACTCATGCTCCACCGTACCCAGAAATGATTCCAGGGGGTTCCTGTCAGCTTCAGGCAACAAGAGGGAAAAAACAAAAAAATCTATTACTATTAATTAGCAGTAAAACTTATGTACACACCAGGCTAACAAGCAAGGCTTCCAACCCAAAGCGAAGCAAGCTGTTCACATCTCCTGGAAGCTTTACCAGGCAAGCCCAGGGCCTAAAGCTGACCGTATAAAACAGGTACAACACACAGAATAGAGGCGAAGATTTTCAGTGGTTTCTATCATTAGCAGACAGCTTTATTACTCACAGTGCCTCTCCTCCTGGGCCCCAAGGGAGGCCAATGAAGGGCAGCGTTTCCACATGAAGTTACTGGCTGGTCACCCTTTACTCTAGTTTAAATACGCCAAGAAATTAGTGGACCAAACCAAACCAAAAAGTCCAAGCAAACAAAGCCTACATGAACGCTGTCATCATGGCCAAAGTGAAGTAAAAGCATGAATACATTCCAGGGCAGGAAAAAGCATGGAAAAGTGCAGCCTTTCAAAACTTTCAATAAACTTATAACAGTTTTGAAGGCCTCTTCTTTGCTCTAAGTACAGCTAGCATCAATACTGATTCACTGGCAGGTTAGGAGTCAAGTAATGAGCTGCCTCAGACACAGAACGTGTAAAAATAAAGCAGGGCAAAGTCAGCAAGAAAAGTATCTCCCTTGTCTGCCTCCCAGCTCTTCTGCAGTCACACAGAGAAGGTATCGGAGAGCCAAAAGGTTCTACTCATTTCAGGTTATCCTACAGGAAAACTACCTTTATATCTTTTCTTCTCCTCTTCTGTTAAGTGTTCCGTTCGGATTTTTGTGACCACATTCACATTGTTTGCAATGTATACCTTTAAAAAAAAAAAAGTGCACGGACAAAAAACATCACAGGTTAAAAAAAGAGAGTTCTCGCAGGTAAAACACCAGATACATAAATGTAAAGACAGAATAAAGCAGCATGGATCCGCCTCTCATTGACAAAGATCTTAATCTTGAACACAAGAGATACCAAGATCAAGAGGAAACGCTGCGCTTCGATTTTTCTGATCGCTTTGGTGTCATGGAAATCTTCCACCCGACAGCGCGGACAGCCCTACGCTAAGGCCCGAACCACATGCCACCTGCTGGGGAAGCTGACAAAACACGAAACCCCGCGAATCATCCACCCCAGCATCTCCAGACAGCACTCATCTCGCCAGCGTCCTGCGCCGGCAGAACGGCAAAGGAGTCTGGCCTTCGGCTCCGACGGCAGCAGAAGTCAGCCTGTCAGCCAGGCTCCTGGGAAGCAGATTTACCCGCTTCTACACGCGGCTTTGTGACTAACTAAACCAACCTCAAAGCTATTCAGGCATTTCCAAGCTTGCTGGAAAGAATCCCCACCTGGGCAGAGATTTTAAGACAGACCGGGGAGGGTGAGTCAGATAACGCTATTTCTAGGCAGAGGTTACTCATAGGACTTTCCAAATCAAACTTAGTGATAGTTTAATTCTGCAGGAACACTGACAAACCCCATGTCCAACTGAATAGTCCTGCAATCTTACCAGAAAAACCTTCATATAAAAGTAGAAAGCTATTCAGCATTTCTGTTAAACGAAATTACAAAATGTAATCTATCGCAAATTCCAAAACCTGGAGTAAACAGACTGACGAATCGGGGAAGTTAATGCTTGTGATTCTTAACCTAAAGCCCTAACACTGTAAGGCTGTAAAGCCATCTTCAAAAATATTTCACTAAGGTGAAATGGAAGACAAAAACCAGTGTCGGATGGAACAAATCTAAGCAACTGGATGACTCACGAGCATGGTCAGGGTCTTTAATTTACCAGCACTCTCTTATTACTTGAATCCATGATGCAACTCAGGGCAGCAGGAGGCTGTCACTTCCTTGCAATGCTGTTACCAGAGAGTGCTCAAGGCACTGCACCAACAGGTTCCTCGTCTTTTAAACAGTGAAAGAACGACAGTATTCAAAACTGAGTTAGATTCCAGTTTTTGGATAGAGGGGAGTTCTGGCAGTTATGCGGAATCTTTTGCCTCTCTTCTCCTGAAATGCTTTGATCCCCCCTCTCCCCTGAAGCCGCTGCAGAAGTTCCTGCATACAGGCACCATCCCTCCCACGAGCCTAGCAGCCTCGAAGTTCCTGCCCAGTTCTGCTGCCAACAGAACAAAGCTCTCGATGGGAAGTTTAAGACCTGAAATATTCAGGTAATAAAGGCAAAACACCATCATACTTCAGTTAGCTATTAGACCTCTTAATACAATAGAATGAACTTTACCTTTGCTTCATAACCATTTACACCTTCTGCTTTTTCTGTCCTCCATACCCAGAATCCAGATGTGGTTCTGACAAAAAGTGAACACCACAAGTGTCTATACAGTTGCATTTCTACACAATCCCCAGCCCGTTTTTCTAAAACTGATTTTAAGCAACATTTGATAGGTTATTTGACTCTCAACCCCAGAGAAAAGCACAGGTCAATCTGTCCTCACGCACGCATATTACAAGAGGTCCAAGAAGGTTGTGCTGTTGCTGTTCTTAGTCAGTCTGTGACAAAAGCAGAAAGGCTGACAGAGATCTCGGGCGGAGATGTGGACACCTGAGCCACAGAGCAGGACAGCCTCAAATCTTACCAAATTATTTTGCCTGACAGCCTGGGCGCGGCAGCTTTTAACTTGCAGTTTAATTTCAAAAGTAACCTGTCACTGCAATTTGGGGAACTGGATAGTAGGAATACTTCTGTCCAAGAAGTCTTAGTTGCTGGATGTGTAGATGCTGCAGCTGCTAAGGCTCAGTGCACATCACAGGGACTCATTCTGGGCAGCTTTGAAAGGGTAAAAAATATTCAGGAGAAAGATGCTGGGATTATTCATCTGACTTTGAAAACACTTGTTTTGTATGATCATGGGGGTGGTTTACTGCGTCACGGAGCACTCCAAAAGCAGCTTCGTAAAAAGGATTGTTTGAACTAAGCTGACAAACACCTGGATAAGCACGTGTAGTAAACAAGGAAGACAAATGTGTGTCAGTGGAACTATACATGTATTTTGATTTAAAGTATTAATGTGAGAGTTGACTGACTTCGCTACAAGCTCTGAGTTCTTGCCCATTAGTTTCAGCACGATACATTGGGATGGGGTGGAACGCAAACTTGTAATGAGACATGAACGTTGATGTCACTAATACGACAAACGGGAAGTTTTCTGCAAAACACTTCTTCCAACTGGAAATTTTTTGCACACCAACAATGGCAAGCTGACCAAGCCAAATTTCTTTATCTAATGGTATGTGAAGTTTAAAATAACCTCAGATCTAGCCCTAAAAGTTTATATTACCAGGGCTTTCGAGAGTTTGTCTTTAAAAGCTTTGTTGCTAGTATGATCTTCCGTCATCTTGAAGTGCTTATTTGTGAAGAGAAACTTTGTATCTTACCTTTCAAAAGCAATATTTTTTGTGTCAAGGCATGTATTAATGATCGGAGATGTCAGGCGTCTCTCCACATCTTTCCTTTTCGGTGTCATAGATCCCAACGTCAAACGCTTCATGTGCTGGGAAATCTCAAAACGCTCCGTTGTGACGAACTTATCGTCATGATTGATCTCGATCAGTTCTGCCCAACCTCCGGTATCTGGCGGAAAAGGTAAATCTCAATCTAAAAACCTTAGCAACAGATTCCAGAATGAAAAACAGAATCTACTGTAGATCCAGTCAGGGTGGACGCCAATTCACTGTATTTTGCACTCTGCTGAAATCAAATTTGGAGCTCTATCTATTGTCTATTTGGGGGGCAGGGAGCAGGAGGGGGAAAGCTAAGTAAAAGACTGAAGACAAATCTTCGCTCCACTACCAAATTTTGACCTCAGATTTACTCATAGAAAATAAGCCATTACATTAAACCACAAAACAGTATCTCTACGAGACACTCACGGAATATATGTACAAAACTTTTATACAGTTCAGTACTCAGCCTCAACAGGCCTTTGTGTGCAGAATCGGGATTTCTCATTGCAGCTCGCATGGTATTTGATGATCAACGGTGCAGACCTGCTAAAATATTTACCTTCTCCCTTGAAAATTAAACTGCGCCTTCCTCTCTCCCAGCTCATATTTTCAAAGCCCAGTAAAGTGATATCAACACGCAGCTTGGCACCACTTTTCCAGATGCGGCAGACATCACGTGGACAAACTCTAGAAACCAGTGGGACTACAAAAGAAAAATGACAAAAATGTAAACAGAAAATACTCAAGCAACTAAGCACGGAGGAAGTCCAAACTCAAGCAGAAGGCAGATCCCTGATTCAGGATTGCTCAGTACTGTGAGCATTACTCCAGAGGAGGTGAGATACTGAGCTTCTTTAGCTTTTAAAACAATCAGCTTGAGGACAAAATGCACCAACATTAATTTAAAGATACGTCTTTAATCTATAAAGATACATCTTTCAATTAAAGATATGAGAAGGAAGAAGACATTAGTTCAGAAGAAAAGATGCAAAATGGCACAAACTCCGTCTCCTGGCAGTCTAATAGTTAGCTGTTTGGAAAATTAAGTCAACTGTAAGGCCTAGCGTTCATTCCTTCAAAAGAAAAGCAGGTCCTTCCCAAGGGGTCTGTGCATCTTGATATGAGATATGTATCACTGTCTTAGTCACTGGCAGCCAGAGACAGGTAAGCAAAACCCCAAGATGAGTCTTCAGCAATTCTAACAACGGCTAAACTCTCCATTAAAAACAAACAAACCAAAAAACAGCTAACAAACCAAGTCAACAGGAAACAAAGAATAATTGTGCAACAAAAACATAGGAGGCTATTCTGAGAGGTGAAGAGATAAGTATTCTGGGGAGTGGGTAATTCTCTGTGTATCTTTTGTGACATCTGTACATACGCAAGTCTCTCTGTCTGCAGTTTAGAAGAGGTAACGATGACGAGGATTCTTACCCCAGCTAGTGAACTCCCATTTCATTTCCACATAAAAGTCAGGAGTCTGGAAAAGGAAAATACTTCATGAATACTTCCTGAAACAGTTTTCATTTAACATACAGTACAGCATTTCTTGTGAACATTTTAGATACAGGAAAACAAAGAAAGAGCAGAACTCAAGACATGATAAATGAGCATTACAAAAATGAAATTGAAACTAACAAACAGAAAAGACACTGGCCTACCACTGCTGCCTTCTGCTACGCTCTTCCTCCTTATTTTACTATAGGAGCAGTAACACCTTCAAGATTCAGCCTCCAATGTCGGAGTTCATGACTAAGGGTTTCAAACCAAAGCCAAGGAAAAGTCTCCATCCCCCACAGCGCTATGCCATATGCAAGTTGAAATGAAGAACACAGCTGCCCATCTGATTTCAGCGTACTCAGCTGAACTACTTGAATGAGAATTGCAGTCTGGAGTAAGAGGTTTAAAGCAAATAATTACCTCGTTAATCTTTTGGAGTAATTCAGGAACTCCTCCAAGTGTCATAGAGGTCTGCTGGTAGTCCCGATGCTGCAGAATCATTTGTACCATCTCCGGATCTCCTGTACTGACAGCCTCATGTAAAACTGAAAGAAATCCACACACAAGCTAGCTTCAGCTTGCTTTCTGAGCAAAATGCGTAATGTAAAAGCAGCCAAAATACAACATCTGCAACTGAAAAGTGTTCTCCAAGTTATCTTTACCTGTCCACCCCTGTGCATTCTCTTTAGTTACGTCTGCCTTGTGTTGAAGGAGGACTTTGGCAGATTCTATATAGCCCAAGGAAACAGCAAGGTGCAACAAGGTCCGGCCCCGTGGATCACGTTGATCAACATCCTGTTGAGTATTCGAGAGAGAAATAACGCTGAAGCCGTGCTGTCAAACACGACTGATCAGGGCACACTGAGAAGAGCTTATATAAACAAAGCTTGTCAGCAGTAATCCAGGAGTCAATATTCCCTAGGTATCCCCACGTATCAGTCTGTCGTGCACAGCCGACTCGGGTTGCAGACACCACCGTACCGCCCTTCCGCACTCCGTACAGTGCAATCTCACTTCCCCACTGGAATAAAAAGAGAAGCAGAACAGGGCCTATAAAGCCAACACAGTAAGAACTGGTATCGCTGTAAGACACGACTGAGTTCTTGTTGATGCTTCTCGTTTCTTTTCCCGTAATTATTTCCCCGTCTATCTCCCTTCAGAGGGAGTCTCCTTCAGGAGAAGACAGGGGTTCCAGTCTGTGCGCCTTGCACCACGGACAGACAGCAGCCTGAGAGACCAATAGAGAGTTGAACATCACACAACATAATGGGGAGGGGGAAGGAGAATAAAACAGGTAATCGGGCATAAAACAACAAGTCGTGTACAACCTT
>Ga0181612_148520_pt1 | contig 15051 bp, 11 predicted proteins | sample HoacroProtozoa21_FD_119630 | JGI IMG/M metagenome (GOLD analysis project Ga0181612, IMG submission 119630) | Hoatzin crop microbial communities from Cojedes, Venezuel. Combined Assembly of Gp0051906, Gp0051904, Gp0051908 | reverse complement strand
GTAATTATCAACTGCTAAATAAAAGACATGCAGAAGTTCATAATTAAGGGCTATTCGTAGGCCTTGGAGCTGTGAGTTTTAAAGTGCCCTGAGCTTTATTTATGCAGTACTGTAGCCTGTTACTTTGCAGATCCCACAAAAAGGTGGGCAGTTTCTCAAAGGAGCACTCTTAATTTATTTTTACCCTAGCAGGAGGTGATGGTGAAGAGGGGCAGCAAGGCAGCTTGAGATAGCCACGTGTGCTTGAGGAGCACGTTGTTTGCAAGCTGGCTGCCCTGGCAGTGCCCTTCGAGCGGAAGAGGCTGGGCACATGGCCACTTGGAACCAAGCGTGCTCCACGTGATGGTGGAGCATGTCATTGCCCTGGAAATACCAGCAGCTGGCTTGTAACCCCAGAGGGCTGAAATGCCTACCTTATACGCACGAGTGTGTTAGCTTTTCAGCTTTTGGGGAGAATATTTCTGGAAAATTGCCATTATCCTCTGTGGCAAGTTGTAGGCAGAGATGGTTGGCCACAGCCTGGCATGCCGTGTGGCACAGGCACGGGCCTTCTTATTTTCAGCTGTTCCCGGAGTTTTGAAATTTGTGATGGAAAGGAGGCAGAAGTGAAAACTTGAAGGGGGACTGGAGAGAGTAAATTTCCAAAGCAGATGGGATGAGAAAGGCTGGTTCCAGGGGACGGGACCTGGCAGGGAGGCACCGCCTGTGCCCTTTCCCAGCAGTTAATTCCATTTCTGTCACAACTGTCAGCATTTCCTCTTGATAACCAAGTAATCAGAGCACGGGGTGTATAATATGTGCTTTGCAGTTGTACAGCAGTAGGTGAGAATTTCCACTAGAAGGGCTGCCAAGTTTGAAGCACAGAAGCGATGGGTCGCCTGCTCCCCGTTGCCGCTGCTCCTCCCACGTACATCTGGGAAACACATTTTTGCTCCTTGCAGAGGTCCATGGCCACCATTGGCAGCAGCTGATGGCTCGGCCTGGAAGCATTAACTCCCACACGACTTTCAGAAAGGTAAATGTTTCTACACTGAGACATCAAGAGGAAAATTGAAACATGCCACGTATTCTGCTGTCTCCCTCAGATACGAATTAAGTGAAAAGATGCTTTCTGCCTGTCACCTGCTGAGGAACAACATTGACGACCCCAAGGCACTGACCAACAAAGATGTGGTAAGCAACGCGGGGCAAAATCCTCTCTGAGCTGCAACAGAAAAACTTCAGGGAGGGATAACTTCTGGGTTTGTAGGACAGCTCCACAGCAGCTGGGCAGAATAGGATTTCATCTTTCCTAGGAAGAGTCACAAAGTGGTTTTTCTGTCAGGAGACTTTTGTCCAGAGAATGTGCTTGTGCTTTGTGTGCTGCGGTGTTGTCGTCCCAAGGCACACACATAAAAATAGCAACATGAACGCACAGTTTCAACACATCTGTGCATTCCAGTGTTATTTTTATAAGTGTTGCTTTAGCACTGGTGTGGGTGGCTCTCAGGCCTCTCATGGAGAGACTGCACGGGGTGAGGAGCCTGTTTTCTTCCCATGTCAGAACCTCAGAGTCTGTTCTGAAACTATGTGCTCTGCCTTCTGCTAAGCCCAGGGATGCTGTTTCTGCTTCGTTTACTGTGCTGGTAGCTTGTATCAGTGCAGAAGGGAGTAAGGAGGATTCACTGCTAACAGTCAGTCTGAAGAAATAAGGTTGTATTTGCTTCATATGGGAATTGCCTATATGCCTCATATAGGAATTTCCTATGCTACTTTGTGGGGGGAATCTGGAAACAAAGGAACACTACTTAGTGATATGAAATTAAATTTTGCATTTGTTACAGTTGTGCGGTGATGTAAAAGGCAACAATCCAGTGCCAGTCTCCTCTACCACAGAGCATCTGCAGCTTCTTAAAGACAATAATATTGTCTGTCACACACAGACACAAATATTCTCTGTGTCCAGTTCTGACATTTGTGGGCCAGTGAATGTTTTGAAAGGTTGTTTAATACAGTTGTGATTGGTATTTTTTAATCCAGTGTCACTCCTTCACAAAGGAGGAGTAATTTAGGCATTCGAACAACAAATGCTTCAGGCCCAGTTGGAATTGAAAGTGTCAAAAATGGCATAACCAGGTTATAATCTCTGCCTTGGAAGTATAATTTGAATTTACGTATTTCTTTCTTGTGCTTAAAGTGTTTGCCAGCACAAGTGGTGCTGTGTAGCTGGAAACTGCAGACTAATCAGCTCTTGTTCTCTGTCTGCTGATGAAGAAGTCTTGTCCAAAAAGGGTAAACTTCAGTACAGCTAGGGATCGCAGTGAATTGTCCCCTCCTCTTCCAGCATACTTAGCTCTTGTAGCTGCTGTGTACACCAGAAAGAGCTGCACACTGTTACTTTTGGGATGTGATGGACTACTTCAATAAAAAAAAAAAGTGTACTATTTACTTAATAATGTGTGTGATACTGTGACTGTAAAATTAATTTGTCAGTGGTATTTTGCACTCAGTAGTGCCTAAAATAAAAGAAATATTTATATTGTAGTAGTACTGATGTAGAATATTCTGTATATATGTGAATGTAGTACAGATAGAAATGTAGTACTGATGTTTGTAGAATATTCTCCCTTTACCAGACATGGGCCCCCTCTAGAGGTACTGGCACAGGTTCTCTGTGTTTTCGCTAGAGGCTAGAGAAGCGTGCTGAGTGTCTTCTCTGCAAAATTGTCCCTGAACTTACTGGCCACCTTGCAGGTGGGGGTTTATGAGAAGAGAAGAAGGACGTGGTGGTCCTTCCAGGTCAGAGAAATTATCTCAGAAAGCCAGAGCTGGCAGTGACTGCAGAAACCCTCTTGGCTCACAGCTAGATCTGGTCTGCCTTTGCTGTTCCCAACAGACAGTTAGCTGGCCTAAGAGTCTTCTACCCCTCCACCCTCAGTCCGTACCAGTGGGAAGGTTTATCCTGAATGTCTAACCCACGTCTTCTCATTGCTGCTGAAATCCCTTAGTGCTACTGCAGGTGAAGAACAGGTTTGTTCTTTTCTCACTACAGCAGCCTTTTGCACTGTGAAAATGTTATGGTGTCCCTTTCCCCAGCTGTTCTCTCAGCACAGCATCCCCAGTCCTTCCCATCTGTCCGTGGGTCAGATTTCCTTGACCTCTAATCGTTCTCACTGCTCACCTTTGAAACCATTTCAGCCAAATCTTTTGAGTCGCTCAGTGATGGGACCAGACAAGGTAGTCCAGCTGTTGCCTTCGCAGTGCTAAGCGGAGAGAACGGACTCTGTCACATGCTGGGCAAGCTGTAAATCTGCTTATTCGCCCCGAAACAGTATTTCCCTTTTTCATTACCGTATGATGTTGTTGACTCAGGTTCAGCTTGTGATGCTCTGTGTTGCCCAGCTCTTCTCCTGCAGAACTGCTGTCCAGCCAGTTCTCCTATGCTTTGTGCATTTGATAATTCATGCCTCAGGACTGGGCCTAATTGATTCAGCGTGCTGTTCTTTAAGTCCTCAAGAAATGCGTGTTCCCACTGCTCTTAGTCTTGGGTTCATCAGTGTATTATAAACTTAGTAAAGTATTTTGTGGAAATGATTACTCCAAGTATTTTTTCTGCTCACGAGTATTTGATACCCCTGAATTCTGGGGGCAATCTCATCCTAAAATTCTGTGCCCTCAGAGGTGAGCCATTCCTGAAAATTAGGTAAAAGGAGGGGAGGTAAACAATTGGTGTTTTAAAGAGGGTTTTGGTCAGAGGGGAAGCTTCAGTCTGTACATCTTGTTTGTGAGCTGAATACTTTCTTCCCACATTTGACTAAAAAAGGCCTGGCCTCCTACATCGCTGACTTGGGGGATGGAAAATCCTTTAAATAGATTGCCCATATGTAAATTTTTCTGTCTTGGTTTTGGCAGAGGTTTTGTTTAAATACCATCCAGCATGAGTGGTTTCGTGTCTCAAGTCAGAAGTCGGCTGTCCCTGAAATGGTTGGAGACTACATAACTGCTTTTGAAGAGATTTCTTCTGCTGTCCTCAGACATATCATCAATATGGCAGATGGAAACGGAAACACCGCTCTGCATTACAGTGTCTCACATTCTAACTTTGAAATTGTAAAGCTTCTTCTGGATGCAAGTAGGTTGACTTGTTTGTGTATGTTTTTTAATCTGTTTTTTGCAATTCCTCATCAGCGAGAGGTCAAGTTTGGGCCTCGTCGGGCAGCTGTTTTGACTGTTAACAGTGATGTGGTGGGTCACTTGCGTAGCCTAGAATCCTTGTTTCTAGTGCTAGCTTCAGAGGTGATGGTGATGGCTCTTGAAAAAGTTACGAAAACACTCAAGAAAATTATATACAGAGTTGACCAGTGTTTGGAACAGATAGGTAGATCCGTGACTCTTGGACTGTAGTCCCAAGTTCAGCAGCGCCAGCCTCCAGCAGTTTTTCTGTAGGCAGCACAGCTCCTCCTCAGCCAAAGGTACTGTGCTGGTGGAGGAAGATGCATTCAGGTGTAAACACCCATGTGAAACACTCGGACTAGTCTAGCTTTGTCTTACTAGAACAGTACAGAAGCTTTTTCTGGGCACCACCTCGGCACGTCTGTACTGCTCTCCTGAGAAACTGGAGCAATGTGGCGTTCTGCCATGTAGGAGCATTTCCCTGAGCAATGTGACAATGCTTCATTTACTTGCTTTTGTTGTTGCTTCCTTCTCTCAGTCCCCTTGCCACACACATGCAGAGAGGGTAGTGGCAGAGGGGAGACTCCAGGGCACCTGCTCCCCATGTGCCCTAAGCCAGGAGGCAGTTGGCAGAAGGTGCCACACGTTGGAGATGGTCCCAGGCAGGAGGCGGTATGTGTAAGCCTACGTTTGCTCCCTGACTGAAGTTTCTTTCTATAAACTAGTTCTAAAACCTGTCACAGCTGGTTGTGGAGCTTAACTAGGCCAGCGGCACGGCTGGAGTGTAAGCCTAGCAATATCCATAAAACCAGAAGGGTAACGTCAGGTAAACAAGGATATTAATGATACAGACCTCAGCTTTGATAACCCAGCACGTCTGTCACTGCAAAGACTTCCCTGGCAGGAAAGAGAGCGCTTTGAAGTCTGTGGCCCTGTTTGAAGGCAGCCCGTTGGGAGGAGTGAGTCAGGGCGGGGGAACGCGGGGAATGCCCACGGTGAAATGCTGCAGGCTGGCTCCGCAGCCCCGCGGTGGTGGTGGGGAAATGCTTCCCTGGGTACCTCAGGGTAGAGTGAGCAGGCTCGGTCTGTTGCTGGGAGTTAGGACTCCTGTAGTTTACAGCAGCCAGTGTGTTCCTACGAAGACAGTGGGTTTTAACTGCAAAATCCAACAACCGTGACTGGTGCCAGGTGGTGCAGGAGCACACTGCACGTGCCAGCACTTAGAAAATATTTGCAAACAGGCACATTCCTTCAGGTTTCGACAGTCTTCCTCTGGACCGTGTCTAAGTGGCCATTATAGTCAGCCTGGCAATGTGGTATGTCACAGCCAGATTCATGGTCCAAGATCTTCCTGTCTGTGTGGTGGGAAGAGCAGATGGGACAAGAGGCTCCTCTGTATCACCATGCAGTGTTACCAAGAGGACAAATACGGAAACATCCCTGCTCATTAGCCATATAGAGAAGGAGCTGAAACGTGACCTCAGAAAACACACCTCTGCCAAAGTAGTCTAGTCAGGGTAGGAGAGCATCACTCCCAATTCATTACTCGTTAAGTAAGGCATATAGCAGAGTGTCATGTTCTGTGGCTTCAGTGTCTTCCCAGAAGTGACTTCTGAAAGTGAGGTTGGGCTATTGGTTATAATGTTGGTTATAAGGTAGCACAAGTGATGTCTATGGAACATGAAAACAGTGCATTTTCTTACCTCTGCACTTGTATTGCTTCTGCAATGTCCTTTTCACTTAAAAAAAAAAAAAAAAAGAACAAGAGAAGAAAAAAAGGCCTTTGGCAATAAATCTGAAATATTTCCTGAAACATTTTTGCTTGTTAAGATATCTGTGGTGCACTTTAACCTGAAGTCTAGAGATTAATGTTTATGTGAGTCTGAGTCCTTGCTTTCCAATACGATGAGCACACTGAAAGCATTGCTGCCTGGTAAACTAATAAGCCCTGCTGTATTTATGCAGAATTTTAGGAACAGAGACAGACTGGAGGTTAGACCTGAACAAAAAGGAGAGCTTTTGTCAGCTGCTGGCACTAGTCAGAGAACTTGGCTGTATTTGTTCCCAGAGTACTTTTGTTCACAGTCAAATACTCTGTAGAGCTGGAAACAGTCTTTAATTGAAAGGTTTTTTTCTGCAGCTCCAAAACATGTCAAAGTACACTTGCAGATCTTTAAAATAACGTCAGTTACAGGAAAATATTTGTGCTGAGGAGAAGCAGCTTTTCCACTGTGCGTGTTGCTGGGGTGTTTTAGTTTTGCAATATGAATCCCCTCAGGAGAGGAGCTTGGAAGACTCTTGTGATGGTATTCCTGGGGTTCAGACCCATGACCCCGATGGTCATGTCAAATTTCAGACCACTTGCTTTTGCAAAAGAAAAAAATGACACAAAGCCCTAAATGATGACATATAAAATGGCTTTGTGCTCTCCTTGTGTTGCACACATAGTAGAAGAGAATCCTTTTCTTTCTCAGGCTCAGGAGCACCCATTTATTTTTTTTCTTGTCCACTTCCCCTTGAATTACTTCCATTATGAGACCAATTGCTGCCTTTTCTTTTTATAGGCTGCTCTACTAACAGTTTATTCAGTTCATTAGCACAATTGCTGCTTTTTTCATTCCTGCTTTCCAACAAAATTATCTCATCCCTCTGCAGATGTCTGTAACGTAAATCATCAGAACAAGGCCGGCTATACCCCCATCATGCTTGCTGCGCTCGCAGCTGTGGAAGCGGAGAAGGACATGAGGATAGTGGAGGAGCTGTTCAGCTGTGGGGACGTGAATGCTAAAGCTAGCCAGGTCGGTCAAACGGATCATGAGACGCTGTTCCCACTCCCATGTCTTTTTGTCTTTCCTTCCACGCTCTCACCCATGCTCCATCCGTTCAGCTTTTGCACTCATTCACTCTCACCCTCTGGGGTCTTTGATGTTTGTGTGTGTGTTTTTGACTGCTGTATACAAAAGGGGGCGATGGGAGAACAGTAGAGCCTCCGGTCTGGATCTCTTCTTAGAGTAAAGATAGAATATTTTATGAAGGAACCATTACTGAATTTTGGGAGGCATTTACAAATTCTGCACCATTTACTTCCTTCCAAGGAACTCCAGATGTCTGGAAATAGATCCGATATCTTCCATTAATTTAATAAATAGTTGTGTGGATGTGGGGTATGTTATGCATAAAAGGTATTAAATAATGGCGAGCAGAGCCTTGAGAGAGCTGAGTAAAATAACCCCAGAATCACAGTGCCAGAAAAGTGCACATGCCTTGTCACTGTCTGTGTAGTTATTTGGGTTTTCCTCTTCTTTCCACGCAGGCTGGTCAGACCGCACTGATGCTGGCCGTGAGTCACGGGCGGATAGACATGGTTAAAGCTCTGCTGGCCTGTGGTGCGGACGTCAACATCCAGGATGACGAGGGCTCTACAGCTCTGATGTGTGCTAGTGAACACGGACATGTAGAGATTGTCAAACTGCTGCTGGCTCAGCCGGGGTGTAATGGCACCCTGGAGGACAATGTGAGTTGCCTTTCCAGGCAGTGCTTCATCAGATAGCTGCTCCACTCCAGGATGTTTTCCGAATTCTTTTTGTTTTGATGCAGTGGAGAGCTGCTGAAATCGTAGTTGTTGAGGCTGCTAGAAGCAAATAGTGCTTTTGCCGAAAGGGTAATTTGTTGACCTGCTGTTTTCCCTTTTCTACGTGATTCTCTGACTCACAGCGCCGAAGTACCAAATGCGTGAATCATCTGCTTAGCGGTCGCAAGTGCTGTGATTATTGGGCAAGTATCTTTGCTTTTCTAACAGACCTACCCAGTAACGATTTTTGTGGTTAGCTGTAGGTGTGCAGTGGCAAGAACAGAAAAAACACTTGCCACCTCATGGTAAAACATCTTCCTGTCTCACATTCCTTCTCCCTTTCCCAGGATTCTTCCAGTTTGCAGTTAGGACTCTATCTGGTGCCGTAGCAGCCTTGTTGTGTTGCTTGTCTGTGCCCGCGGCAAACATCAGCCCTACAGTTCTCTTCACAGGATGTTCACGCAGTACCTACACCGTGACTTTTGAGGGTAGAGGTTTGGTCTCACTCGTGAAGCTGCATTGTCCTGACGATAACGGGATACAGGCTGTGACTTCCGTGCCAAGTGAGACACTTGCATATTTCTTGTTGCAAGGATCACTGCAGCCTGCACTGTCAGCAGCAGACGGTTTGATCTGTAGAGTTCTCGAGCGTGAAAATGTTGACTGAGCTGGTTTCTTGCCAGTACTGTGTTCTTGTTAACAACATCACTTCCTGGGTATGTTTCCGTTCTTCCGATTGCTTTCACCCACTGAGCACTGAAATGGAGCCGGGGTTTGGGATTTGGGAGGGCAGGGGGAGGTTGTTTGTTGAAGCTGTCGCAGAGAGGCAGAGACATCGTTTCTGTTCGTTCGCTCGCCTGCTGCAGGAGCAGGCTCCATTGCCCGGTGGTGCCAGCGGTCTGCAACAACTGGCCAGAGGGGAAAATGTAAGCAGGCCTCAGCGTACAAACGCTCTTGGGGCCAGTCTAGGTCACTGGCAGCCTGGGTGCTGTTAGCACCGCTGATCACCACGTCAAGAATTGAAGTCATTGAAGTCGTGATGGGGATGTGACACCTAACTGTTCCGGTAGGCAGTTTGATACTGTTTCCCAAGCACAGCTTGTCTGCTGCTTATTCATGTTATAAAGGGTTTCTCTGTGCTGTGACATTATGAAATTTTTAGCATTCCCCTAGCTATTCTGAATGTGACAGTGACACTTTTCCAGTCAGCATGATCAGTAGTTAGCTGAGCTTCATCCTACTGATGTGTGCCGCTCTGACAGTGATTCAGCATCTCTCTTTGAGAACTTGCCTTCTCCTGGTGTTGACTGTGGAGTGTTTGTTGCGCGTTTGTAGTGCATTATATTGCACTGGATGGAGTGGACAGCTCTTCTAGCTCCCTGTCTGCTCAGGACAATTAGATTTGTGTATGGCCACTCCCTGTAGTCTCATAAGACAACTTTCCACTTGGATGCTGTCCATCGTGTCCCATGCTGGAAAAAGGGTTTACAGTTTCCTTAAACTGGTGCCGACCTCTGTAATACCAGTGCTACGGCAGTGGCTAGAAAACATGCTCCATTCAAAGAGCCAACATAATAGGCAATCGCTACGAGAGGACATTTCAAATACTGGCATAATTGTGGAAATTTCTGTGCACAAGAGCCAAAAGCCAGGCAGTGGACCAGCAAGCCACTCTGAGGTTTGTGCTGAGGTTGTGGCTGCCTGCCTTGTCATGTAAACACCAGCGGAGAGCAGGGGGTTGTAGCCACGTGATACCCCAGTTTCAGGAAGAGAAGGAAGCAAGGAAGGCTGCGTTGGGGATGTGGCAGCTTTGTACAAGTGTGCCCCTCTGACAGCTCAGAGGTCTGCATCGCCTGTTCTCTGACATCGACTTCTTTGGACCAAACATGGCCTAAAGGGAAAACAGCAGGTCAATAAATTACCCTTTCGGCAAAAACACTATTTGCTTCTAGCAGCCTCAACAACTACGATTTCTGAAAGCAGTAATGCCTTCTGAGAAACTGAGGTGACAGTATTTGACCGGGAAAGTCCATTTGTTTGTAGTTAAACTTCCATCAAAGAGCATTTGGAATTATGAATGGAACTGCTCTTAGTGTTAATGGGAGCTATAACACAAGAATTATCATTGTAGCACAGCAGTTATCATGATATTTGATTAGCATTTATCCCTCCCTTATCTTCTCTTCCACTCCTCACTGACTTTGTAGTTTCTCTCGGACAGCCCAATCTTCTGAAATCACTGGTCTTACACGGCACTACATGTAACGTTACTGTGGTAATGGCGTGCTCATTCTTCCTCAGCAATAATCAAGACTCCTTGTTGAGAGAAATTATGAGGCCTCTGACAACTGGACTGCCTCATAAAACAGCACTGCAAGGCTTATTGTCACTTAATTATAATAGAAGAAATTAAACAGGACTCTAAATTAACCCAACTGTTTGTCCGAGCAGTAGGGCCTCCACTTCATAATTTCCCTTCTCTGTGGACTGATGGGGCTTTTAAGAGATCTGTTAATGCACACAAGCACTAATTCTCTTATTTCTTCCTTTCCCCTCTCAGGATGGCAGCACAGCACTTTCAATAGCCCTGGAAGCTGGACATAAGGACATAGCAGTTCTCCTTTATGCCCATGTCAACTTTTCCAAAACCCAGTCACCGGTTAGTACACAACCTCCTACAGTTTATGTTTTAACTTGCTGCTCCTGAACATGATAGTAAAACATAAACAAAAAATTAACCCCCTGGCAGCTGTACAGCACATGAAATTTCAAGTTTATTCACAGGATGATTTTTATGCTGGGAAGTGGAACATATGTTTTTAAATACAGGTTGACTGCAGAAGGTTGAACCCTGACTGAAGGGGTTGTAGAGGCTGTACCCTCCTCCTCCTCCCTTTTATCTGGGGGTACAGATAGCTTGCTAGCAGGGTTCACAGACTCTGGCTAGTGTGCAGAGGTGCTGTTGCATCATTGTAATGCTCATTATTTACCTGGCCACTGAAAAACAGCTGTTTCTGGAGTTACAGCGATCCTGGGTGTTCTGGCAACCATCTACCTGCTCTCCAAGCCCCAGCTCACTCTCCTCCTAAGCTGCTGCTAAACGTTTCACTGTCTAAATAACGTGCACTCTGTAGGCTGTATGATAGCAGGCACTGTTTTTCCTAAAATGAAAAAAAAAAAAAAAAAGAATCTGTGCAATTAAAGGCAAGGGATTGAAAACAGTGCTTGTGAGTGCTGTGTTCCGACTCGGCTGGCTGGGGTAATTTCCCTGTGATTAATTGTTCTTCCCTCTTTTCTAGGGCACTCCTAGGCTAAGCAGAAAGACATCTCCTGGTCCCACCCACAGAGCCACGTTTGAGTAGTAGTGCATGAATATCTGTAAAAATCTCTATGCCATCTTTAAGCTGCGAAATGTTACTGTTTTACTGAGACAGATACTGAATGTAATTGTCTTGTGCCTGAACTCACCAGCAAAGTGAAAGCAGAGATCTAGTGCTAAAGATAGAAAACTGTATACTTGAAGCAAGCATATAGTGAAGTAGTGCTCAGCTGAGAACCTTAGGCAGAACTGTTCTTTTGCTCACCTACTTGTCTTTCCATACACTGGCATAAATCCTGTTTTTCTTTGCTATAGATTATCCTTTCCTATGTTACGTGCAGCTGAAGACTTCTAAAGCTATCCATGCAGTGGTGTCCCGGTGGCTTGTTTTTAATCATTTTAAAACATACGTTTATTTACTGTGCCTAGACTTTATCACAGTAACCTTTTCATAAATTTCATTCCAGCATGATTTTGATGGTTTTAATTACTTTAAAATTCAGAAGTTGCAGTTGCTTATATAGTCAGCTCCGTGGATCTTGAGCTGGTGGGTGAGTGGGTAGGTATTGGGGATAGAGCTTCTCATCAGGTCTGAAGTTCACTAAATAAGTTGTCGCTAATTGGGGATAATGTATAACTTTTTGTATGAAAGATACTAGTATCTATAAAATTAACTCGTACAGTATTTTCAACATTTTATATTCCTTAATAATTAAAAACTACATGAAGAATTACATGTCCTGTTACCATATTTTTATTAACTGTTTCAGTCTATAAGCTCCATACATGTTTATTGGAGAGTAAAATTAGAGGTACCAGCTGTATATTCCCCTTGAGTGGGACTGAGCATAGTTCTCGGTGCATATTTATGGAATGCTATTACCTTGTCACATTCACTTTAGTCATGTGTATTGAAATGTTTGAAGTGCCTTCGACTCTTGCCATATTTTCAGAATAAAATTTCATTATGCTGTTTTACTCCTCTCTTGTTTTACGTGTGATTTGTCATCATCCAGAAATGCTGCAGATTACAACTGCACCAGCGAAACAGGGTAGATTGGTAAGTCAAGGCAGGGAGGACTGGATAGCTCAAGCCTTGGGGTCTGCTGATGCGAACAGGATCAGTGCCCAAACTAGCTTTTTCTTGCTGACTGGCAGAGTAAAAAGGTTTGCCCAAGATGAGCTGCCTTTGCTGGTCTTGCACTTGCTGTGAAGGTTGGACGCTTTGCTGTCTGGGAGAGAAGTGGCCTCTCTCGGCCATGTGAAGCATCACAGGGAGGCACCAAAGGATGGTGCTCAAGCGGTTTGCATGAACTGCAAAGTAGTTACCAACTGAAATAAAAGCCTTTGAGCTTTATCTTCCAAACGATCCTGGCAGCTTGGTGAAAGGGCATGCTTTTTAGATGACATTGGAACAAGTCCTAAGCTAGTGCCTCTATATCCTTGTCAGTTCAGACCTACCTGATGAGACAGAAAAACACACCTCAGTGCCTTGCTTCAATGGATCTACACACTTTTCTTCTGTGTTCTTCCCCCTTCCCTCCCCAAGTTCTTATCAAAACAGCTTTTCCCACATAGTCCCTTTGAAACAGGGATCCCTGAAGCCATCCTTATCCAACTTGGCCTATATGGACTTGGTGGCTTGGACTGCATGAAGTTTCTGTGAGCTCTGTCCAAGATGGTGTGGTCCAGCTCTGCAGGTACTACATGATGCCAGTGTCAGGCTGGTACCCCAGTGCTTGGGCGCGTCCCCTGGGCAAAGGGCATGTGAAATCTCTCTGCTGTAGGGGGACACTTCTTAACATAGCAGTCCCAAATACCCACCCACACACCTTAAGGTCAGTCATTTTTTGCTATTGGACTCGTTTGGCCAACTTCTCATTCTTCACTTAGCATCAAATGTTGTGTGGCTGCTGTCTCACCTGGGTCCTACCTGCTAGTTAAAGAGGTATGTCACCAACCTGCCAAATTACTGTGAAAAAAAGGTCTTCCCTCTGACACCAGGCTGAGGCAAACAGCAGCAGCAGCTGTAAAAAATTAAACAAAAAAACGCCCCTGGCTTTGCCAGCTGCGCTTGGTCAGAGAGGTTGGGTGCGGGCTGTCCTGCATAGCAGGGAGCTGAGCTGTGCCCCACGCATGCTCCATCGGGTGATGGCCTGGGACTTGGTCACAGGCAGTATGTGACACCAGCGCACACTTCCCAATAAATTTCTCATTCACTTACGTGGGATTCTCGTTCAGCAGAAGTAGTGCAGGTCGGATCTCCCCGCCTTGGGCATGGCAAGAGTGGCTTTTGTTTCGTTTCCAGCTCCGTTCATCTGCCACCTCTTGCCACAGTTCGAACAACTCTGGAAAGCAAAGTCAAGAAAATCTGTTCTCGTCTGTATGAGTTTAAAACACACATGGTGCTGGAGTTAAACAAATAAAGCTGATGAAGTGGAAAAAAAAGATGACTGCTTTAATCTCTCTCCAGAACTCGTTCTGATTTTACGGAAAATCCAGTTCACTTACTTATACATGCCTGCTGGGGAGACATTATATTGCCAGGTCAGAATTTGGACCAGGGGCAGGTTTTTACTTTCAGTTTTACCAAGAATATAATTTTTATTTAGCACTGGTTTGACCAAAACCAGTCTAGTTATGCTTTCTTAAGGGAGTTAGTAATCGTATCTTTAACTCTGGCTTGTATCTCAGGATAGTAGTTTTAGGTAGTCCTGTGAGGAGCAGGGAGTTGGACGTGATGGTCCTTATGGGTCCCTTCCAACCTGAGATATTCTATGATTCTATGACAGCAGTTTTAAAGCCTGTAGATTATACTCCAAAGTCTGACTTTGTTAAAGAGTGTGCTGAGCCATCTGCAGCAGTGCCACTGTATTGCTGTAGGAGATATCTTAATTACTAACATGCTCAATAGATCTTTGGCCCAAAAATAGTTGTTAAACAATGATCTGTGTTGCTCATTACTACCTTGCTACTGTGCTTCATTTGCACATATACGTATTTGTACATACTGTGGCCTAGGACTGAAAAAAAATTTGACATGCCTGTCAATTTAGCTTTTCAGAGCAGAGGGCCATGACTGCTGATTTCTTGGTTGGCACAGGTCCCTGTCTCTCCCTCCACAAATCAGTGGGAGTCCTGGGTGCAGTGGGAGTCCTGGTCCCACAACTGTCGTAGAAGGGTTTAAAAAAAATGGTCCAGGGTTTAGGTGACTAATGACACAGGGAGAGTCACCAAACGTACTTTTAATTGGTTTTGGGGTTTTTTTACCTGGAAAAAAGCATAGGAGAGGAATGTGGAAATAAACATTCCTTTTTTCTTTTTTTTACCCACCCTGTAGAGAGTATATCCGAAACCAATACACTAGGAGTTAAAATTTTCTAAGTGACTGCATTGCTTTCTAATGGCCTTGACTGGCAGAAGTCTGGGGAGGAATCTGACCCTTCCAGCAACATGCAAGAGTCAGGTTATGCAACTCTGAGTTCCAGGATTTGTTTAGGTGTCATTTTCCTGGTAAGCAAAAGGGTTGGCCCAGAACTGGCCTCATAGAGCTTTAGAAAATGTTAGATGAAGCTGTGAACTCCGCATTTCTGCACAAAACTCAGTTTGTTCCCGAAAGCTCATTGTTTTGGGTTAAAATGCCTTGTAAATCAAAGTGCTCTCAGCTGAATGGTGAAGTAGGCCACTGTGTTATGCCATGTCAGGAAGATTGCCAAAAGCAACCAAAACTTTCATGGGTATAGGTGGAAAGTACAGAACAAACTGACTATTTTACCAAAGTCAGTAAATTTGGAGAGGGACTCTTTACAAGGGCATGTATTGACAGGACAAGGGGTAATGGCTTCAAGCTGAAAGAGGGTAGATTGAGATTAGATATAGGAAAGAAATTCTTTACTTTGGGGTGGTGAGGCACTGGAACGGGTTGCTCAGAGAGGTGGGTAATGCCCCATGCCAGGAAACATTCAAGGCCAGGTTGGATGGGGCTCTGAGCAACCTGGTCTAGTTGAAG
>Ga0181612_140920_pt1 | contig 15051 bp, 12 predicted proteins | sample HoacroProtozoa21_FD_119630 | JGI IMG/M metagenome (GOLD analysis project Ga0181612, IMG submission 119630) | Hoatzin crop microbial communities from Cojedes, Venezuel. Combined Assembly of Gp0051906, Gp0051904, Gp0051908 | reverse complement strand
TAGATGACCCACGGCGGTCCCTTCCAACCCCTACTATTCTGTGATTCTGTGATTCTGTGATTCTGTGAAGATGCGAGCGGCTCCTTGGCGTGACCGGGGGAACCCGCAGAGACGCGTTGCTGGTTTGCATTCAGGTCAGATGGAGACTGTAGGAGAGGAGCCACTCCCTGTCTTGTACAGGCCACTTTTGTAGTTCAGACAGCAAGGATTTGCCTTTACAAGTAAATTAAAGAATGCCGAAGGCATTCCCAGGCGCCTGAGTAAGGTCGTTCGAGGTGTTAGAATGGTCTTTCCGCTGTGTGCCCCGCGCTCCCTGCACGGCCCCAGAAGCAGGCGGCCCCAGGGATGGCTCTCGGCCCGCCCGCGCCAGCTCAGCCCCTGCCTGGGAGCGCTCGCAGGTCCATGGAACTGCCCGGCGTAGGAACACGCGTCTGCGTCTGCCGCCCGCCTCCCGCGGCCTCCTGGGCTGGGCAGATCTGTCCCTGCAGGGCGCTTTCTGTGGAGACCTGGGCGGGGACCTGGGACTCCAGAATAACCTGCGTTTTAGTCGGCGTAGGGAAGCGGGCGCTGACCTGTCAGCCCTTTGGCCTTTCGGGTAAATTCCGCTTTGCGAGGCCAGTCCACGTGCAACAGGGAGCAAAACGTGCAAACTGCCTGCTCGAAGTGGTTGTGGAGAGCCATTTAACCACAATCAAATTCTGGTACTGGTGTTGGTACCTCTTTACTCCTTTCCTAGGACAACGTGTTCAAAGCAGCAGGCCTGATTCTTCTGTCATATTCAGGCAAAATCAAAAGGACTTTTATCTGAGTTAGGACCCACAAAGTAGGTCCAAATGCAACCGGCTGTATCCAGGTTGTCCATAGCTGCACATACGACCCCGTGAAAGGCTAGACTTCTAGCACAGGGTGTCAGACCTGCAGCACTGCGAGAGGAATTTCTTCTATCCTGTACTTCTTCCAGTTAAGCACTGGTGGTTGCCGCTGCTGCGACAAGTGCTGATAAATGGATGTGGCAGGATCGACTGTGAATGTTTTGGCAGCAGCCCTCCTTCAGGTAGCTATTAACTTTATTTTTTAATATGAAATTCAGGCACTAAATCCAAGGAAAAAAAAAGCATACATAATGTAGGTTAATTAAAATGCCTGTAAATGAACAGGTGACAGGTGTCGAGCCCCATGACAACCACAACTGGAGAAATGAAAGCGCAACAGACTATTAGGATTCCTGTGTTAATCAGGTAATAGTAACTTGGGTAATTACAAAATCATATGAAATCTTTTTTAAATCCCAAACCTCATTTATAGCCTTTTGGAGATAAAATATAAAATGTAGAGTTTTAATCCAAAAGGACTTTCGCTTCTCTGGAGCCCTCAATCTTCGATTTCTTCCGTGGCTGACACAATTAAGGATTGTGTTTTTTTTCTCTCCCCTCTCTTCAATTTTATTTTAATTAAGAAATATTAAGTTAAAAGCCACTGAAGAGTTTGAGTTTCTCTCTTTGGCAGGTATTTGGTAGTCACTTATGTGTCCCGAGGCCTTTTTCTGTAGAACAGGTAGAACCTGCCGGGTGCATCTGTTGAGTCTAAGAGGTGGAATTCATTTTCCTGCTGAGAAACAGCGCAGGGCATCTGTGAGACGAACCTGGAATAGGCTGGAGGCTGCTCTATTTTCCCAGGAGCAAATTATACCGCAGATGACTAAGAGGACTTCTGATTAAAATCTTTTTCCTATGAATATGAGGAAAGGTGGCGATACTATTTCATATCTGATATGCAAACTAGAACATGTTACACTCCTAAGACAATACGCCGTTCTTGCAGCCTTTCCCATGCTGAAAAGCCCATCCAGATGTCATTTCCTGAGAAGACAGATTGAACCCTCCTGAGGAGATGCTTATAGACATTCCCTCTCTGCTTCTGGAGTGTTACCATATAACCAGGGTCTTGATCCCAAGTAGAAAGTTTATCGGAGGTGTTAAGTGCCTTGCCTGAGGTCATTAATACAAATCAGTAGGAAAATGAAAAATGAAACCTTCCAGACTTTTGCTGTAATTACCAAGGCACATGCCTCTCTCTGGATCTGTCAAAGAAGGGGGAAAAAAAAAATTGGCTGTAATTAGGGCTAGGAGCTAGTGTGTCTGCTGAGAACCTGCACGAGGGTTCACTCTGTGAAAGGACCTTTGGAGGCTGATTCGGCAGCTAGCATATAAGGATTTTTCTTGGTTTGTTTTTTTTGTAAAATCCAGATATCAAAAGTGAAAAGCATTATTTTTCATCGTTGTCCCTGCAGTAGAATTTATTGCCTCTGGGCTATAGACAGCCAGATAAATAGAAACAGATTTTTTTCTTTCTTTCTTTGACTTGGAAGATGGGAGTATGTTTTGTACATTCCTAAGTTGCAGCCAGCATAAAGGTCTTTATCTTCAAGGAAATCAGTGGTTTGATTTTTGGTAATACCCCACTAACCCAGACAGTGACAGAATTCCCAGCTTCACCCTCCATACCAGGAAGCTGATGGCATTCACCTCCCAGCCAGAGGAACAAGGGGAGCTTCCCTTCCTTTGCTGATCAACACTGCTTATAAATTAAACAAAGAAGAGGATGGAGCTTTATTTTAGGAAGCTTTTGGACCACAAGTTGTGTTCTGGATTAAAGGTCAGGATGGGAAATCTGCCAAGGTTTCCCCTCCCTACCGCTACTAATTGTCACTGTTCCAGTGGGGGGGGAAGGAAAACTGGATTAGGGGAAAAAAAATAAAGCCACTAGTCAGAATAACAAGGAGAAAATGGCAATCAGGCTTCATCTAGTGCTTGAGCTAGGCCCTGCACAGACCCTATTGAATTCTACCCACCTCTGTGCCAGCCTCCCTTAGGCATGGTGGACAGTACTTATTTTGTCTGGGGGATTTTTCCCTCCTCCCTCCCTCACTCTGCCTCCTTTGGTGTTTTTGTACAGACACAGCAGGTGCCAAAGTGAACACTGACAAGCATTGGCACACTTTAAAAAAAAGAAAAAAAAAAAAAAAGAAAAAAAATTGCTGCCACTCTCCCAGCAATGTCCATTATGTCTCCAGAGCCCTACGTTTTGCAACATAAAAGAATAATCAAAAGAAATCATGCTTCGACTCAGTCAGGGACAGGGCAGAATAGTCCATTTAGCTTTATGCTAAAAAAGAAAATAATTGGACCCAAATTCGTTTGAAATAGGAGCAGGAAGCAGTTTGTTTGCAATCTATTTCCTCTGGAAAACAGCAAACCCTATTAAACCCTCTTTGGGAGCTATTTATTTTGGAAACAAGTTCAACATTCTGCAAGCAGCGCACGCACGCAGAAAAAGTTGTAGCGGAGTGTAATCTTTGGAGGAAATGTCCATGTTTATCTACATTGTAGTTCCAACCAGCTCCCAGAAATACAAGCTTTCCACATCTTTAGTGAGAGGCTGGCCTACTTCCAGCACGCTGCATCCCATCCACAGACGCCGAGTGAGAAACCCCTCGGCAGGAGTTACAGGTGTGTGGTAGGAAACCCAGCAAAGCCAAAGCGTTCTTCCTTGGTCTCCCTCCTGCTCTTCTCCCTGGGAGCTTTTCCTCTGTGTTAGCATTCCCTCACCTACCTTGAAAAAAAAAAAACCCAACCCCAAGCCCCGTTATACCACAGTCCTTATTCATGGTGGTTTTTCCCCTCCTGCGCTGTCCCCTGGCATCCATGTGTGTGGGTGAGCCGGGGAGATGGCAGGAGCCTTCTGTCACCACCGCGTGGCTTGACACCCAGTCTGCTCCACCTGCCAAGACATCCTCCCGCTGGCAGCTCTGCTCTGGCAGCTGCCCCCCTCACCTGCTCCGCTCCCCTTCCCCTGAACAGAAGCAAAACCCCAAACCCAGAAGGGGATCTCAAGATGAAACCAAAACAGAAGTGCTATTAGCTTTTGCCCTGTGTTTCTGAACCCTGCTAGGCGGTGGGCACTGCTCGTTGTAGCTTCTGCCTCTCCTTTCAATGGCCAAAACACAGTAAGATCCTCCAGTGAGTAGTTACGATCAGTATTTTTTAGCTTGCGTGTTGTGCCTGAGCATTTTGGCTGGGCTGCAGCAGTTCAGGCTTCGCTGCTGATTCGCAGGGGGACAGGACCTCACGGCGTGATCCTGCTTCTCTGCTAAGGCCGGTGCCCGCACCAGACACAGAGATACTCCTCCCTGCGCTTTTGCATTACCTCGTGGTATGAGGGAGTAGTTAGTACACCTCGGTGTTGGCCTCAAATTCATCCTCCATTTCCTGACCCCAGGCAGTCCGTTGTGCCTGTCAGTTCGGCTCAATGCCTTGTGCTGGGCAGGGTGTTTGCTGCCCTGACGCGTGCGGGTGCCGAGACCTTTGCAGGCGCTTGGCATCCCGTTACCCAGGAGGCTCTAAGGGGCCCCAGCGTCACCCGCCTGAAAGTCCCCGTCGTGCCGTCCCGCCTGGGAGATGCAGGGGCTGCGGTTGCTGAGTCTGTTCAGGCTTTGGATGGTGTAGGTGTGTCCCCAGCATCCAAGACTGCTAGAAGGCATCCGCCAGGCCCTGCCATTTCCCGAGAGCTTGCCTGCTCTCCCAAGCCGTAACGACGTCCTGCCTGGTTTTGTCTTGTCTGTCAGGAGAAAGTTAACCCACCTGGTTAGGTATTTGCATTCCTCGTAGCCACCTGCTCCTGTCCCCACTTCCCCGGATCTTCTTACTTCTCTACATTAATTTCTCTTTATATTTAACCTTTAGATTTTGCAGAAGGGAGTATAATGTGTCTCAGCAGGATATCGTTTGATTTCTGTTCACAAGAGAGGGTCTTCTTATACTTCTCCACAAAGTGCTTGTGATTTATGAGCTGTTTCTCACTTAAGGGTTAAGCATGTTATCTCCTAGCCCAAATATCCTGTATTAGCAGTAGAGCTGATTGCCACCGTTTGCATCAGTCATTGGGATCCTTAAATAAAATGGAGAGCAGCTTGTTGGAAATCCTCATTTCATTGAAAAGCATGGTTTAACTTTAATAGGGTTTGCATATATATCGTAAATCAGCTCTGAAAAAGGAGGGCATATTTTTTTTCTCCATCTGATTGTTTTATACATTTCAACAGTGTGTAAAAACACAGCCCGTCATTGTTAATTTTAACCAAAGGGAATTACTCCTTGAAAGGCTGCAGTCGTGATTAAATGGAAAAGGTGATCAGTAGTGTAAATTTGGAGCTGATTAAATGCTGTCAGCTCAGATTCCTTATGCAAAAGAGATACAGGGATTAGGCTGGCTGCTTTCACCACCTAGCCAGCGTGAGCACTTAAGCGCACCTAATGCAGAAAACTTCTGCAACATTTGGTTTGTATTTTAGCACAAGGGCAAGCCTGAAGGCTGCAGTTCGTGGATTGAGCTGATCCTCCATTCCAGTCGTACAGAAACCAGCTCACTTGGTCTTTCCTACCTCTGTGAGACTGGCCTGGCAGTAACAGTCAGCCTAGGCTTTGCTGCTTTGGGAAACGTGGGGTCTTCCCAAGCTGTAAGGTAGGGTTTGTGGCCCTGGGAAGCTTTGAATGCGCTGGTCCTCATCTTAGGGAGCGTATTTCTTTCTCCTGTGAACGGGAGTCCTAGTAGTACTGGTGGAAGTTAACTGGAAGGGCCATTCCTGATTGCACTATTATCTCATCTGCAAGGTTGCCACAGCTTGCTGTCTTTCTGCGGATGAACACTTTGACATCCGCCAAAGGTACGGAAGGGGCGGCTGCAGCATTTCTGACTCCAGCAAGAGGACCTGCTTTCCATGTTCATAAGCAGTTGCATTTGCATGCTTCTTTCTGGGTGATGGTACGGTAGCATTTTGCAACCCCACGGGAACAAGTCATTCAAACGCTTCTTCCCCCGCTGCTAGATCTGATGTCTTCGCTGTCAGTTGTTACCCCATATGTCCTGTTATCACCTGCCTCTCTAGTCTGGATGTGGCGAGGTAGGCGGAAATTTAGTGGTGGGGAAATAACAGAGAGCTCTTTTTAAAAGGATGTGTTTGACACCGGATCCAAAAACGGTTTGGGGTACTACTCTAGACCGTAGTGCGTGGTTGTTCTCAGCAGATGTCACAGGTGCAGGAGATACACACGTAGGTCTGTGCTTGCTGCAAGGAGCGTTGATGTTCTGGGTAGGAAGGAAACGGAGTTGCCTTGGGATCGTGCACTGCTGGATATGCTGGACAGAACTGGAAAATTATCCTGCAAACCCGACCTCACAAAGAGCACTGTGAAATGCAGAGTAAGGTCTGTCTTGTTGCCAAGAAGCTATGGTGAGAAGGTGGTGAGGGAACAGCAAGCAAGTCTGAGTGAGAATGACCAGAGGAGAAGGGTGCCCTACATTTCTAAGTATTACAACATGTGTACATAGGTATTTCTCAGACTTACTGCAACTTATTAATAATTTAGATTTTAAATGATACAATATTTTTCCAACGCTATGGACCATAGGCTTCACATCGCCACATGCAATCAAACCTACAAGTGATGAGGGAATATGGGCAGCGGTCTAGTTACTGAGATCCGGACCCCTCCTGATGAAAAGTCTGCTGTGGTTGCTGTGGTGGTTTTCTCACAGCACTGAGCAGTTAACCAAAGCCAAGAATGTCACCCCTTTTTTTTTCCTAGGTACATATTGTGAGGTACTGGCAAGTAGAAAGGCTTTTATTTCATGCAGAACTAAAGAAGTAGTGGTAGCATAAAGGAAGTTGGTGTACAGCTGATATGTAGAATAGAACTTAGTTTAATTGAAAAGCAGTTGCAGTCAAAATTTTTTTCCTTCTCTTCTTCTAAGAAGGGGGGAGAATTGTTTTCAAGCATTATTAAGCTTTTTTTTTTTTTCCTCCCAGAAGCTAAGAAAGCCATCTGTGAAAACCTGTTTGCATGTTTGTTTTCTACAATAAAATGCAAAATACTTCTTCCTGTTAGCGGATTATGCCATATGTCACTCCCCGTAACAAAACCAGCATGTTTATTAATGAACCCAATCAGAGGCAAGGATTTAGAAAGATTTAAAGGAACGGAATTTTCTGTTCAATATTTTAGTGTAGAAAAACTTCTGGTCTGTTGTTAATGTTGTACTTGGAAAACTCAGGCTTTGTTTTTTTATATGAATTTGCTAAATTGGCAATGGAAAGAGAGCAGGAGGAAACTCTCTGGGAAAAGAAATCACACTGCGATCTCTACGTTCTGCATGCGTGAACCCCCAGCTGATTGTGATCAGCAGTTTATATGTGATTAATATTTAATTTGATTGGTATAGTTTTTTCTCCAGATAAGCTAATTAAGGAACTTGATGGAAAGGACACCCTTGTGCATTAATGTAGCAGCTTTTCGGTTTCTGTAGGGCAGACTAAACCTTCTCGAGTTACAAATGAGATGAACTCAGCTTTCTCCACTGCGTAGGGACGAGACCTGAATTCCGCGGCTTTGGTGTTTGGTCGCCAGACTGGCTGAAATTTGGGCTCGGGTGATTGCTGCCATGCTGAGAACTCCTTCATACATGATAAGGGTGATTGTGACAGACGCGAAGATAACCAGAGCACTTCGACTTGCCCCTTCGGTTGCCAATAGATTGTGCATACGGAGAATCTGGTTCCATTCCTGGGACTGTTTGACTTTTCAAGTAGACAGGGTTTCTTATCACAAGGGTTCAAAGCTTGCTTTTGCACATGGACTTCAGCACACCAATCAATACCCATTTTATCTTTAAACTCTAATACTGCCCGCACTGATTTAGATCTTGTTATTGTAGAGATCAGCTCAGGCACTTGGTCTGATAGTGCTGATGGAAGGGAGATGGAGCGTTTAACCTCAGGCTGGGATTTCTCCGGTTGCTCCTCCTGGGACCTAGCAGCATTCACGGAAGGGGAGTTTAGGTTGCTGTGTGAGGATGTTTTGTCCCTTCTTCCAAGTTTTCAGTGAATTTATGGTGGTTTTTGTATGTGGCTTTTGGAATATTCCAACACCTTGCGAAAACCTAAAAGAAGCAAGAACAGGCTGATTTTTCACAGGAGCTTCCAGGGTAATCAGGAGTAAAACATGAATGCCAGGTCTGTTCTCCGGCAGCGGAGCACTGCTGAAAAAGGTGGAAATACATTTGTCAGTGCTGAAATTCTTGCGTCAAGACCTGGCTGGCACTTGGAAGGGGGATAATTATGTTAGCATCTTCAAAATTCATGTCTTAAGGCAGGAAGAGGTGTTCATTAGCTCGTTAGATGTTATTTACTAATCCAAACCGTGAAACAGCTTCCTATGTGTACTCTGGGAAGACCAGGGGAATGAAATTCCTCTTAGCATTCCTCTAACTTTCTTAAGTCTGTTGAAAGGCTCCATAATTTAGTGCCTTTCTCAAAGGCATAATTCATCACGGAAGAAAACACAGAAAAGTAAAAGTGGCCTTTCTGAAAGGTCAGTTCATGTTTATACTTCAGAAACAGTCGTGAGTACAAGTTTGGAGCAAGATGAGGCTGTCCTAAAATAGCATTCCATTAATTGTTTAATCAGCCCGTGCTTGTTATAGGTTTGGCATATTCTGTAGACAAATCAGGTCAGAGGTAGCAAGTGATTCAAAGAAACGGAAAAAAACCCAACCCAATGAGCTTCGGAAAACATGCTGCTTACACGAAGAAAATTGAAACAGAAGCAAACTCCTTGAATCCGAAAAATTAAAAACCTGAGGAGGTTTCACAGAGGCAACCTGGGAGCCCGGGATTCCCGGATTCCCAGCCATCTGCTTCAGATACCCCAACAAATACACGTCAGCCCAGCGACTGCCTTTGTCTTCTCTTTTGTTACCGCGTGGCTGTTGTGCCAGCGATCTTTGTCACCTGCTTGGCCGCAGGACTGCCATTAGGGCCTGTGTCCCACGCCAGAAGGCTGTCTCAGGGAGAGCACTTGTGACGATGGTAGCTGTAAATTCAAACATTGCCTTACAGCCTTCATCTCTAGGGGAGTCTGCTGCTCTTTGGGAGCATGAATAAAATGCATCTGAGTTTATGGAGGCAAAACCAAGCAGTATCATAGAGGCTGGCTGTACTTTTAAACCCAAAACGTTGACATCATGATTTTAGAAGGCATGCCCTGGAGGAGAGTAGATGTGGATTACCTGAGATCTGAGAGAAAGAATGGACGTGAAGCATTTTATTCATGTATTGTTTTCAGCAATCGGGAAGCACCCACTTCTCTGCTGTCTGCTTAAATGCCCACCAGCTTATTTTTCTTCCGAGTGTGCCAGCCCCGCCCGAGCTCTCCCCTCCCAGCGTGCGCTGGAGCTTTGCCTCTGAATGCTTCTGCTGCGCCATCGTGATTTCTGTTCCAGGCACCTGAACTTTGTCAACTCTCCACTTTAGTTTCCCCGATGAGAAATGAGCTGGCAGCCCGAGGTGCGGCGAAGGAAGTCGCTAATTCCTGAGGGCTGCTGTTGAAAATGGGGAACGTGCACAGTCATTTCTCTTGACCATCAGTGCTGAGCGATGGTGGCATAAAGCAGGAAGCTTTTTGCATCTCGTGCATGGGGAAGCAGTGTTGTTATTCTGGCTGCATAGCTTGGCTTGTTATTGAGCACATGCTTTGCAGATTAGCCTGTTTGTATAGCCAATCGAACATGTGCTCCATTAAAAATTAAAACATCCTGTTTTAAGGATGGAGCAGGAGACATCAGCTGCCACTGTGTAGCAGACATGGAAAGCCCCCAGAGCCCATTACCATAGGTTACAGCAAATGTTAATCAGTGCCAACGCAGTTAAATAATGCAGTTCGTGCAGATGGCAGCTACTACATCTACTCACAGATGTGTCCTCAAGTCCCTGAGGTTGCTGTATCACAGGAGTTGTCGGGAACAGTCAGATCCGATGCTGACTGTAGGTATCACCTTGGTGTTTATGCCGTATATGCCAGCCAGAGGAAGGACAGCAATCGATAGGACTGAGGAAGGAGTTCACAAACACACTAGAGGGTAGCGTGGGGCAGTACCTGAGCTCAAATAGAACGATAAGGAAATCTGCGTCCTCCAGAAGTTGGGTTTCCTTTCCAGGCACATTTACCTTCTGCACATACACATCAGTGTCCTAACATCATTAAAGACATGAATCCACAGCTCAGCTTTTGAACTTGTGATGTTTGTGATCACTGCATCTCGTTACAGTCATTCGGTGTGTATGGGAGGGCAGAGAAGAGGTGATTGGCCTGTGTGCACCGGTCAAACTTCGTTTGGGATTTTTGTGTTCTTCCTCCTCTCTGCAGAATTGACTCTGCAGTTGCAGTTATAACCCTATTCTCATCAGTCTCTAGGTCGTGATATAGTACAAGTGTTCTCTGCCAACTTGCCATATTGTCCTACCTCAGAAGAAGTAATTTATATACCTTTTCGGCTGTTTATGCTCAGTATGTGTGTTTATGAAAACGTGTGTGCAAATCTATATGACATGCAAGAGTTCGCAGATGAAAGTTGTGCTATAAGTATAAATATTGTTTCTAAGATGTGTCATGCTGTTCAGTGTGTAGTAAGAGGATAAAACATAGCAAGTCAAGAAGCTGAAAAGAATTTCTTTTTCTTTTTTCCCACCTTAGGACATCCTTCATCATCTATTTGAATTTCAGGTCTGTGTCCCTGGTAAATGTTCTTTATCCCAAGTCTGTGGATTTCTTAGCTCATAATGTCTCCTTTTTTAAAAAAAAGGTGCTGTGTGTATATGTTGTGTGCTGGTGGAATAGCTTGACATAGGAAAAATTTTAATCAGTTAAGTGCTTGGCTTTCTCTCAGCTTTTGCTTAATTCTTTGACAACATGATCATTAGATACTGGTTTTCTAAATCACGTAGATTCAAGATATTCCCATTTCCTCAGGGCTTCGCCATTACTTCGGGTGCAAGCGTCTTGTCTACAACACACAGTGTTGAACTCTCTTCGTTACGGTGTCTACGTCTGTGTTTTATGCAGAAGACCAGCTTAAAACCAACCATCTGCAATGAGCCTTGGTTGAGACATTTGGTTGTTACAACCGTCTGATTTCTTGAACCTGCCATAAGACTGTCGCACGTCACCCTCCGGTGCGGTCTCCCAGTCCCGCTGCATGGCACGCCATGGCTGTAGCCCGTCTTTTGCAAAGAGCTGTTGACGGGACTGGAAATTGTAGGAGTGCAAGGAGGTTGGTATAGAGATCTAAGAGGGTAGTACATTTTGGTTGGTTAAATTGAGCTCTCAAGGCTATAAAATGGGACCTGGGACTCGTGGGACTCATTTTTTCCTCGGTAGTTTCATCTTTTAACCATTAATTGTCAGATATGTGGTGTGGGATGAGCGTTCTGCTGTGACCATGCTTCTGTCAATTAATAATGGAACGTATCCAAAGTTTATCTGTAGCAATCATTCATACCATCTGGCAATAAAAATTAGATGAATTTGAAAGCAGTCTACAAACAGGCATGTTGTTCTAGGGACTTCCATAATTATATCTATCAAATATAGAGAGAAAAGATATATTTAATGCATTTTTAAATAGCGTGTTGGGATCAATGTCCCCTTGAGACTGAGCTCCATTTCCAGAGAACAAGGGCAGCAGCATGGTGATGTGGCCTTCCCATGTGCTTGTATCGGCAATGCTCCCACCGAGAGCGAGCCGGTTTTGGGAATGAGCAGGGGTTTATTTTTCTTGCCTGTTCTGGCCCTGACTTCATTCCCAAGCCTGACAACAGCGGTGCCAGTTGGTAGCAGACTCGGGACTGGCCAGAGGTAACAACGAACCAGTCACGGGATGGATAGAAATGTTTTAAGTGGGCCCCTGGGTCAAAGGCAACTGAAGAAGTCGTGTGGGTATGCAGAAGACAGCAGTCTTACCACACTTTACAATATTTGAAGCCTGCTTAATACAGTCCTGGCTTATGGCCTGGACCAGTCCTGCCCCGCTGCATGGACGCGCGTGCGATAGAGCCGCTTTTATTTTCACGGTGTTTGCACGGAGTGGAGTGATAGCTGGGTCCTCGCAGCACCCTCAGGGCCGTCCCGTGGCTCTGACTGCTGTGGAGGGACCGCATGGGGTTGCTGCTCTGACCCTGACTGGGATGCGCAGCCCTCCAGCAGCATCTCCGGTACCGGTCCTGCCCCGAGGTGTTTCGACTCCCCCAGAGCAGCTCCGAACACCGATGGGGCTGGGTTGCTGACATGAGGATGGCTTTTGTGGCTCCTTTGCCATCACTGCCTCATCATGGAGAACCCATGCGGAGATGTGTTTGCGGCTTCCAGTTTAGGTCACTTCTTTCCCTAAGAAGCCTGCTACCCTGAAGAGTGATGGCAGTCTCTCCTCCTGGACGGGGACCGTAGATGAGCTTGCTTTGTGCCTCCTTGGCTGACTAAACTGAATTACCTGAAGCGTTAGTCTCCACACGCAGCCTGTGCTGGTCTTGCTGGGAAGTCCTTCTCATTGCCTCTGTATCAGGTGTAAAATCAAAGAAAAGACCTGGAAATACAAGAAATGTGAAATATAATTTATTCTTATAGTTATAGATGAGGAATTGTACTGCATATGTGTATTCCCTCAGTAAAGCAGCTGTTCTGCCCTTAGAAGGATATTTATAGGCTATTGAAGGTAAACAAGCTTGGTTTATTTCATATTACTACTACATTTTCAATGAGTTTAACTACAATTTGATCAAGAAAGCTGCTTACATGTCAGTTTTACTGATACAAGATACTTTTGCCTTTGCTATTTCTGCTAAATATTCTCTGCCTAGTTTTCACATAACCTGTTTTGATATTAGTAAGTTCTTTTGAGTTTCAGTAGAGTTGTTATAATATGCAAAACCACTGGCAGTCTTAGAGCCGTTATCTTAACAGCCTCCGTGGTATGGTTTGAAGTTACTATTTGATTCTGTGGGGTTTTTTTTTCCTCTCTCGGTTATTTATTCCCTGCCAATTTTCAGTGCTGTGTAAATGGTTCACCATCAGGACTTTGACATGTGTGATGAATTTCGCTGCTTTGCAGCTCATCGGGCATTTGCCGGAGTTTATTCAACAGTTTATGAGTTATCCCACTCTTTCACGGCTGTTTCGCTACCAGTCTCCCCGGTTTGTGTTTGACTATGAAGGCATTTATATTTACCTGGTAGATTGGCCTGTGTCACAGTTATCACTGTATGTATAAAAGTAACAGTTGCTTTTTAAAATTCATTTTACTGCTTCTTCTCTGATGTGAATGATAGCAATATTTCTGAAGCAATTCTTTCTAGCTGATGAAAATCTATAGCAGTTGGACAATTGTCTCTTGATTTAATATACCTAATGGCTGAAGAAGTATTGTACAAAAGAACTTGAGACATCCAGTATGTAGCATGCGAGCACAGAAATCAGTAAAGCTGCTGAGGAGCTGCTGTTGCTGACCAGATGATCCTGTGGTGGGTAAGATGTGTTTAGCTGTGGCTGTAACTCTTCCCCGAGGAGCCTGCCTAGCCTGGGTCTGACCCGGTGCACCCTCTCTCCGGTGAGAAAGCTGCAGTATCCATGGCAAAGGTATTTTAGTAAAACCTGGGAACAAAGCAGCCGAACAGATTGAACTGCTCTGCCTCTCCAGTGTGCAGGTGTCTATTCTATTTAGCGCCCTGATCCCGTGTCGCTGAAGTCAATTATAACCTCTTACAGAATTCTGTCAGCAGTGAATCAAGTTCTAAAATCTTCTGAAACGTTCATGGCTATGTTATCTGTCTAATTTCTGAAGAGGTGGAGTTACATACGAGTGTTCAATGCCTCCTGTGTCTCCATTGGTGTCATACTTTATGCTTTGCCGTGCGTTTTACAACCGCTAGCAAAAGCAGGATTGGAAATGGGCCCCATTAAGCTTGTTTGCACTTATAGAATGCATTTTGGAAGAGGATTTCACTGCTTTTTTTTAGTTAGGCATTTAAAGGAAAACCAATCTGCTATTTTGAAAAACGTTCCCTTCCCTTGATTGCCCTTAAGCAGAGTAGTTCGTCTGCATCTGTTTCTGCTTCCTATTTACACAAAAAATCAGTGATTTCAGTTTGCCGATACCACTTCTGCGGTGCTGATGCTGTGATATTAAGCAAATTATTTTTATTAGGTTAAGCCTAGCGGGACCTAGCTTGCTGGTAAGGCAAGCCACTAGTAATAACTCAGAGATGTCACTGTAAAGCTAAGTTTCTTAAAACTTTTAGTTTCCATCAATCAGTTAAAAAAAAGAAACATTTTATTTTTCTATTTGCCGCTCAGTGAACATGTAACTGATAATTTACAGATTTTAAGTACGTGTATAATACGTAGATGCATATGCACACACATACACATATGTAATATAATGTATAGATACACACATCTGCAGGTACATAGTTGCATGCATTTTCTACACAAACTTTTATTAATTTATTTATAATGTCTTTTTAATATATGCATTTTTATATTTGTGTGTAAATACAATCTTTACATGTTTGGACGCTTGAACACCCAGTTCCAGGAGCCTGTCAGTGTACTGATTAGTGGCTGACAATTGCTGTATACAGCTTGGACCCTAGCAGGTACGCACAGCAGTCCTGGGTGAACTCAGTGGAAATACTTGTTTGAACAGTGTCCACCAACAGATGAGCTTCACAGGTGGTACCTCCACCTGAAGAGCACAGAACACTCGCATGTCCATGGGTGTATTTAGCACCGTTCACGAGCTTGAACATGCAATCAAACTAGATACAATCTCTTTCTCCTTGTAGAAAGCCCGATTCTCAGGCCTGATTCTAATCTGTATTAGAGAGTTTCAAAATTTAATTAAAAACTGATCAAAACTTGGGCAAGGATCTCATTGCTCTTCATTTGTATGTACATAGCAAAAGCATACATTCAAAAAATTCTATTGCACTGGGAATTCACAGCTTCAAGGTGGCTTGTCAGAGATGATGGATTCCTTAAAATCCCTCCTATTCTTTCATCGGCAAAATAGCTGCGAAGTTTTTAGGATATTAATCTCGCATGTGCATGGCATTGCTGTGCTGCTAGGTGGAGAGGTTTAACTGTTTTCCACTCTTTAAGCATCGCT
>Ga0181612_134965_pt1 | contig 15051 bp, 13 predicted proteins | sample HoacroProtozoa21_FD_119630 | JGI IMG/M metagenome (GOLD analysis project Ga0181612, IMG submission 119630) | Hoatzin crop microbial communities from Cojedes, Venezuel. Combined Assembly of Gp0051906, Gp0051904, Gp0051908 | reverse complement strand
TATTATGACACTTCCAGTTCAGAACCAGATGGAATGTAGTAAAATGTATTTAAAAATATTTTGGAAACATACGTAGCTACCAGAATCTGAAGTCCTAAATGCATATAGGCTCTATTTCTCCGCCAAAAGATGAAGTCAATAAATACAGTAGCATCCTCTCCTTTCTTGAGCTGAGCTGAATTTAAACTGTGAGCTTCATTTCCACAATTCAGTGCCCAATATGCAATCCGATCACACCTCCACTTTTGTGAGTTGTAGACATGGCCTTAAATTAAATTACAAATCCTGCGTTGGACTGACATAAATCTGATTTTGGTCTGAACTTGAAGTGTTTGAAATACCATATCACTGCTCCCTGATCCCTAATGAGAAGTAATCAAAGAATTTAACCAGCAGTACAAACACTTACACATCACTACAGATGTAGCCAAATTGATTCAAAGTACTTTCTTTCTCTAAGAAAAAAATTGTGTGCAGATATACCTTACTGGCACTGGCTATTCCAGTGGAATCGCTAAAGAGGAGGGAAATCTCTTCTGGTTTAATTCTCAGAAAAGAATCCTAACAACATGCCTTCTAGAAATCTCTGTTATTCACTACCGTGTTATACACCGTGTCACTTGCACATAAATAACAATGTGATAAGGAAATTGCTAAACCTGCCTGAAGGTTACTCGGACAGTCGCTAACCTGGTGCGTCTGCCGTGTTCCAGATGCCCATCAATAGGTCAAGGCTCCTTTCTGTCTGTTTGTAAAAATCTGGCTTGGCCGCCCACTGCCCTAAATGGTAGTGATTTGTTTGTTTGACTGCCAAACTTCCTTGTTGTCTCCTTAAATTTTCCACAGCATTTCAAAATTTCAACACATTGGGGCTATTACTATATTATACAGTAATGCATATGACGGTACTGACATGGACTAGAAACGATAACTAAAAATCAATAGCGTTTGTATCCTTTTTGGGGAGAAGCAGCACTAAAACTTGCCATGGTGAGAATGTGAAAAGGTATGTCCAGATCAGTAGTCTTCAGGTGATGTAAAGTGGAGGAAGATGTCTTCTCTAACAAATTGAAGCTCTTGCTTTCCAACCCTATGTGGAAGATAGAAATTTTTTTTTCCCTTTTGTTTCTGATTTTTCTGTCTGTGGTAGGAAACCTCTGCCTTCTTTTGGGGTGGATGTGAATGAGAAAACAGTTGTTATTAATACTACACTAGGCAATTTTTTAATTTAAATGTCTGAGCAAATGGCAGATAATGCCAGCTGCTGTGGTAACTGTATAGTGGGATTTAAGATACTTAAATAAGGTGACCAGACTTTAAGTCATTCTCTGACTGCTGGAGCAAAGTGTAAGATGTAATTTTACACCTGATATTTAAGATAATCTGTCTATGCCATGCATGTCATCTTTCTCCGACGTATATTTTACTGCCTAGGAAGGTTTTGTTTCTTTCCTAGGCTAGAAGCTCACGTTCCTGGGTCTGTAAAGTGCTGTAAATTATGCTTTGTCTAATACACCTATGTAAAATGTTCAGCTGTCATGAAGAAAAAGTGATGGTGGATGATATGAGTAACACTGCAAGTGCTGATTGATACATATACTCTTAAGATCTCATAAATTGTGCTGGTAAAGCTACACCAATAATAATCCTGTTGTATGCATTCTATACATATAAGGCACATCTAGGCAGGGGAGCTTATAATAACTTCTGAAGTTAAGAAGATGGTGATGATGATTATTTTATTTTATACCTATCTGTAAATGCTGGCCTCTACAAGGACATAGGCTATCATCTATTAAAATATCCATTAACTTTTAGTAGTGCATGAAAGGTATTAAATGTAGAATAGGTGCCTGGCTGCAGTGTCTTCCGCAGACGAGCAGTGCTCGGACCACGATTTTTAGCAAGGAGACTTATTCTTGCCTCTGGTGTTAAGTAGCAAGCTATGGTGGTCAATGTTGATCGAATTTCAGGACTGAAATGATGACTTAGGAATTTTACGTCCCTCTAGAATGGATGGGGCTGGCACACCTTGATGGCTGTTTCTCTGGTTGTTTTCTATATAGATCTTCTCTTCGGCCATTTGACTACCAGTTGGTAGAACAATGACTCTGCAGTTATGGATCCTGTGATTCAGGAGTTAAATAAACAGGCCACAGGCCAGTGAATCACAGGTTCTCTGCCTGTGCTCGCACAGTGTGCACGTATCTTTCCTTCAGCACTTGCAAAATCTGAAGTCATGAGGCTCCAAATGAAAAGTTCAGAAAAAAGTTTCTGTTCCTCCTTTCTAAATGTCCTGAACTTTGCCATCCAGCTTCCCTTGAAATAAAACTCAGTGTCTTGTATTTTGGTGCGGCTTCTTTATAATGACTTTGTTTTTGCAAAGGGACAGACCATATGACTTGCAAAATGTCCATAAAGGTTTGCAAGAGAAGGTACACAGACCTCTCCATGCTGTGTTGGGAGAGTTGTAGCAAATCTGTTCACGAGTAAGGTGTCTAACCTGGGGACAGGGTGTTCAGATCCCTTCAGCATCAGCTTCCTGAGGACTTCCAGCAAGGAACAAGCTTAGGTCTTTGAAAATACTTATATGTCTCAAAATACAGGTACATGCCAAGTGGGATTTCTGAGATTTTGTAGGGCTTGTCTCTAGAAAAGGACTGGAGTTTAATGTCCATCTGAGCTTTGGCCCTAGAAATGCAAAGCTCGGTGCCATAGGTTCTGCATCGTGCTGCCACCTAACCTTTGAATAGACCTAAATTCCTTAGAGACAGAGTGTGTTTTGATAAACTGTAAGTGCTTCCGAGAACTCCAAAATTGCTCAAGCACAACAGGCAACACAGAGCAGGGCTTCCCCTGCCTCCCTCCTGCGTTGTCTGCCCATCGTGTCAGCCGGGCGGGACTTCTCGGAAACCATGAGTGGGGTAAAAGGAAGAAGATAGGGGAGGGGTGGTTCAAACCCTTCCTTCTGAAGCCCTTCCCCATGGCTGGGTGCTCCATGGCGAAGGACGTGCCCTTATCAACGTATGTTTGGAAAACCTTATGAAAGCACAACTTCCTTGAAGAAGGAAAACTTAGCTTCTACTCCAAGAGATACTTTATTTAAATGTTTGTAGGAACCAGCACAGGGTGCTTCATGATTGTGGAGCAGAGACACCTTCACTCTAGGCACCAACTCCTGTCTTTCCACGGGCTCGCTTGGAGGCAGTTGTTACTAGCTTTTACAAAACAAAGCGTCTGATGCATTTGCAGACAGAATGTGTGAAGGCATGAGAGTGAGGTCTGTCTGAAGTCAACTTGCATGATTGCTGTGCTTGGTGCCGTCTGAGCTCCTGAAGACCCAGGTTCTTGTGCACATTTCCTCTTATTTACAGCAGTATGCTGACACTTAGGTGGAGATGGAGATCTAGGGAAGGGAAATAGATTATATTGACAAAGAAAGTAGTAGGAAATTTGGCTCTTTAAGTTTAAACTTTTCTTAGTGCTTTTTTTAACATCTCTTCCTTTGTTAAAATGAAGTGAGAAGACCTCAAATAACATAGGAATTAGGAAAAGGGGGTGTTTTAAAAGATGTGGTGGTTTTTTTTTTTTATTCATACTGCTGCACTGCAGGAGCTGTGTGGCAGTCGAGCTTATGTCATATCCTCTCTTTTGATTCCAGTAGAAGTATAAACTTACCTATATGTGAAATTAGTTTGGTAGCTCTGGACAAGTGTCTCTTGAAAAGCAATCCTACAACATCACTGTTTATCTCTGCAACTGTTAGCGAGAGGTAAAGGAATGAAGAGCACTTTGACAGACTGATGAGGATAAAGTTATGTTGGGAACTTTGTCTGTGATAGTCTACTCTGGGGATAAATAGGGGAGATTTTTCTCTTTAATGTTCGCAGTAGCTTCTCGATGAACAAGGAAACTCACTTAATTTAGGAGAGCTGGGGGCGAGGAGGAGAAGAAATCAAAATGAGGAAGTTCTTAGTACAATACCAGAAAAAAAAGCGTATTAACGATAATTGAAATTCACCTCCGTGAGGGCAATGAATCATCAGAAACAGCCTGTGGAAAACAAGGTTGTGCAACCTTGACCAGTGTGTGTCACTGACTGGTGGAATTTTTAGAAAAGCAGCAGTTTGGGCTCATCGCTGTGGTTCGTGATTGCACACACCTGTTCGGCTCGGAGGTTTTGCAACCAAATTAAAAAAAAAGGAAGCTGAACTTGCCGCTTCTCCTGAGTGGTGCAGAAAAGCAGAAAACCACAGCTGTTCTAGCTGTTAACAGATATCAGCAGAGTACCCCCTGTTACATAATTGAGGATAACGTTTTTGAAGCATATGGGCTGGAGGTATTATAAACTCATTAAAACTTTAGGTGGGAAACATTCTAGCACATTTCTAGGTTTGGTATCTTTAACAAATGCTTACAATTAGAGCTCCTATAAACAGTTTATTAAATAATAAATGAAGGAAAAGCCTGATGAACAAGCAGAAATCCAGGAATTTATGCACAGTGACATGCGAGTTGCAGGTTGAACTGTGAAAGATTGCTGCCCATTGATTTGATAACAAGTCTCTTTGGATGGCTTGAGATTCAGGAGGCAGTTGTATTGCCTTGTGTACAATCAGAGAGAAATACAGCTTTCAGAAAGCTTGGAGACGCGTTTTCTGGAGTTACCACCCATTGTTTGCAAACTTCCAGCATCTGACTAAGAAAAACCGTGGAAAATTAAAATATTACAAAGTGAGTCTTGAGAGCCTCAGTAGTTCTGCTAATGTGATCACTAAAATGAAGGAGGATAAAGGTTTTTCTTGCTGTAACTGCACATGCACCAATAGTGTAGGGATGAATTCGGCCCATTTCTGACAGTCTCTTTGTCAAGAAAAAATAAATAATATTGCAACTCTTAGAGTCTTAATGTGTGGGCTTTAGTCAGCATAGGTGGTTAAGGTCTGAAAACAGATAATGGTCTCAGGGATGCAGCCCCTAGTAATGTGGTTTCTGATGCTATACAACCATCTTATTTATTCATGAGACTTGACTGATAATGGACAGTGGACCTCTGGCTACGGGTCAGCAGTTCAAAACCAAGTCCAATCAGCGGATGAATCTGGGCAGTTTGCAGAAGTCTAAAGACTGGGAAATACTCAGTCCATGAGTCTTCTACTGAACTTACTGGTGAAGCTACCAGCTAAAGCCAAAGAAGAAAGCAATCTTGGTTTTGCAGAAGCGATGAAGTTTGTCAGATGGTTGCAACTTCTGTACGATTTTTACTGTCCTAAAGCACAATCATGAGTGACTGGGCATTTACAGAGAAGTGGAGAACATGTCCCTTAGTTCTCAGCAAACTTTCCTCTGAAGACAAGATGTTTCACTCTGCTTTCTGTCCTCTAGCTCACAGATATCTTCCCTGGGTGGTCCTACAGGGCCTTGGTACCAAGAGAATCAGAGAAGAAATGTGCATCAGCTAACGGAGCACCCTGCTATGAATCAGTGCAAACCCAAGCCTCTGTATTACCCTCTGTGCCTATGCCCTGTTCTCCTCCCCGTGATGCTTTTCAGCATACGCAACGCAGAGATTTGGACTCATTGTAATTGTTTGATTTCAATGACATAGGAACTTTAGTTTGTTTAATCTGTGTTTCATTTGGTTGGCATCAAAGTGACTAGGGGGCTATTGGCTGGCACAAAACACATTACATGAAAAACATGTTCTTGATGATTTATTATGAAGGACCAAGTTTTTTCTTTTATGACTAAAACTTGGCTCAGGACTTGGCTCGTGTCTGGCTGGCTGGCACATTCCCACAGCATAAGATGTGGGCTATCCTAAAAACAGTTAGCTGGGCCTCTTAAATAAAACACACGCTTGTTAATGAGCATCATGATGATTTTGTAACGCAACTGTAGCTCCAAAACTTGTAACTTAAGCAGTGGGCTTAAACAAAAAAAAAGTCTAGGATTTGACATCCTCTAACAACCAATCCAAATTATGCTGAGGCCAGAATTTCATCCTCGTTCTGAGGAAACTCAAGGCTGGACCTGACCCTCTGCTGTTGCATACTTACTTTCACAGGTGACCCAAACAGAGCGGAATGTTGACTGTTATGTATGGACTATGTAAAAAGTTAGTTATATTTATCCAGTAGCACAAGGAAAATGGAGACCTACTTCCTATCTGTCTGGTTCTTTGTCAAGTCTTTAACATTATTAAAAATTTTTTTTGAAGCAATTAGATGCTCTTTAGAAATAGCAATGTGTTTGAAGGTTCTCCATACTGGATAACTTCTGTGAAGCTGTCTCTTTTCTTTTCCTCCCTATTTTGCTTACAGTTAAGAGTTACAAATTGTGTATTGCATATTGTTACTGTTCAGACTGCTTTGAAAGTATTGGGTTCTGGAGAAAGAAATGGGAAGTTATTGGCTTGGTTAGGGACTTACGAATTACTCAGCTTGCTTACTTTAAGGAAATACCCGGTTTACTCTAAATGCAACAAATATTTGAAATAGATTCAAGCTATTCATCAGAGAGCTTTTTCTCTGCATGAATTTCAGATCTATAACTTCAGTGCAATTAGAGGTTAACCTGATCCTTTTGTTTTAATACCAATCCAAAACAACATAACACAACTCTTTGTAAAACTAGTAAAAAAACCCCAATGCTAATAATATTCTGATTGCTTTGGTAAATATCTGGTATTCATCACAAATGAGTATATCAAGTTCATATGTGGCATTAATTATACTTCAGCATTATGGATCAAGAACAGCTGAAAAGGAAGGATTTACTGGGGTAAAAGATAATCTAAGGAATATTTGTAAAAATTTGGCCATGTGTGCACGGATTTTTGCACGTCATCTGAACCCTGGTCTGATTAAAGTAGAATATGGTTGCCTAAACAAATTGCTAGGAGAAGCTCTTTATAAAGTTTGTCTGATCACGGGTAACATCCTTGAGACCTGTGTTCCCAGACTTGTTGCCAAAATCCTAGCTGGTGTAGGGGTTGTTTTTGTTCCAGCTTGCTTCGTTTCTCCACAGGGTATAGGGGAGAGAGTGGTGAGCTTTATTTTTTTGTTTTGTTACAACTGATGCACAGTGTTTTAATCAAAGTGCCTCATGTATGCCCTATATCCACATCAGAGTGATAATGCTACGATACAAGTTTATTCTGGAAGATAGTAATAAAAATGGATGTTGGCAGTGTCTGTGGACAACGAGCACTGGATCTTCTGCTAACCAGGTTATTTCAGACTAGTTAAGCACGTTTTTGACTCCAATATTTGTTTTCGTTTATGTATTTCATTCTAAGATGCTCTGTGATGCTTTCATGACATTAGAGACTTTTGGGAGGGGTGGATAATTGACCTGTTTTGCAAAGAAAACATCTGTTCCCTAAATCAAATCAGCAAATGCTTAATCTATAATTTTTACTATTCAAGGACATCAAGGAAAGGAAAGGTTTGGACTTGTAATGAGAAAGTTGAACTCGTGAAACGTTTTGAGCTCTATGTAAACACGTGGAATAACTTTACGTGGTGACTTTTAATGAAGGGAGGACTATTTCACTAATAAAAGCACTTTACTAAGAAGGAGCAAGGCAGAGGGCAAAATTTGCTAGGCATTTTAATTATCCCAAGTTCTCCATGAAATTTCTCCTCTTGTGGTGTGGGTGTTTTCTTTAATAACCTCCCAAATACCTGTAAGGTTTGAAAGCGACAAAACTCCCTGTAGGGTTACAGAAATCCATTCCGGTCTCACCTTTGGAAGTGAAAGGTCAGTGTGAAAACATTGACTTTTCATGCATGCCGTAACCGAGACTTTTGCCTCGTCGTTCCTGATTCTTGCTTTTGAAGTAACTCATCCACTTACATCTTCCAGTTCTCCATGGTAGCTGAGCACTCCTGCTTAAGGTGGAAAGCGTTCAGAGATGCTCGTATGACAAGGCAGTTCCTATCGGGGTAAGGGACTGGCACTTTCAACGGCGCCTGCGGTTCTGAGCACCTGAGCGAGGTAAATTCACACCAGCTTCAGGCTTTGCAATGCAGCACACACGGTGTTTCCAGCAGAAGCCAAGGGCAAGGAGAAATGAATAATTTTTGAAAATTAGATTGCAGATAGCTAGGGTCAGATGTCTACAGCAAAGAAAAACCTGGCCCTTAGTTTTCCTGCACGTGTTTCCCAGACTATAAAAAGGAGGAACTGTCTTCATTTTTTGAAGGATATTTCAAATCTTTTGAAATACTTGATTGAAAGATACTGCTTAATTGTGAAATACTGGCAATTCCTGAAAATTCAGGGCTGTGGGAGAGTTGCTGCCCGTTATCTGGCTAATCTGGGCATATTGTCACACTGTTCTTTTAATAGGTGTGTTTGTAAAACCAGAATAAGGCTTGCGTGATCGCTTGTGATGATACATGATACCCAGTTTCACAGCAAACTGTGACACTAAAGGATTGAAAAAATTCTTTCTAAGTTGTACTGAGATTCTCACGAATCATCCCTTTGTCTGCCCCCAAAATGTGAGTGCCATTGCCTCGGTGCTGAACGCTGCTGCGACTGTGTAGTCTCTGTTTCTCTACGAGAAGACAGAAACCATCTGGTCTGAAACACAGCCCCCTTTGAAAATACATATCCTATTATGTTAGCTCTGAAACAGTATGAGCAGCTAAGCCTCTGAAGAGGAGATGGTATCTTAATGTGTAGAAAACTTTTTTATAAAATATCTTTTTTTTTCTGTTGGGGAGAAATGTCAAGCATTTTTTGTTTTTTGGCCCTGAAGCTGCCTTCTGAAAGAAATTGCTACCAAAGAGCACATGTGGAGTGCTGTCCTTACAGGATAACTTTTTCCCTTGCCTTGCAGGGGGGTGTTGTGGGATCCCCTGGGGACTGCGTTTTGGCATGCCAGGGGGGTACCAAATCTCTTCCTCACCTCTAGTTTGACCCCTTGCTCTTTTCCTCTGCGTCGAGCGGCTCGGAGGCGGGAGGGCAGCAGGCTGTGTGGCTTCTGGCCACCTGTATGCTCTTCCTCTTTCTCTCCCTTCTCCTCCTCCCCCCCTATAACTCACGAGATCCTCGTTTCTCGTGTCCGTTTGCCTCTCTCACCAGAAAAGCCACTGTGCTGCAAGAAACCTGGCCCAGGCATCTTCTGCAGTCTCGTGCTTTGAGAAAAGGTCAAACAGGCAACTAATCTGATTTGGTTTCTATTCAGTACTGGCAGCTCCCTCAGCAAGAAAAGGGAATGGGGGGTGAGGCATGTGGACTGGTGGAGGGGAAGATCTGTGGACCCTATGTGATGCTGCAGTAAGCCTGGTGCTTCTCTGGCTGGGAAATGTTCACATCTGATTTACAGTGCTGAGTAAAGAATTAGATTCACTTAAACTTTTCTCCCTCCTTCTCCTGACTGGTATTCCTGACTGGCAAGTTATGCTGGTTCAAAAAAAAAAAGGTCCATAACTCCCCTTTAAAAAGACAGTGGGCCAAATGGCTGTGCAAGGGTTGCTAAATGCAAATTTGGTGATATAATTAGGCCTTCACTATTGTTTTCCATTTTTAAAAAAGCCTAGTTTGTTTTACTTTTTTCACTTATTTGCCTTTTCGATTTAAAGGTGCAGAGTTTTGCTCAGCTTCTGTAATGGGTCTTCTGATGATAACACATTTCTGAATTTGGGTTGATAAATTGGTCACTGAACTGCTTGGGAAGCTGATGTTCTCAGCTGTGCAGAGCTTAAAAAAAAAATCCCAATAAGCACAGCAACTCAAACCCCTCATTCTGAGTTCTTCATCTGGTTACGACAGGCAGCTCAAGAGCAGCACTCGCGCTTCTTCCCTCCAAGGATGTGAAGTGCACGCAGCCCGTAACATGCTCTAGGTAACCATTATGGTAAAGTCAACACAAGAACACGCCAGGAATGTTGCTGATGCTGTAAGAATGCGCCCAATTAATTTAAAAGTAGTTCTGTGGGTATTATTGGCTAAACTAATCCTGAAAGCAATTGCTGTGTTCTTTTTTTAAAGGAGATAAAAACAAAGCAGAGCTTCCCTGTTTAGGTGGGAGAGCTGCCTGATTTTCAGGGCAGGTAAGGCAGATTAATAACAGGCCACTCATAAGAAGGTTTCAGACCTTACTGTCAGAGGGTAATAATTAATGATCAAATGTTAATGGAGATGCTGGGCTGTTGATGCCATTAATTCAGCTCAGTGGAGCCAGTCCTGCCCAGGACCTGCCACAGCTGTCACTGCATTCGCTTAATTATTCCAGCGCCTTCAGGCTCTTTTTCCCTTTTTCCTGCGAACTGCAGGACAGTATGTTTTCACTGAAGCAGAATCACGCAGAACGCCCCGCTTCCCGGGCACTGCCCGCCCGGCTCCACGCACAAACCTACAGGCAGCAAAGGTGACCACGAAGTTAAACAAATAACCGCCGCCCTCTCCTCCAAGAAGTCTGGTTTTATGCAGAGAGAAGCAAGACGGTTAAAAATAGCGGGGAAGGAGCTCAGGATGGGAACAGTGTGAATTTGGGAGAGGTGTAGGACTGTGGAGCGGAGGGTGCCTGAGCATCGTCGCCTGGATGCATCACTGGCATCGTGGGTGGCCGCAGTGCTGGTCCATACTGGTAGTTAGTTTAGGTATTTCTATGTACTGGTAGATAGTTCCTACCAGTTTAGACACTCCTACCTGCTGGTAGGTAGTTTAGATATTCCCAAGGACTGTCACGGTGCCACATCAACGATTTCTTGGCTGGAGGTGAGCATTAAATAAGGAAAGACTGAAAGACATCAAAGTCCAAAAATTTGGAGATCATCAATCTGCAGAGCAGCAGTCCAAGCCAGAGGATCTCAGACTAGGGATGAAAACAGGCTTGGTTAAAAAGACATTATCATCACTCTTTAGGATGGAGAAACTGGATTTTTCTGTGTTTAACTCCGTAAGGTCCTGTTGAAACTTGAGAAAAAATCTAATCCGATCTATGAAGCAATGCTATAAACTGTCTTTTTAATGATTGGCGCTTTCTGATGCAGAAAAAATATATTTCTCCCAATTCTTTTTAAAGGACATGCTAATTGTATTTTAAATGCCTTGCCTTTTCAAGCACCCCCCCCCACACACAAAAAAAAATAGGCGCTCTTATTTAATTTCCATTTCTGAGGAGCGCTACATTTTAAAACCAGTCCAGTGTGTCTTGAGCTGTGAGGCTGGAATGCTTCTGGACTCGCTTCCAAACTGAAGTGCTTAAAAAAATGTGAAGCACTACAACAATTTTAAATCACTCTATACACTGCACATGGTGATTTGAAATAATTGAAGCTCTTCAAATTTTTATATGCCCTTGAATTTGGAAGTGATCAAGGTTCTGAGCATGTGCAGTACACAATGATTTAAAATTATTAGAGCTCTTCAAATTTATCATAAGTGTTTCAGCTTGAAAGTGATAGGGAATCTGGACTTCAACGGTGTAAAGTGATTTAAAACGATCAGAGCACTACAGATGTTTTATAGGTGCTTTAATTTGGAACTGGTCTCAGCTCTGGACTATAGCTATGTATAGCACAGTACTTTTAAAATCATTGCAGCACTTTCATATTTTTCTAAACCAGTTTTCTTAAAGTCAGACATCTTTAATAATTTTAAAACACATTACGTTACAAGCCAGCACCCTTTTAATAAAATATTTTGCACTTTGTAGTGATGGCAGAAATGATTGCAGTTCGGTTGCAATTTGCTTCTGTGACTTTTTTAAAGGGTGGGATGTTCACGGACGGATGCGTACGGTTTCACCTTCCCAACGCATCTGCTGTGAATGCTGTGCAAACCTCGGACTGGAGAGTCACACAGAGCTTCTGTGCCCATGGCCCACGAGGAACGTGGGTTCTCTCCACGTGTGCGCGCAGATTAGGTACTACTGTGTGCAATGGGTATTTAGCCATGCAATTACTCAATATAGGGGTGCAAAGTCCCATCTGCTGGTCTTCATTTCACTGGGACAATTCTGGTGTGTGTCCTGGTGATATCTTTAAGGAAACAAGAACAAAATATTCTTGCATAACAAAATCTGAAATACAAAACGCAGGACTCTTTCTTAAGGATTATTACTGAATTCTGTTGGGATCAAAGAGTGGGAACTACATTATTACCTATAAGCAACATAAGCTTACTCTTTCAAAGTAAATTTACCCCTAAAATATATTATTTGAATCTGCAACTGTAAGATTTGGTTAAATGCTTGGAAGAATATACTTGAATATCTCCTAATGTTTAGTCCTGAAATTTTTGTTTAGTGCTTTTCTATAACTTGTAGCCATATTTACACTGGACCTGAGTCTTTTGGTGCTGGGATGAAGATAGGTTTTTCTGGTTACATCCATATTTCCCATCTGAAGCCTGCAGGACATGCATTATATGTTATGAGGCAGCTTCCTATGATATTCTCATAGACCTGGCTAAACTTCTCTTTTGTGTAAATTAGAGTCAAAAGCCTGGGTATGGTCAACTGGATTCCAGGCTAAGTTCACGCTTGTACAGGTGACTTCACATCAGCTGCCTTTTTCTTTGGGATAGTTGTCAGCAGCATTTCTGAAGATGGTTTTTGTTGTGAGGGCCATGAATATGGAGGATATGGTTCAGAGTTTCAAGGAGCAAGCATTTGCTAGGAGTCACAGATGGTGCAACCTCAGGGGCTTGGGTGTCAGCTGCCTGCGGTCACCCTTGATGTAAACTGGTTGCACTGCGGCAGGACAATAGTGGTTTTGGAAAGTGAAGGTGTGGATTTGATCCAATGTTTGTCCTGGTGCAAACAGCCCTGCTGACCTCCAGCATCGCAAGGCTGCCAGGGGTGGGAGTCAGGAGTGGTTCAGCAGTGTCCAGATCTTCTCATAGCTCTTGACTCTGGTCTTAAGGAGACGCACTGTACAGCGGGTTACTATGCAGAAGCCTTGTTTGTTAGAGATGCAATAGATAATGCTAGAAACCAGAGCGTGATGGGTCGGAGCCAGGAAGCAGCACAGTCATTGAGCACTGTGACTTCAGCGTAGTGTGTGCTCACCAAATGGTCCTTGTCCCCCTTTTCATGTCCCCAGATATTCCCTGGTTTTTCTTTAAGGCTATAGTCACAGAGTTAAAATCCAATTGTTTTCCCACTGACTGTCCATTCTTGGCAAGTTGATCAAATTGATTGATTAAAGGGGAAGGCAAACAAGTAGCTTAAATGAAAATTAACTTACTGAAAAGAACAGTCTCCGTTTTGAATCAGAAATTTCTAACACAGAGGAGTAGTTTGACCTGTGCTCTACTTCTCTGACTCTCCAAGCCACTGTGAGAGTAGAAATTTAACAGGATTAGGAATAAAAGATTCTAATAATAGCAAGTATTTTACATTTAGGATTATGATGGAAGATACCATCATTAACCTTAGCCCTGGGACTTGTTCTAACACCATTAACATCCTGACCTAGAGCTTAACACCATCCTATTTTCCTTGGTTGGTGGAATACTTGGCTTTGTCTTAAACTTTCTTTTTCTTATTAAAAAAGCAAGTATAACACTTTGTGTTTGTTTAGTGTTTTAAGGTTTTTCTCTTTTGATGTTGCTCTTTTGGGATAAGAAGCTTATGATGAGAAAGGGGGAACAGCAGTCATCGTTTTCAGGTCTAGGGGAGGGATATTTAAATGCAGGAGGTTTAACTAGGTGGCCTATTTCTGCTGCACATCAATGGTGTTGAGAATTTGACTGCTCTTTGTACTTTGAAAATCTCTGGTTAGATGCGTGAAGTCAGAAATTTAAAGCCCATACACGGGCTGCAAAGTAAATTGCTTTATATTAGAAAGTCCAGTGTGCTTGAAGTTTCCAAAATGTCTGGTTTGGGTTTGACTAACTACAGGTTCTGGATCCAAGCCGATGTTTTGGGTAGGGTGTATTTCCGTTCCAGTTTTGGCTTAATCTTGGGGTAAAAGCTGAACCCAGTCACGTAGACTCAGATTCCATCTGCTCTAGTGTTACAGCCTCTCAACCTGCTTCTAAGGGGTAAGAAAGCTGGGGGGTGTGTGTGTATGTAAAGGGGAGAAGGGGATAGCATAGCACGGTAGGGCGGTGTACTCATCTGCTGTATTCTACAGCATCTGTCACTTACCATTTCTGATAATAGTGTTGTATGGCATTAGGAGGCAAAGGAAGTTATTTAAAAGATGACTAATTTTGCTCTATCACTCATTCAGCATTTCAAAACAACAAATTTAAGAAGTTATTTATGAAGTTCACCAATATCAAGAAAATTTAACGGTCGTATTGTGATAATAGTTTTGTACTTTTCCACTGATTGCTGGGTTTGACGTAACAGGACTATGAAGTGTCTTTCTGGAAGAAGGTGTTAGGAGTTCTTTGATGGCACCAAGTGCCAGGATTTAATTTCCTACCTGAAACATGGTACTACAGAGAAGCACAGCGTACTCTCTTCCTCTCTTATTGCAAATGGTAGCTCAGAGATGAGACACCATAACGAGTTTAACCCATTGTACACAACACACTCTGTTCTGTCCCGCATTGCTGTCTGTCACGGGTCACATTCGCAATGGCTTGACTCAGTCTGACTTGTGCTGGAAACAATACAAATTCATGCAAATCAAGAACCTAGCACTGCACAGTGTCCTTTTGCTGATCTCTAGGAATTGCTACAAAGATTGTGTTAACCTTGAAATTAATAGCTGTATACTATGGGCTTTTTTTTGTCAGAGGGGGAGGTTGACCCCCTTCTCCCTACCTTGTGAGTACAGTGACGCTGGTCACTGAAACAGTATTAAATCTTCAGGCATATAATGCTGTGAATAATGTGTACTGTAAGCTAAATCCTGCATAGAAACGATACAAAAGGATTTTTAATACTCAGATCAGAATCACAGAGTGTTCGGGGTTGGAGGGGCCCTCTGTGGGTCACCCAGTCCAACCCCCCTGCCAAAGCAGGGTCACCTACAGCAGACTGCACAGGACCTTGTCCAGGTGGGTGTTGAGTACCTCCAGAGAAGGAGACTCCACAACCTCCCTGGGCAGCCTGTTCCAGGGCTCTGTCACCCT
>Ga0181612_150954_pt1 | contig 15052 bp, 8 predicted proteins | sample HoacroProtozoa21_FD_119630 | JGI IMG/M metagenome (GOLD analysis project Ga0181612, IMG submission 119630) | Hoatzin crop microbial communities from Cojedes, Venezuel. Combined Assembly of Gp0051906, Gp0051904, Gp0051908 | reverse complement strand
CCAGTCCCCTCATCATCCTCGTAGCCCTCCACTGGACTCTCTCCAGTAGCCCCTCAGCTTTGCAAACTTGCAATTCTTTGGTTATATTCACTGAACATCTTTGGCTTGTTTAGTTCTAGCAGCAGTTGTCTAAAGACCAGGTGATTCTTACCTATGCTGTTTCAGCTTTTGCTTAGATTTGTACAAGTGTAGGAACATCTGTAGGTTTGTGAACTCTGTCTCTGCTCTGTCAGTTTTCTGGCAGGTAATTTATACATAGATCACTAGCTGCTGGTGACAGTGGTCACTGGTTGTAGCCTCAGTTTTGGCACATACCACTTTAATGTGTTAACCTTTCTCCTAAACATTTATTTTCTTTCAAAGAAGTTAAATTTTTTTGTTAATTTAACGTTCACCCCAAGTGTTCAGGCTCTTTCAATGGTGATTCAATGGTTGTGTTATCCTCACATTCTTCTAGTCAGTTTGTCTTTGTTTTGCTTCTCACCTGTCTAAACAAAAAGATAATCTAGGTACAGCTTAGGACTGCTTTGCCATTAAGATTTTGTTGTATTTCATTATGAAAAGTAGCAGGAAATGAAGCACCCTTGAAATGAAGGGCTGGTTTGGCCAAGGCAGTACTGAATGTACACAAATCTCTGCTCCATTTCGCCGAAGTAACTATGAGAATTTTAACCATGCGTGAAGTATGGAAAAATAATTGTCATCTGTATCTCCTAAATTTCCTCTGCTGTAAGCAATGTTCCTTTTGCATGCCTGTGTTTCATTATGGGATCTCTGGCTGACTGCAGGTTGTACACTCACTCTCTCAGCTCTGCTGCATGAGCTCTCCTCATGTACTCATTGACTCCATTTTCTTTATTCTTCTTCCTGGAGTGAGAATAACTGTTTAAAAACAAGAGTCAAGGGATGGCTAAGCTCTTCTAGCTTTGCTCTATACTCTGCTGAGAACTGGCCCATTCCACCTCATCCATTCTCAAATTGTTCTTTTTTTTTGTTCTCCACTGATGGGACCTAGGACCTGAAAGCTTTTTAATCCCAAAACAGGTACCACCAAGAAATTGTACCTATTCTGATTTACTTGTTATCGTATAGTTCACTTGTTTCTTCTACTACAACCAGTGTTGCAGACAGCATCTCGATTTTTGCATTTATGTCCAGATCAAAAATTAATAGGTTTGCATTTGTCAAACTGCATGCTTATTAATTTTCTCCAGTTCCATTGTCCATTGATCTTATGAATAATGCCTCTGTAGCGACAGCACTGATTATCATCCTTGTCTAGTCTCTGTACTGTGCTTTTATTTGCAAATTCTTGCAAGATATGAAATCCACGGCAATTCTCACACTATTCTGCTAGTAGCCGTTATTTCTTTTCATAGCTGTATTTGTTACATTATAGGAAGTCCTGTGTATCATATTGACAAAATTTATCTCCGAGATCTACACAATTCCTGCTGCAGGTTTCCCTTCTACTATTCTTGGATATTCTGTTATTTCAATTTTATGAGGACACTGTTTGTTCATCAGTCTGGATTATGTTATTTTATTTGCTGTGCAACCTCCATTTGTTGTTTTGAGTTCCTTCCAGTAGTTCTATTCAAGCATTGTTGCCAGGGTTCTGGCCAGAAATCAGTTCTCTGTCAGCACGCATACTTTTAAAGTGGTAAGGCTGCTTTCTCATCCAGAGATAATTCATCATTTTTCTTGGCCTTTATGTTCTTATCACTCACACTCTTCACTTTTGCAGAGGTCTGTACTCCTCACATTTCTTCTGTATATTTTTATAATTCATTTCCCCTGCTTTGGTCAACTGGAAATTATAAAACACAGCAGGTGTTTCAAAATATCCATTAACTTTTATGAGTGAGTGGGTTATGGAGTCATGCATCAGGTTAAAGGCAGGTGGACTTCAGCACCGTGTGACAGACGCCGTAAGGCAGCAGATGAGGACAAAGGAAGCCTGAAGCACATAGTACAAGGGGAGCTGGGTTTGGGTATGGAATATAGCACTGTCAGGCTTGAGAGATGAAGAGAATTGTCATGCAGAAGGAAGTGGAAGGGGATCAGGATGAGGGGGCAGTTGTCTCTGGAGGGTGGTGTGTGTTTGCTTTGCTGTGCTCAACCCGCAGTGGAGTTAAACCTCATCACTATGCAGTAAATAAGAACCGTATTATTAACCTGAGGGTCAGTACAAAGAGAGATTGCCAACACTGATCCAGAAGCCCAGACAATCTATTCGATTCATTCTATAAATCAGAACTGATCAGGTCCCAGGTTTGTTGAGTTTTTTCCCTAAGACCCAGTGCCTAAGACTTAACTACATTTTGATTGTTTTCCAGGTGGTTCTCTGGAGTGAATCCATGAGGCTTTCAATGCACCATTGTCTTTCACTGCAATTTGGTTCATGTCTACTCAAGTAGTTTTAAACAGTTACAGTTCCATTCGAGGGCATTGGGCTAATGACTGGGCTGAGCGGTAGACCCTGGCCAAGGCTGTGCAAGCTGAGCAGGGTCTGGAAAACTGCTGGACATGACAAGGGAAGTCGTAGAACATAAAAAGCCATGAGAATCTGACAGAAGTTACAGACAGCACCATGGGGAATAGCTGGACCTCACAGGTGGTTAAGGCTGTGTTATATGAGAAACAGCCCCAGTCCACAGGTAACAGGACTGATGCATTAGAGACCATTAGGGGTGCAGAGTCTTGCAAGGCCAACAGCACCCAGATAACCTTATAAAGAACACCATATAAGATAGATTTATAATAATATCACTCATTTTGCCTTCATGTAACAGATGCTAGAAAGTCTCATAATCCGTCTTGGTCTTTACCAGCACTATGTGAGGTGTTTATTCATTAGTGTTTTAGTTTGAATCAGAAGCGCAGTTTAGAGGAGGGCCTCCTGGTCGTTCCCAACGACTGGGTCATTACCTACAGTGAACAGAGATCACGGGGCAGGAACTGGACTCCTCTCCTACAGAACTAAACAAAGCTGTGCTCCAGGAAGGCTCTCTGACTTCTGATGGGAACTCACTTTGTGCAACCAGGCTACAATTAGCATGGAGCAAAAGCCACAGAAGTGCTAATGAAGGGGCAGTGCTGTCATCCTACATATGAGTAGTGTGGGTGTCGGGTCCTCAGCACTGATGATTTGGCTGTACAGCTGGGCTGTGCTGCTTGCTAATGAAGACTTATGAAGGGGTTGTCCAACTTGGAGAGCCTGTTCATCTGTACTGCATTTGGAAAGCTGTATTACCTGCCAGTAGGTAACCTTCCGTATCAACGAGTGTCCCCTCAACAGTGTGAGTTCAATCTGTTGTTTCGCTTGTTAGATGCCCGATACCTGACATACGATTAAACGTAAGGCCACATAGATCCTGAAATGCTCAGTCATATTTACTGGCTTTAGGAAGCAAAGCTTGGTAACGTGCTCACATGGTCTGTGAGTTCTTACTCTTCCATATTTTTCCCAGAGTGATTGAAGTTTCTATCAACACACACACTTGCAACAAAAGAAGCATTTTTCTGACATTTTACCCCATTGTGGGAAGAGGTACAGTGTGGAAATTCAGTCTTTAACTGCATGCGTTCTGTAAGAATAAATATCATTAGATATCCTCAGAAAGAAATGTTCAGGATCTCATGGCCCTAGCCTGCTGTTTCCAACTGAGTAGTGACAGAAAGCATGTGCTGAACCTAAGAGGAAGGTTATAAAATGGTGTCTTTTAAGAATTCCTGAGGTTTTTTTTAGAAAATAAAAGAGAATAAATAAAATAAAAATAAAATAATATAAATAAAATAAAATAAAATAGAAACATTACCTTTGTTACCACCATACAAGCATACGCCTAACTTTCTGTAAGACAGGTCTGCATTATAAAATCACGTTACTGGTGTCTTAGCTGTTCAAAATCCTCGTCAAAATAACGAGCCAAACATTATTTTTTCCTCTTACTATATTTGGATAAAAAGATCCCATTTATATTTTTTATAATGTTTATTGTTAGTCTTCTCCTGAAAGAAAACTTTTTGGGCTTTCTGGTGGTTTTTTTAAGAATTTTAGAAAAGCAATAAGAAAGGAACTTTCAGCACTTGCTAGGATGTCACTTTATAACTGTTAAAACTTAATTGCATTGAAATACTTCGTGTCAAATTGTTCCAGAAGCTGCAATCAAGTGTTTTTTTCCAGAAATCTGAAAAATAGCGTAACATCTCATGATAGACTGTCATATTATGCTCTGGTTCTTATGGGCATTTCAGTGAGATTTCTGTGATAAGCTAAAGTGCCACAGATACTTTAACTGTAAAGATAAAAATATTCCACCATCTGTGCTGCTTATCTTAATTTTTAGTTTTTCTTTGAAAACAATTATGTCAATTTTCAACTTTTTAAAATGAAATCATGGATCACATTTATGGAGTTATGATTTTATCATATTCTGCAAACTGTTGACTTATCATGGAGTTAGATCTAGGGCTCTGGAGCTAGAAGATGTAACCACTGCATACTCTGTGAAATATCAGAAAGTCCTTGGGGCTGGATCTTCTATTGTAGATAAAAAGAACAGTACGCGTATTGTTTGAAGCATAGCACTGTGCAAATATTTTTGTGTTAAGCAACAGTGCAAATTAGGCAAGGATAAAAGAAGTGAAGTTGATCCACAGTTAAACAAGCTAAGTAAATAAGAATTATGATATATTGTGACAATTTTTTGTATCTTAGATCTAAATGTTCATAAAGTATTATTTTAGTGTATACTAAAAAGCTCTAACCTCTTAGCCAATTTCAAGCAAATTAGTTTACTTCTTTTTCTGTGATAATGTTTTCCATCTGTAAAATGCAGATATACATACATATTTAGTTCAAAATTACATTTCTCAAAATATTTTTGAAGACTGAGTTTTCAGCTCATTTCTTCAGCATTACTTATTGCTGTCTTGTGTAGTAATGACATAAATTTTTCATTATGTTGTCATAGCCAATGCCATTAACATGATCACTATTTTGTATCTTTGCTTTTTATGCAGAAGTAACTACTATGAATGTGTATTACAATTTACATTATTACAATTTACAGCTTATTTTATATCTAGAAAACTGGGACTCAAAGATTGTCAGGATAAATCTAGGTGAGGTGAATCACCGTCTTAAACCAGTGTACACTAGGTTGCATAGGTACAATGTAGCAGAACTGGGACTGAAACTCAGACCTCATGTCTCAAATGGAAGAACTAGGGCGTACTTTCCTGTAGCAGTACTGAAATGCACAGCCTGCAGATATTCATTAAGTAACTTAATGAACTTAATAAACAATAGCATTTGTAAAAGTGCTCTAAATGGTTAAACGGATCTTTATTTTTTTGCAGACAGCTAAGATTCAGACAGATTAATGCAGCTTTTCCGTTATGGAAATTTCCGTTATATTGGAGTGCTTGCTTCTGGACTATTTAGCATTTTTTCTCTGTGCTGATTAGAGTCTGTTGTAGATTATAATTATGCTGGTTTTATCATTCAGAACACTCAAAATTGATTTTTAAATCTTTAAGTGGCTTGTACTAGACTTTTATTTCTCAAAGGGTTTAGAAGTTTGCTTATATTATGTCTTTTTGTCATGTTCTCTATAAAGGCTAAATCAATGCAAAATTAGTAGATTCCCATTTCTAAAAAAAGAAAATCCACCCTTTTTTCATAGGAGGAAGAACTAAGGAAAAGTGGAGAAGCCAAATACGCGCACTTGAGTGATGAGCTTCATGTATTAATTGAAGTGTTTGCTCCACCTGGGGAGGCCTATTCTCGCATGAGTCATGCCTTGGAAGAAATAAAAAAATTCCTCGTTCCTGTAAGTGGCATATAGCATTCTTCTGTGACTGGTTATGGTATTGCTGCATTGAATTTTTGCCTTCTTTAAGCACCTTTAGCCCAACAAAAAAAAAGTTCTGTTGGTCAATTCATCTTTCATTCTTTCATCTGAAGGAGATGCCAAGCAGGCCATTAATTGTCACAGTTGATCCCCTGGTATGTTTTCTAGATGTTATAGTATTTTCATTTGTCATTGTTTTTTGCTTTCCTTTCTTGATTTTTGGAGGGATGGGTGGATGACTTTTATTCCGGTTGCAGACATTAGTCATTAGTATGTGAGTAGACTTTCATGATTTTTGAATATTAAAATCTGTAAAAATAGTTTTGTATATGTAATGATTTATCTAAATATCTTGCTAATGAAGTTAATGAATTTTTTGTGGAGCAAACAGCATGAGCAAAACATTCTTCAGATGTTTCAGTTCAGGCAGCTTGTCATGACTCAGACCACGGTTTAGCAATCCTCCATCAGCTGGGAGAGCACAGAAACATATTCTAAAGCTGGCAACCTTTTCAGTTCGATTTATACTAAATACATCACTTCCTGAAATACTTACCTTTTTGTCTATTGATTTTCCATCAAACTCTCTGAAATTTATTTTCTCCACATTTGTACAGTGTTCCATGATATTTTCGTACTTCAAAATTGTCCTAGAATTTAAGCATATGCGTACTAAATACTAATTAGATGTAGCTTCGTGTAGCACTAGAATTATGTGAGTTATCATCTGAAGTCTATCCTGAGACTATATAACACTCTAAAAATGTTTAGAACTTGTATTCCTAAAAAAAATTTAGTGGGGGCTTGTTTCTATTTGTGATAAAAAAAATTAAGTGCAATAACTGTTCATATCTCTGAATAATAAGGGAAGGATTCAGTGAATGCCTTGTTATTGTGAGTAATATGAAGCTAAGGTAAGAGATGTTCAGGTGAGGCATAAGCGTGTTTGTATGGCAGAACTTAAATGTTTTATTTGTTGGGGTCTGCTTGGCAGGGGAAAAAGAATGCATTACAAGTACAATATTTAAGTACAATATCTAAAATGTTCAGTTTGTTTAGAGCAACTAAACTGTTTTAAGAATACAAAATAAGTAACTTAAAATTGTTAAAAATAAACAGCTAGATATTAATTTTAAATAATAAAGTTTATTGGCACAGGTGAGTGCCCATAACTGAGCTACAATTTAAGCAAGTTGCCTCTATTTTTCTGATTCTCCCTTTCTACCGCCTGGTTATGCTTCCAGTTTGGAAACACTGGTAGTAAAATACTATTTCAAATTCTGGGAAATAACCATGAGACAAGAAAGCATTTTTTTCATGGTTTCTGACTCTGTGTTGAGTGTACAATATGAGGGACAAATTAGGTCAGTGTTATAATGCTGGCAACATAATGTGGAATAACATTATGGCTGCAAGTTAATTGTGAAGATGTGCCAAGCCATAATACTGAAAGAAAATTTATAGTTAAGTAGCATATTCCTGAAAAGTCTGGAGTGTTATAGCTAAAAATGGTAACAAGGCCAATTACAAAGATTGCCAGCCTTTGTCCTTTGGATAACCCTTTTTTCAGTTGTACATGACTTTGCCAAATTTTAATTTGTTTCTGTAGGAGGTTCCTGTTTACAGTTATCTTTGTACGGCCTCTTCAACTGGGAAGAGAGCTCCTGCACTATAGCATGACACAGTGATGGAGGTACCCATTCCTATACCCGCTGGATTTTTAACGTCCCTTACATAATCTGTCCAGCCTGAGAAAATCTCTTCTGGGTGAATAAGGGAGAGAGCAGTGTGTGAGGAGTGGTGTTAAAATCTGTGGCTGCAGCAATTTACATTGCTCTTGTAAATATTCAGCATCTGCGCAAGCATATATTTTGTGTGACACATTATTTATTGATGAGGATTATATGTATTTTCCAGCACAAGTATAACAGCTACACTGGAAGAAATATAAAAACAGGTTCTTTTTTACAAGATTTTGAACCTGGTTGGCAGCGGCAATAATCACTCCAAACAAGTAACCATTGTACTTTATGACTTGTTTGTTAGTTTTATCCCCTCTGCTTCCTTTCAGATTTACAACAATTTACAAAGCAATTATTAACTGGTTGGTTACAACATGTGTCAAGGGGTTTACACTCAAAAAGCTTGCACTAGATAATTTCCTTTTTGCTCCCTATTTACGGCATCTCTTGAATTTGTTTTATGATGTCTGGTTGTTTATAAGACCTAATTTATTGCAGGAGTGAATACTAGAATTGCATGACAGGGATGAAAGCAGTAGAATCCAACAGTTTTATTTATACCGAATCAAGGATGTAATAAACTATTGAAATGAGTTTTCATATTGCTTATGGATTTTGTGAAGTTTAAGTGAAATACTGCCCTCAGAAGTTACACTGATTCTGTCAGTAAGATGGAAGAACGTTTTTATACTTCATCCATTAAGTTTTAATGAGACTGAACTTTAAAATAAATGCCCAGAAAATGTAAGAATAGAAAGAGAAAAATGTAGAATAGGACTGAGAAAAAAAAATTAACATTATTAACTGAAGCAAAGTTTTGATGAACAAATACATTTGATTTAATTGCAATTACTTAATTTTCACCTTCAACCTTGCCCGAGAATAGTATCAAAATTTTTACTAGTGAAGATTTCACCTCCGAGTCAGAGGTAGAAGCTAAGAACTGATGTTTACACTGGCTGTTCCACACATTAATATGTTTCAAAGCTGGAGGCAGCTCGGGCTCAGGTGGTGCATTGGGATCCCTCCAACAGGCGTTTCGGTGAATGGCTGAACCCCGGTATCGGCAGCCTGCCGTAGTTCGCCGACTGACACGCTTTCAAAGCCAGGCTGCTTCGTTTACTGTCCACTGCTTCCATTTTGCAAATGGCTTGAGATCTGTGTGGGAGCTGCCGTTGGGGCGTTGCTAACTGGTGGGTAGGATGTATTTCACAACTGACTTTTGTGGTGTTTATGCAAAACTCTGGGTTTTGCAGGGGGCGGAGCTCATATCCAATTACTACCTAGATACTGTGCTCCATTTTATTTTTATATTTACTTTCAATATGAATACAATTGAAATAGGACAGATCAAAAGACCCATAATTAAGTAAATAGGATTAATACCTCAGTTTTGAAACAGAACTGCCTGCTCCTTTATTTTTTTGGCAACCTAGTAAAAGTGAAAACCAAAATGTGCTCCCCCAAGTCAAGGTTTTAGGACAAAGATCAAATCTGGAACTGATGTTAACATAATGTAAGTTATCCAGTATTAGCTATGTGGAAACTACATACAGTAGGGATATTTAGAAGGACATGTGTTTTGCAGAGTCACCTCTGTGGCCAGCACTGATTAGATAAAATCCATAAGTACCTGACTGCCAAATACTTCTGACTCCAAACTACCAGGGACCGAAGTCTGGGTAAGGAACCTAAGGCTGATGTTATGTATTAGTGCCTCAGGATGGGATGCAGAGACAGTGAACTAGAAGGGGTGATGTTTAAAATGGCCAGTACTGGGGCAAAATAACTTAGAAGCTTTTCAAGATCTGCTGATTTTAAAAGGTTCGTGACTATTAAAAATGCTGTGAAACTTTCTTCACCATTAATGAGCAATGAAGTGCTACATCATTATCAGCTACAACTGTATCATTCTGATTTACATCCAAACATACAAATATGTTTTCTGAAGAAGCTGTTATTTCCATATAGTAAGGGGCTACATGGTCTTTAGTTCTGTGCTTCCTAACACGTACAAAATCTTTTTCCGATAACTGTTTTCATGCCTTGAAGCACAGCATTTTTGTTTGACATGGTTAGCATCCCTTGGGACAAGGAGGGAAGCAGATACTGATCATTCATTTTATGTGTGAGTGCTCTGTAATAGAGAGCTATTATGTAGAGGGCAGGTTGCAGCTGCAGTGGCACGACCGCTTCAAAAAGATTGTTTACAACTGTGTGGTGACATGATCAGAAATTGAACCAATTACCACTTTAAGAGCTGCTCTTCGACTTATTTGCATATTTTTCTAGCCACTTGTATCTGCTTTAAACTGAGGCATGTTGGCAACACTCAAGTGCTGGGAATAAACACATGGTCATTTAATGCAGTCCAGTTGATGGACTATTGCTCGTGATCATCTGCCTGTATACTCTGGTATTTTCTGGGGGTGTTTATCAGATCAAATTCCTTTATTAGGGATTCATGTGATGAGGCAGGAGGTGAATGCAGGTTTTTATGATGTTGTTGTTGTTGTTCTGAATTCGGTCTACAATGTCTTCCAGACCTTCTTGTAGATACCTAAATCTCTGATTGCGTAGTTAACTTCAATCTTTTTGTCTCACCTTGTTCCATACCATTGATTAAAATAATTTTCTTACCAATCATTTAAGAAGAATAAGTGTTCCAGCATCAGCTCTTTAGTCTTCCTAACTAAAGATGAAAAATTACTGAGGAAAGAGAGCCTTTCAGTAAAATAACAAGTTACTAATTTCATACTGGAATTTACTCATACAAGAAGTATGTATGACAAAATGGAGATTTGAGGAGATTTGAAAACAAGCTTCGATACCAGTTTGTTTCAGTGGGAAAAATTAAATAATCTCACAGTAGAGTTTAATCACTTGAAGGATTTTCTCTAGCTAATGTTTCAAAAGAAATTGTTTTACATCACACGTACATTTACTGTATATATAGTACTTCATATATACTACAGACCAAAGTTACTAATGATCTGTCATGCCATGTCGTGCTGGCTATATTGTAGTATATACAGCATACTACCAATTTTCTGTCAAAACACAGTTTTAGCTGGTTTATAAGAAGTGTATGTAGGTATATGACGCTTCTTGTGCACATTTTTTATTAGCCATCTGAATTTTGTTTGTACTACAGTATAATGTGAAATCTCTATTTACATGCCATTTCACAGTCCATGGTTTTGTAGTCTTACTTCTGTTACTAAGTAAGCTATTTTGGGGGGAAGGGGATGCCATCCTTTTTGTCCTCTTTCAAAGAACCTCAACAGGCAGAATGTTCCCTAACTGTGACAGGGAGCAGGGACACAGGTCCATCTCTGAAAGAGACCTCTTTCATACCTGTCAAAGTAAATAATTTATACTTGCACATTCTGCAAAGGTACTTGCAGTAATGAATAATTACTACAGTAATTATTTTAAAACTATGATAAGAAAATTATTTGAGCAGCTGTTTCAGTTGTGTCAGGTTCTGGTTTTCCTAGTGTGCAACATCTCTGACAATTTCACACACAAGTTTTGATAATCAAGGAAAAAAAAGAATCAGAGATTCTGTCAAGGCCTACAATATCATAGCACTTTATGGCTTCACAGTTTTTTTTCCTAAATAAGTTCAAACACAAGTGTACTCAAGAGAGTTATAAAAACTTGTGGACAGTGGTTCTTGACTTTTTAAAGACTCTGGAGCTTTTCTTAACCACAGTATTGGCTAATGAGCAGGAGCACTTGCATGGTTTAAATAATACATTTCAAGTTTGATGAAAATAACCCTAAAGCTATCCCTGAAAGTGAAGGTTTGGTAGTGGAGACATACACTAAAATGGCCTTTTCAACTGAAAATTAAACTCCAGTATTTTTCAACTGACTGAATTTTTATCTACTTAGTGATACAAAGCATAGACTATTGGTTCTTTCTGCTGTGAAGCTATAAAATGAATAGCAACACAAAAAGCACAGAATTCCTCAAATACCTTTATATGTGTGTGATGACAAGTGGGTCGCCTGTTGGCATGCCAGACCAGCAAGTACCTTTTGCCAAGGCTCAGCTGCCCAGCTGCTTCAAGGTAATATAGCTACTGCATACCCTCACGTGTGCTTTCAGGGTTGATACTCCCGCTCTGAGTGGATTAAGACATTTTAGGTATGCCAGAGACATATTTAGCCTGTCAAAGCAATCCCTTGATGATCTCTCTCTGACACACAAAGGAATTGTTACAAAAGGCCTTATTGCCAGAGCCAGCCCTTTGTTTTGCCTTTCACATTAACCAGATACATTAGCCTGATCAGGGATTTTACACCGATGCTTAATCTGAGCATACTATTGAGACGTGATTGTAGCTTAAAGAAATATGTACAATTTACTTGGTGAGTCTGTATTCGTCAGCAATTTTATAGGTTTGTCTTACTGCTTCCTCTTGTAGGGTGTAGCTTTTTTATCAGTGGCAGATCAGAAACGATTATTTGGGTATAGGTGATGAAATTCATGGAGAAGAATTTGAATCCTACGGTATTGCTCCTGGTTTCTTAGTAGGAGGTCTGTAATATGTAGCAAGAAGTTGGCTATGGTGTTGCACATTAGGCTGTACAAACCCATTAGCCTCAGAGAGACCACCAGATCCTCCTACACATCTAGCTTTTCAGTTAAGAGCTGTGTGTGAGTACGAAGTTGCCAAATCATCTCATCACTGAAGGCTGGGTATTTGGCCCACTGAAGAGACTGCAGCTTCCTGGGCTGAAAACAAAATTCCATGTGGTTCTATATACAAATAGGCAGGAGAAATGTATCTAAAATAATTGATTTCCATGCAACGAATTACTTCGTAACGAAAAAAAAATGTGCAAGATGTTGTTATGTGTTTCCATCATATGTACTAGTCTCTTTTTTTCTAGCCATCAATATGAGGAAAGAAAAGGACAATATTGGGCTTATAAACATAAGACTGAAAGCAAGGAGTTAAGAGTTACTTTAGCTCTTGCAAGGAACTGATTTGTGGCTTAGGCTACTTTGTCTCTCTTTTATTTATTTCAGTAAAATGACAGTGGGATTTTTAAAGTTTAGTTCATTTATGGAGGTAGACTCAAATAAAAAATTTCTTTTCCTGCCGTAAGTCAAATTGAAAAGCATACTGCAATTAATACCCAGGCAGTGTGTTGGGGTTTGGGGTTTGTTTTGTTTTTTCGTTTTGTTTTTAAAAAAAGGGGGAGACAGAAGGTTTTAGTGGCATTTTTAAACTTTATATGTATTTTTTTTAATGTAGCAAAGGTCAGTGTAGCCAATTCTGAGGATGCTGAGTTATGCTCACATAAGAAAGCATAAATAAAAAGCACAAGTATGGAGTGATCTTTCCTCCGTTGTGTTCTTTCAGCTTCCAGCAGTCAGAATTGAATCTTTTCAAGGCTGTATCCAGACCAGCTTGCCTTATACCCTGTTGTAGATTTTTCTTTTCTCCCCTGAGCTTGTCAAATGCTTTTTTAAACCTTAGTTAAGTTTTTGATCTCTGAAAAGCATCAGGTGGTGATGAGTTTGACAGTTCAGTTATGGACTGTGTGTGAAAACGAAAACCGAAAAGCCCGCTTCCTCTGGTTTGTTTTTAAAGCAGCTGCTTAACACTTTACGGGTGCCCTCATCTTCATGCAAAGTTAAAAGCAATGGATAATCTTACACCGATCCTCACTCTTGCCTTGCTCTGGAATTGTTTCTTTTCTAAGCCCCCCAACTTTTCTTGTACAGAAGCGGAGGTAGCTCTGATTATCCATGTGACTTGCCTCTTACTGTCCATTCCATGTCTTTCTGTGTCGTCCTTAGATTACCCCTTTTTCTTTTTACTGGGGTTGGGTGGCCGGGACGGCACACAGTAGCCTCATGTTGGTAATCAAGAAGCAGCACACTAATCAAATGGATCTTCTGTTATTTTATGGTTTAGTGTCAGGGGTTTTTTTCTGGTACTGTCTACCATTCTTCCCGCTTGCACTGATTTGATGTTTTCCAAATGGCATTTGTAAAAAATCCAAGGCATCTTTCCTGAATAATGATAACTAAGTTAGAGCTATTTACTTTCAGTATTTTAATGTTTATCAATACTTAAGTTTAATTATTTTCATGTGCGTTATTTTGCATTTACCAGCACCCAATTTTTTCTGCCAGTTTTATTTCCAATAACCGAGTATGACATCTTTCAGCAATTCTTTGCAGTAGCCTTTAGATTTTATTGCGCTGAATAACTTTAAATGAAATGCTGTCACTTCACTATTCAATTTTTTATATATGATTTATAAATATGATGAGTAAAACAGATTTTTTGAATCACTCAATGAACTCTTCCCCTCATAAAACAGAAAATTATAAAAACAGCCCAGCTATTCTTAATATACTTTCTCCTGTAACCAAAGAGAGAATTATTAATCAGTGAGGTGCGCTCTCTTACCTTTTGATGACTTTTGTTGTGGCTGATGAGTTTTGATCTCCATCTGTGGAGATCTTTAAAAATAGATGTCTCATTTGCACTATGCCATGCTATGTGACATAAACCAATTCAGTAATTATCTGTTTGAAGGGTAAGGGTACATTCGTCCACAGAACAGACATCTACAAGACCAGTGACAAGAGCCTGACTATATTCGGCATGAGCAAACATGAGAAGGTTTCAGGAAGTTAAGGGTATATATTTACCTATATTCCTGATATTTTGAAAGATTTAAAGTTTCCTAATGGCAAGGAATAATATGAGAAAACTTGATTGACATGAGAGGTTTTTTAAAAGAATAAACAAGTTCAAATATCAAGTTGAAAAGAAAAGGTTGTTAGTTGACTATGAAAACAGCTTTCTACAGAAGAACAGTAACTTGAGTTTAATATGGTTTTGGTTCAGCCTTAGTGATGAAGGGATGGCAAGAACTTAAAACAATCACTGTATAAAAATCAGGAAAAGATGCAGAAGACAGATTAATAGTCTAATAACTAATAGAAATTAAATCTATGAAATTAAAATTCCATATTTACTTGAACAGTTGTGAAGGAAATATGTGGCCAGCAATGCAGTGATAATACAAATGAGTTCAAGGTACATTAGAAATGAAAGGAATCTTTAAAAAAGATATAAACTTCAATCCCAGTAGATGGTAATTTTTAACCATAGTCTTAATGATGCAGAAAAAGCAGAATGTTTTGATAAATATCAGTTGCGTAGCTGGAAAAATATAGGATGGTATAGTTTTATCTTACCGAAATGATGCAATGCTTTGCAGTTGCTAGTACAGTAATGTTAATTTTAAGAAAACCTGTCAGGAAACTGAAGAAGAGGTTATAGTGTGCTGGTCTGTGAGCAGCAGAGCTAATGACTTCATGTCATGTGTTTGGGGGATCAGGTAGGGGGTGTGTTCTCTGTCTGAAACTTTTATGTATTCCAGATATTCTCAACTTCATGCATTCATGTG
>Ga0181612_176671_pt1 | contig 15054 bp, 11 predicted proteins | sample HoacroProtozoa21_FD_119630 | JGI IMG/M metagenome (GOLD analysis project Ga0181612, IMG submission 119630) | Hoatzin crop microbial communities from Cojedes, Venezuel. Combined Assembly of Gp0051906, Gp0051904, Gp0051908 | reverse complement strand
CTCCTCTCCTCTCCTCTCCTCTCCTCTCCTCTCCTCTTCTCTTCTTACAATTCATAATGATGCATTTAATTAATAGTAAATGTGCATAGAAGTTTTCTGGGCAGCTGTACAACAGCAACATTAACACCAGATGAGCCCAAAATTGTTTATTGTTATTACAGTGAATACCAAAGTGAATTAAGAATGATCGATCGGACACTTCTTGTGGCTTGACCAAATATATACATATTTAATAATAGGATGCTTCAGAAGAAGAAAGAGAAATGCTGGCAAAAGAGAAATTCAAATATGTTTGACTCTTTTTTCAGTTGTTATTTAAAAAAAGAACTAATTAGCTGAATTATGTGGCCAGAATTTGAAAGAAACGAAAGTATTCGCCGTGTTTAATACCACTGCACTAATCCAAGGTGACACCTACAGAAATAGCTTGGAAGTGTCACTCGACAATCAATCAGTTCCTTACAGTCACAAACTGGTTTTAAAAACCATAGCGCCGAAGGAATTAATAAAACTAATAGGGCATTTAAAGTCCTGCTGAAAGACCGAACCGCGTCGGGCCGGGAGGAAGGCAGGAGGAGCAGCGCCCTGCCCGTATCCCCACGCTGGCAGCAGCCAAGCGCGCCGAGATTCGGCACGTCTCCCGGCGGGGAGTGCCCCCGCACTGCGCTCGCCCAGTGAAACAAAAAAAGCAGGAACCCTTATTGAAAAGATTATCTTTCCCATCAATAATCCCCCTCTAAGAGTTCTTTATTAGTAAACCCCATGGCAAAACCTGACATATTTACAGCTTGCAGTAAACTTTATGTATCTGCAACAATATTAATAATAAAGAGCCGGTGACCACAGCAAATCATTCCGGCCTTCAAAATGATCAAGTGAAAGCTTAATTGTACTGAAAAGAGAGAGCCCTGACAAGTTGGAAATCCTTCCCACACACCCCTTCCAAAAAAGAGAACTTTACCAAGATGAAAAAAGTGTGTCGGAGGATTGGAAACATAAGAATACATATTTAAAAAAAAAAAAAAAAAGCCCAAGTCTGATATCACAGGCTGAGCTGAGACAGAAACCTGATCTTTTACATGGAATGGGTAACATTTGGGTCTGTTTTATGTGAATTGCTCCAAGCTGTTTTGGTTAGAAATGTATAGATTTTAAGGTAAGGCGTACCGTGTAGGCAGTGCAGGTCATTCCCACTTTTGGAAGACGTTCCCCATTACTTTTCAGCTGACAAAGGTAGGGTCCGAACTTTTCTTTCTTTGCTGAGTAACTTCTTTGCTTTAACGCTGAGCTGGGTTTGGCAAGAGAGACACTTGCATTTTGCTGCCTGATTGTGCTTTTCAACGCTGTCTCGTTCCCTCTCTCCCCCCCTCTCAAGAATTATCGCATTTTAGTCACCAACCTGCAGAAATGTTTATTTTCCTTGTTTATTGTGCTGTTACAAAAAAAAGAAAAAAAATATGTCTCAATAATTTTACAAACTTGTTTCTGCTGGGGAAAATGAGAAAAATTATGCTGTTTGGAGTAGTATTCTGGAGAGGACAAATCTGAAGAGTTCCAACCAATTTTATTTGCATTTCATTTTAAACAGAACAAGAGTCAAGTAGGCTTTTTTTCTTATTAGACAGCGTTCACTTTTGTGTGTCCTTATTATGATTTTTTTCACTAAAAAAGAAAAATACCTTCCCATTTTGCCAGTCAGAAATATTTCATTGTCTTTATTGTAATCGACAGAATAGTTTGTGAGTAACTTTATACTGACTGAAAAAGAGAATATTCATGGTTGGAAGAAAGGCAACAAAAATTTTTATAAGAATTGTAACCTCTTCCAGGATGTTTTCTAAAGAATCTGTTTCTCCTACAAAAAATATCAAACTGAGCTCCACTTTTATTGTTTTAATTATTTAAAACTATATTTTCACAGCATCATATTTCTTACACATGCACATTAAAACAAGGGAGAGCAATATTGCAAATTATTTTTGAATGGCTGATATGTCCCATTTGCTGATTCAAAAATCACCACTGAAAAACATAACAAGAAAGCCATAAAACTCTCTTTAATACGTTACGTATTTATGCTGCGCTTACTTGTCACATTTTGACTAATAATTATGCAGCCTTTTAAAATGAAAACAAAATGTCTTGAGCATGATGTTGTAATTACGCACAACGCGTTCGTTCCCGTTCCCGAACGACTCCCTGCTTTATCCCGCTCTGATAATCACACAGCAACGGCTTTCCTGCGTGGTAATTTGTCTTTTGTCTTCGGAGCGTTTCTCCTTTAACCAGAGTTTGCATTTGTGCAGAAGAGTGCATACAAAAAGAGCCACAAACACGTGTCGCTCCATCCCCATGCGCGTACACACGGAGATCGATGGGGAGCAGGTACAGCGAAGTTTTACAACGGGAAGCAAATCCTTCAGGAACCCACTCCATTAACTCCCAGCCTTCGAGCCGTACTGTTTTACCATCAGGGCTTGTGCGTTCGGCACACAAACTTCCTCTGAGCTTGTCCCTTCAGATTTTTCTCTGCTTTAAATGTGGGGGTTTTTTTTTCCTCTGAGTGTGGGGTCAGATCTTGTTTGTTTGTTTGTTTTGTGTCATCATTTGTCATGCCATATTTTCACTAAACCCATTTTGCTGCTCTGCAGTACAGTTCTAAACAGCGGGGGCAGGAGGGGGGGAGGCTTGACTGCCGGGTGACTTGGGTTTGCCCTCAACTATCTTCTTAAAAACAGACAGACATTTCATGAAAAGGAGGAGGGAATCATTTTGTTTGAAAATAAAATAATGCAAGCAGCAGAGATCTGCTGCCTACTGCCCCCGAGAAACTACTAGAAGAGACTTGAGAAAAAGCATCAGCTATTTTTGCCTCGTGATTCTCTTTAATTTATTTTTATTGTCTGTTATGATGGAGAGATACATCTGTCCATAAATAGATTGGATTACTTGCTTTCCTAATATAGCTCTGCTAATTAAATCAACCTCAAAAAAGACATATTTTCTTGTCACGTCTTCAGATTAATTGCCTCAAACTTAGAATTAAAAATTGTTGTAATTTCAGCCCACTAGGAAAACTCATATTTTAAAAAATAAAGTATCCTTCTCTAAACTTATCATGATTTTCCTTTAGACCATTAAGTTTTCCGATAGTCATGAATCGCCTATTTGGCGATTTTTAAAGATGACACCACTATAAACACAGCTCTTTCTCTCTACACATGCACAAGCACACACACATACGTCTATATTCAAAAGGCGGGTTATAAACTGCACCAAGTTGGCAGCTGTCGGGAATGTTATTTGTGGAGCGAGCGCTTTAGCCTAGGGACGTAGTAGGCTCTTAGTAATAAGCGAGAGGGAAAAAAATCAATGTTTTCTTTAAATCAAGACTCCAGCAGAATTGTTTTAATGAATATCTAGAGCTAGCAGAGAAACTCAGGCTTCGGTTTGCTCCTACTCTAACAAAATTTCCTTTGTGGTTTTCACTGTACGATCAAAAGGAGCCAATTAACTTTTCTGTAAGGTAAACAAATGGGGAACTAGAAACATCCCCACGAACGATCTGGCCATTGTATTACCCAAGGAGGCCAATACAAACTTGGACCCCCATATAACAGGGGAACGGGAGCATTCCTTCGCCCCCACAAGCTGTGGTCTCTCTCCCGGCCGCTGGCGTTGGAGGGGTCACAGCCACCTCGTCTTGTGAAGCCCAGCACAGGCGCAGGACCCCGGGCGGGCTGAGGGGCCGGGGCATGGCTCGGCTGAGCCCCACATCCACGTGAGAGATGAGAGGGCACGCGCTGGGGCACACCAGGGAAACCCGGCGCCGGTGGGAGGCAGTGAGTCCGCAGGCAGACCCGGGGATGTGGGAGAAGGGGCAAGGGAAGGAGAAACAGAAAGCATGAGAAAAACTTTGAGCCAAACCCTCTTCAGTTTTCTTTGCACCAAAACGAACACAAAAATACGCAGATCCTTGCCTCTGCCTTGCAGGTAGCCAGGAAACCTGCTCTTTTTAATTTTTTCATTGCAAAGTATTTGCTTTGCTCCCTAACGCTGCCTCGTTCGCTCGGTTAGCTGTGGAACAGCTGCGCTGCTCTCCAGGGGGAGGATCAGAGCCCCCGGGAGCACGCTTCTCCGTAGGGAGCACCAACCCTTCCCTGGCTCCAGGGAACAGCCACCGCTCCCCGCCACCCCCTGGGCAGGAGACTACGGCCGGCTCGCTGCCCCTCGGTAGCGTCACTCGGGTTTTAGGGAGCACTAGCTGTACTAATAAATCCAAATAACAGAACAAAATCACCTCCCCCAGGAAAAAGAGAAGGCTTTCTGGAGCTCAGCAGCTGTGTGATGGCCATTTTATATTTGAAAGAGCCACCGAAATAGCGTCCCACAGGTAGGAGAGAAGGCTGCTCATTTTTGACAGGACTGCGGAAAAGCAGATGCGCCAGGACCGCGGTGAGCTGCACCGATGCCCATGCTTTGCTCCCAAGGTATCTGGGTCAGAGCTAGCTGAGGTACCTCTGATCCTTACCGCCTCGTGCCGTGGGTAAAGGGCCCAGGGGTGCTGGCTTGGGAACGACGAGGCTGTGCCTCCAGCCCTCCCAGCCCCAACAGTATTCCTGCGTGGGAACGCAGCTCCGCAGGTCAGGCATCAAAATATCGGGGTGCAGAAGCCCCCGAAGTTTCAGTGGGCACAATATGTTGCCTTCAGCCATCGGGTCGGAGGACATAGTTTTGCAAGGCCAAGCAGGTCTTGGGCATCCCTGTGATGTGATGCTCATCAGCATCGACTGCCTTGCAGTGTCAGAGCTAGAGATAGCAGCAAACTCCGTGGTAGTGACACCAAACTCCTCAGCTCTCGGGCCAGAGGCTGCAGTCGTCAGCACCATGGAAATGCTGCAGATAGACAGGCTGAAAGATGCCCCGACGCAGATGTGAGTCACATACTTTATCACTGCATAAATATCCCAAAATACTTCCAAACTTCTGCACGACACAGAAACACAGCCAGCTGTGGGACGGAGGGCAGCAGACTGCAAACCGGAGCATTACAGAGCGACAGCAGGAAGGAAGGATTTGGCAGGCTCCCGCTCACACCGAAAGGCATCCGTGGCGTCCATTCGGTGTCAGGGCAAAACTGTGTCCTCCTTCCCGGCAGCACTAGGGAACCACAGAGCGATGCCCGCCTCCGTGCCCCCCTTCAGCCGTGCCTGCCCCGAGCCCTCTCCCCTCTCCCCAGATGCCACCCTGGGAGCAGCGAGGCACGCCGGCCATCCCGGGGGCCGCGAGACCTTGCTGGCTTTCGTTCCACGCACCGCAGCCTCGCTGAACGAGTGTGGAGGGGATGGTGATTTTCTAAGGGGTCTCCTCGTGCTGCCGCAGGCTTGTTCCCATACACAGGTTTCGGCAGCACGGAGAGGGCTGGGCCCGGCTTGGCGATTCTGCCCCCGGAGAGCGTGCAGGGGTGCCCAGAGCAGAGCGCCCAAGGCCCACGGGGCAAAGCAACCCGCCGTCCTTGTGCACCGAGTGCTCTGGGACAGGGAGAAGTGGGGTGATGACTGCATCCGAGTGAATAGATTGCTGTTTTAACCCCCAAATGGGTTTCATTACTAACTCTTTTTTTCCTATTCCAAGGGGCAGCTAATGGTTTCTTGGGTTCTTTAGAACAGGCTTTCCTGATCATGTCACCAGTAAGTGAAATTAAGAGTCTCTCTCCCCCGACTCCCAACCCCCACATCTTCCTGCCAGATCCCTTTGGTAGGGAAGGAGAGTTAGCAATATTCACAGATCCCAGTCATTAGGCCTTTCCTGCATAATTTCTAAAATGCACTAAGAGAAAGAGGTAAGGGGGGGGATAAATAAAAACCCCTTTATTGTGCTGAAGCTCATAAATTCACTGCAGGATGATTTATAGCAGCAGAGCGTAGCACCTAACTCAAGTCAATGCAAGAGGTTAATATGAAAGGTTAAGGAACTCGGTTCTGGCTGATTTATTGTTGGTCTGTAGGCTTTTATCCTGACCACAGCTCTGCAACTGTAGCTTGGGACTCTACAAAGCACAAGAGGGGGTGGTGGTGTTAAAAAAATAATGTGTATTTAGACATTATCCCTGCCTATAAAATAAAGACCCCAAAATGCTTAAATGACCAAGGAGCTTTCGTATCACCACATGCCACCGCAAAAGCAAAGCACCTCCACTGTTTTACTCCCAGGCTCACAGCCCAGAGGGGACTGCTGCGATCGACTCCTCTGCTTCATGCACTACATAGGCAGTAGGTTTTTCCCAGGAGCTGGGTTAAAGCGTGCCTTTCCAAAAGCTGCCCAAGTTTGAAGCCTCCAAGCACCAGGAAGCCCCTCTGCCCCTGGGACAGGCAGAGATGCCCTCGGTGGCAATGAAATGACACCTTGCTCCAAGGGTGAGCTTGTCTAACTCCCGCATCCAGCCACTGCATCTTATGACGCATTTTCGCTCACAGGATGGAAAGGCCCCGTGTACGCAGGCTTTTCTGCTTGCAGGTGTGTGCAGCAGATGATCTCCCAAAATTTTCTCTCCAGTAAGATGACTGGATCATGCTCTACACAGCCTCCCACTATGAGATTTATTTTCTTGACTTGCCAAAAATCTTTCCAACTTCCTCCAATGCTTGTGCAGCCAGAGGAGAGCAGAACTGGGTGCAACATTGGAGTAGCAGCCTTACCAACCATTGCACAACCTCTGCTTCCAGAAATGTTCAACCTTACTATTGGTGTCAGACTGGTAGTATTTCCATTGAAATCCATAACCAAATTTGCTTTTACTTTAAGAAGTTCCATCTTAATTTCATGTACTACAAGTTTTTAATCAGGCAGTATTAAAACAGGCATCATCAAGAAATATGAGTAGGCGGATTTAATGTAAGTTGATTTTACCAAGCAGGCTGTATTCCTGTTTGAAAAAGACAAGCAGTTCCTCTTGCAAGACCTGTTCCTCTGAAGCCATGTATTGGCAAAAGACTTTTGTCCATGCTGTTTACCATAACCGTTGCACTATTTAATCCATGACTGATATCAGACTACTCCGTCTATAGCTCCCTGAATCTTCCCTTCCAGTCCCAGTCTTCGTATTGTTTATTCTTGGAGTCTTGTGAATTTGCCCTAGATTTACCTCTGAGTAACTGAGAGCCCAGTCTGGGCAACTGGGAGCAGTTCTGTCTAACCATACGTGCTGGAGAAGGGACATAGCAAGGATACTTTCGCAGTGATATTTTGCAGCAATGATCCAAACCCACAAGAAATTCCTGCGCCTGTAGGTCTATTACGTTGTTAGAGAAAATTGTGTTTGTCCTGCAATTTTTTTTATAAGAGCATCTGTCCATCAAAGGTTTGAGAATCTGGGCTGTGTTAAGGCTCCAGCCCAGTAACAACCACGAGGTTTTCCCACTCGGAAGGGGGGAAGGACTGGGAGCCAGAGGCGACCCTCTGGAGCTTGGTCTTCCTTTCTCTGCCGTGCAGGGCGAGGGGTAACTTCGCCGCCCCTGTCAGGGCACAGTGCCCTTGCAGCGACTGCCAAAGCCATTGGCCATCCTGGTCTTCGCCCGTGCCACGCAGAAGCCCCGCTCGCGCGATTGCCATGCCCAAGCTGCCTTTCCAGCTGCTGTCTCCCAGCGCGGCACAGAAAGGTTGTTTATCTACCAGCTGGGCACCAGCACAGAGGGGTACACAGTCACCATCTGTTTGCTAACTCTCCCTGCACCAAGGATACACTCCGGGTCCAAAATAGCCTTTGGGTTTACATGTGTTGGCTAGACAAATCATAAAGCTTTTAACCCCACTTGAAACCCAAATGTCCTGAGGACTTCTGATCAGAGAGCAAGAAAGGTACCCTTATGTGTTCGGGAAAGACATTTGTTTCTTCACTGTGTAACTAAGCTTTTTGTTTTCACTTCATTTTCTTTTTGGTCAATTATGGTTGAATGAGCTCAAATTTGAATATCTGCGTGTTTATGCTACTAGCCACTGCTCCTGCCGCTTCTAGAGAATAGAGGATGTTGGTTTATTGCCCATATGAGGCACAGAGAGAGAGGGGGGAAAGAAAGTTAACTTTAACTTTGGACTGTTTTTTACCCATTTTTTGAAGACCAACTCATGGGCATGTTCCTGCTCTCAGCTCTTAAATGGTTTGCATGATACTCACAGAGCTTAAGATGTACAAATGTCTTTTAGAGCTATTGTGCAAAGGTGAACTACAGAGTAACTCTGCTGAGTTGTTCTGATCTGGGAAGGTAGGCATCTGCATAAAGAACTCTAAGTTTTGTGCACAACTGGTAAGATGCTTAAATGCTCAACATATAGTATGTCAAGTAAAAAAATATCGTCTCTCCCTCTCCTCTTGCCTTTCCTATCATCTGTTGACGTCAATGGTTAAAGGCCTTGGCAGAAAACCTAAATCACAGAAAAAAAAGTAATACAAACAGAAAGCCTAATCCTGCTTCCAAGGAGCTGAACAGCAAAATTTTTTTTGACTTTAGCACAGGCCAGATTGGGCCCAGACACACAGAAATTGGGACAAGTCACTATCTAGATTCTGTGAGCCAACACAATGCACTCTTGGGAGGCTAGGAAGAAGATTTCCCTTTGGAAACATGTCCACCCGAGCTTCTGAAGTGCTGGAGGTTCATATGACTAAGGGAAGGAGACAGTTCCCAAAACTCAACTACCCTCACTGTTCCTAGACAGCTCCAAAAAATACACATGTTTCTCTTCTTAGCAGGTAGAAAAATAAGTTTTTAAGTCCACGTGCCTGTACTAGTTGCAGATAAGTGTGTGTGTACTTGTGCTGGAAGGATGGGGTGGAGAAATGAGTTTTTCAAACACTTATCAGTGTTGCATGTTCTTGCACCCTTCAGCTCGGATATCTCTTTACAGGTCACTGGTTTAGTACCAAGAACAGACACTGCTGTAGGGAGGCCACACTGCTGTATGTGGTCCTTCATACTCTTACCAGAGGAATCCCTCAAGAGTTTTAAAAAGAAGTCCAAAGACCTTGGATTGGCCTCTGGTTGTCTAAGGAGACAGCGCAAGAGGTGTATCCTCAGCAGGTCTGAACAGCAAAATCACTGCATTTAGCTTCACTGGAGGGTTTTTTTTTTTCTTCAGTGGATGAATTTAATTTCCAGATAAATTCAGTTCCCCATTACCATATTTACAACTCAAAGGACAGGGACACGACCTTGCAGCCCCACTCAAAACCATGCCATCTTTTTTTTTGCTGCTGTAGTTATTCAGGGATTTCAAAGGAGGGCAGTCGAAAGGAATCAGCTTAGCAAACTCAGGTTAGCTTCTGTTAACAAACCAAAAGTGTGCCTGGCAGCCTGTTATGTGCATGTACAAGATGGAGATCAGCACCAAGCATCCAAGAGGACACCACTAAATCCTCCGTGCTGCTTCTGGCAGTAGGTCTCCTGGGCAGTTCCCAAAGCCAGGGCACCGACTCAGCCTACCAGGCTTGCACAGAAATGGTGTTCCTGGGGAGGGAGAGACGGACACGAGTCAATGGACAGAGTTTCATTTCATCCTTGACCGTGGAAGTAACCAGACTCTTGTTTCTGTGGTATCTGTGAGGTCTCTGTTCATCCGTGCAGTTCAGTGATCTCATCCTCACTGCTTGTCCCGAGGTAAAATAAATTTATGGATTTAAGGCAACAGAAGGTTTTTAAAACAAATCACTTCTCGTCCCTCAAGAAATCTAAAAAAATCATATTTCAGCTTTCTGTTTTTTTTAAATGGCATCACAGAACTCCATTGCCCTCCCGGAAATATCACCCAAGAGCTGCCTTGAATATGAGCTGGAAGAGTGCTGATGCAGTGGAAGTAAATCACATCGGTCATCCAGAGTGAACTGTTATTCCCATTCTCCTTATAAAAAGAATATTAACCTGGTAAAAAAAATAATAATACAGAATAAAATACCAAGTTTCTTGGAACTGGCTGTCAGTCCACTGGGTCAATTTAAGGTTTTTAGTGAATATATTTCCTTTGTGCTGCTTGAGGCCTTGAAGAGAACCTACTATACCTCTTCCAACATTTTGCAGTGCCATGTTTTGTATAAAAAAAGAAATCAGATGGACACATCCCTGAACTCTCTTCTCTTGTCCAGCATAGCTGGGAGTCTTGCTGATTCTGACTATTGGAACACAATCAACCCAAACCCAGGCAGCCCTTCTTCTGAACAGCATTATCCATTTTAAGCATCATCAGATTTCTCCTTTTCTAAATTGAGACAGATGCTGAAGAGTCAAATGCCTTGTGTAAATCACCATGATGTCATCAGGGCCATGACAACTTCTACAAGATAAAAAAATAACACCCTGGTATCCAGTTATTCAGTGCAATAAGCCTGCTCTAGAGAAATCTGCTGGGAAGGAAGATGGGGAAAAACAGAACAGGTAAAAAGATCTGTCTTAACTCCTCTAGAAACAGCAGGTTTGTATTTTGGACCTACGGGGTCACAAACTGATGCATTTCTTAAAAAGAACCAAAAAGCCCCAATACTATTCACAGCGCAGATGTTCTCCAGTTAATAGCAAAGACATGTTTGATTACTACTGTTTTGCCAGCGTGTTTAAGAGCCTCACCCTACAGAGTTGTAGGCTGCTCAACTAAATTTCTACTGAAGAGAAGAGTGAAAAGGAAGCAAAGGACCAGCTTCTAGGTGTAAAACTAGTGTTAGCTGCATTGCAAGCGCTCATCAGCACTGAGGTCAACAGAGCAAACAACTTGAGTGACATTTTATAGCCCTATTCCAGTTGCAAATACAGTTTTGATAATCACTGGCAAGGAGCTAAGAGCTGGTTCCATTTCTGCGAGCAGAGAGCTCGCTGGTGGGCAGCTCACCATCACCATGAGCCTCTTATTTCCAGTAAAGTAGGCGTGAGTTCACATGCACCTTACGCACACCTCCTGCGACACGTGTGTGACTAGGATTAATTCAGATGGAAACAATCACATTAGCTCAAAAAGGGAGATGAGAAGTTACTGACGCTTATGGGCGGTAACAGCACTCTTATCAGCATGCTCAGGACCAAATCTTGACGCATGCCTCATGCCACTGAAAAAGACAGAGGCCCACTGGAAGTGGCCCACACAACGGGCATAAGTAACATATTTTGGCCCTGGGTGATTTTTTTTTTTTTTTTTTTTTTTTGCCTTTGATTGCTTGATATGACAAGATGCAATGCAGGAGCCCACTCAGATGGCATGGAAATTTTGGAGATTTATGGACAGCACAACGTCGCTTTTAGAAAAAGCAAGCCTTATTCCTAGCAAGGTGCTATGAGCACTTTTTCAAAAAATTGTCATTTATGTCAAAATATAAGAATTAATATGAGATGATAGATCCCTCCACTTCTAGAAGTCATTACCGTAATACCTAATTTATTAAACAACACTTTCAGAACGAACCTAACATCATAAGCCAAGCACCACAGCGGAGGTTAATCTCGTCTGTAGGGACCTCAGTGCTGGATGGGAACTCAAGAGCAAGGCTGGCCTGACCACAAGCAGGCACTGAAATCACCCCTCTGCCACCACAGCAGAACTGGTTGGTGACGATTCAGTGCCCTGGACCCATGGCAGTGAACTTCTCTGATTTCGCTCCTGACAAGTGGGAAGAAGTGAACACCGTACGTAGGTACTCAGAGACCAGAGAGACCACGGGGAGAGGAGAACACCGACTGAGCTGGTAACCTTTAAGCGACCAGTGGAGTCTGGCCTAAGCAAGTGTGTGCTGGCATTGATGGTTCAGGGAGACGTCACACGAGCAGTATGATCAGTCTCTGAATCTGCTTGGGGTCTAGAGTGATCTGGGAAGAGGAGGAAATCTGGACAATCCAGATGAAGCCACAACTGGATTTACACACACAAAGGCAGAGATACAGCCATACTGGCATGCGCCCAGGCTACTGGCCAGGGGACGCAAGGCGAAGTGTGCCTTGCAGAAAGGGCAACCCAAAAGCTTCTGCAACATTGAAATCTGGGTGCTCCTTAAACCCATTGGCTTCTTCTGGTCTGATGCACAAAGATGAGTCTCACACGTTCTCCGGGCTTAGCCCGTGCAGACTGGACACACACACGTGCTCACGGCCAGCCTGGGACACACCTCTCATTAGTTAGCAACCCGGTTACGTAGTGCTGCTGCTCCCAGCACATTGTGGCTAACCACACCTGAATCAAGCCGAATTCAAGGGTTGCTACTTCTGGGTACGCAATCAGAAATTTAAATTGTGTCTGGGTAAATATTCACTGTTGTACAAGGGTTTAAACCACTCTCGCCAGAGTCGAGGGTCATGTCTTGGAGCGTGCACGCTGGCTAGGAAATGCCCGTGGCTTGTCTGGGTGCACCACCATCTGTCCGCACTGTTTCATCCTTTTTTGGTGGCAAGTGTGGGCTGAGTGCTGGTGCAAGTGAAGGACTGGCGGCTTCACAGAGAAGCAGGTGCTCTGAAAGCTTTAAATAGCTCTGCCACGTACTTCAGACCTGAGTGGCAGCAGCCCTAGTATTCTGCCCTGTGCTATTTGGCCAAGAAGCCTCAGACTTAGACTTCCAGACCTCGTCATTTCAGCCTCGGGCCTCCGTAAGTCTCAATCCTTCGGAGCACCCCACCACTGAGCCTTGCTTACCGCAGGTACGGCTCCCTGGGGTGCTGTTCAGACGTGCCAAGGGAGGAGGACATAATGAGAACCCATGGCAGGACATCTGTAATTTAAGGCAGGATTTGAACCCAGGCCTTGGCAGATGTCTAGGAGAATTTTGCCCAAGTGTGCTTGTTTTCCTCCTTTCTTTTTCCAAGTGTTTGTTTCCCAGTTTGCACTAAATTTTATTGAAAACATCAGGCTAATAGCAATGGGGAGAGTCGTTGAGTAGATTTTGCCTCTTTTTCCCTTTTCTTTCTGGAATGCAGCCATCAAAATAAACATTAAATACAAAATGCTGGGGCTTGAGTTATTACTTGTGAGGGTGCTGGGAGGGAAATTTATAGCAACATTACTGTGTTTTGCTAGAAATCTCTTAATGCACCAAAGTGGAGAGGTGTGTGTGTTTTTTATTAAAATGTTACACTCTATAAATCTGAGCAGCAGGGAGGACACAGGTGGCCCCGGGGCTCAGCTGACCAGACTGTCCTTTCTAGCTTGGGGAAGGTCTGTCCGACTGTCCTCCCGCCCCATCCCGGCATCAGCGCAGCCGCCAGCTGCCTCTGTCCCAGGCTGCAATGGCTGCATTTGTTTCATTGTTGTTAATGTCGTTGCTGTTGGGTTTACTCCCTCTTTTTGGCCCTTCCCGTCTTTAAGCCACCCGAAGATAACAATTCACTTGGAGTCATCACTCCTGCCTTCATAGTGAGTTTCCCAGCGATGTCATTCAGACACTTTCCCTTTTCGAACTTTCTCAGTGACTTACTCTCACATCCTGGCTGCAGCTGTGTCCGGAGGAGAAGGTTTCATGGGTGGACGATCCCTAAAAGCTGAGGATGGCTGCTGGGCAGAGGTGTCTCACCGTGGCTGGGCAAGATTGTCGGCTGTGCAATCTGGAGACTGGGTGCACATCACCAGGGTTTCTGACTCAGTAGTCTAAACCACAGGGGGCCTGATTTCTGCCTTTCAGCGGCTCCAAGGGAAGCTAAAGAAGCTCAGGACCTGGGGAAATCCCAGTCGCTTGTGTCCCTGTGGCTGTCAGTAGATAACGTACTTCTGCCTGAAACTCAGGGCCTGGCTGGGCCGCTCACCTGGGAGGGTGGCCGGTGCTGCTGAGCTGCTCGCTGGAGAGGGGCAGAGACTCGCAGCGCTCCCGGGCTCCTTCCCAGCTCCCAGGAGGCAGCAGATCTTGTGGCTTAGTGCGAGTTCAGGCAATCACTTCTTTGAGGCTCGGTTTCCCTGTCTCAAAACAAGGGTGCTTCCCTCGGTGTGAGACTTTACAAGGAGTAAGTGGCATCCACACGGGATGTACATCCAGGCAACCCCTCAGCCTGTTCCGTCGCTTGCAGAATTTCATGGGTGCCTTCTGTAAGAAAGCATAACCCTGGCCACCCCATGGAGGGAATCTGCGAACTCTGCGAACAGATTCCCCCTTAATTAGGCATGTCTCTGACACAATCAGCTTTGGTCGGATTTTTTGTGGGCACTTAAAAAAAAAACCAAAAATAAGGAAAAGTAGCATCCCTGGAAGTCTTAAAGCAAATAAACAAGCAAACGAGCAACAGAAAATAAAAGGTCACAGCTATGGCCCGGAGGGTGTCATCAAGCCCCTGCTGGGAATCACATCTGCTCGGAGACCCCACCACAGCAGCTGCCAGGCCCGATGGTGCCGGGGAGCAAGTCCTGCCGAGAAGTTGAACTCATTGTTTGCAAACCCTCCTCATCCTGCTCCTCTCCCTTTTCGGGACATTTGTGGAAGGGGCTTTTCCACAGCTCACCTGAGCTCTCTCCACCCCCAAAAAAAATCCGTGTTCCCCTGCCTGTACCCCTCCATGAATGACTCTGTGGAAGCAAGGGAGGTTTTCCTCCACCCCACTCCCCTGCGAGCAGCGGGACCAGGGCATGCGTGGGAGCGCAGCTCCGAGGCACGCTGCAGCCTGAGCGCTTTAACCATGGCGGGTCAGCAGATTTTGGCGAACATCACACGGAAAATCAGTTTGCGCACGGTGCACTGTCCGCCTAATATGTTGCTGTGATATCTGTAACTGAGAAGGAAAAAAAACCATAGCGGTTATTACTCTTAGCAGTGGATCAGGAGTTGCTTTGTCTGAGGAGATCTGTTCTTGTTTGCTTTAGCGATGGTTTTGGGGAGCTGCTTGGAGATTACAACGGGAAAGGTGGATTTTTTACAAACGACCCGGGGTGAAAACGTCTGTCAGGGAGTAAGGCAAGGAGAGGAGCAAATGGAACTCGGCGGCTGGGCGGTGGGAGGCCCGAGGGCTCGGGGGGCTCCAAACCGGGCACGGCGGAGCGCGGACAGGGGCGCGGGGCTGCCGCCGCCTTCCCGGGGCCTGGGTTCGCCTTGTCCCGAGGGCTTTGAACCGG
>Ga0181612_158648_pt1 | contig 15054 bp, 9 predicted proteins | sample HoacroProtozoa21_FD_119630 | JGI IMG/M metagenome (GOLD analysis project Ga0181612, IMG submission 119630) | Hoatzin crop microbial communities from Cojedes, Venezuel. Combined Assembly of Gp0051906, Gp0051904, Gp0051908 | reverse complement strand
GTCCTCATAGGAGAGGTGCTCCAGCCCTCAGTTGTCTGGAAAGCAGTCTCCTCCCAAACGGAGATGTCACAAAAGCTAAGCACACCCTAGTAAATCAAACTGGCTGCATTTCAAGAGATTAAACCCTCAGAATCAAACAGTTCCTCCTAGAAAGCCCCCAGGGATGTCAGAATGGCTCTGCTTGTAACACAGCATTCTCCTGGACAAGCCCTACCATGGTGTTTCAGCACTGCAAAGCCAGAAGAGCTGCTCCTTTGTGCAGGACCTACCATGAGCGCATCATTGCTAAGCAGAGATACCAACCACCGCTTTTCCCATCACACGGGTGGGCTGCCAGACTGCACGCAGTTCAAGTGCAATAACAACCCCTCACACACCTTTTGGTCAGTGCGCAGACGCTGGTGGATGATTTTAGGGGCACCTTGTCTTCAGTTTGTCATCTCGTTTCATAATAACCCAGCAGCGAGTCAATGCCTACACGTGACTGTGCTGTGCCAGGCGGAGGAAAACACCACTGCTTTCCAAACGCTCCTGCAAGCTGAGAAGCAGGCTCTAACACTGCAAGCACCATCACCTACCTTTAATGGATTTACAATACATTTTTATTTTTTAAAAAGCAAGATAATTGAGAAAAGCAACTATGATGAGCCTGCTTCACCTCCACACAACCCCTGGGTAAAACCAGACAAGCTGGAATAGCCATGGACTAATCTACCTTTCAGCAAACACCTATTCTGCTTCTATATGGTGGCAGAGACAGAGGGTGAGTCCATAAAATCTCTTCAGTTTAAACTCCTATACGTACCAGTAAGAATTCTGCCTGAATAACGACTAACAGCATCGAATGGAAAGATGGATGAGGGGCTTTGCTTTGGGCCAGGAAAGATAAATGCCCATTTCTCTTCTACTTTTCAGCAAGACCTGAGGTCTCTCTGTTCCAGAACAGAGGCTACAGATTTTCCGGAATGTAATTACATTTGATAATGAACACCTCTGCCAAATGATAAAAATCAAAACTGCAAGTGCCCAAGAGGACTGCATGCTCCTGAGCACTGCACTGGCCTCTACAAGGGGCTCCGCTGCACACAGACAGCATGACTTCATGGATGATGCCATCTGCGTGAGTTTATAGTGATAATATAAGCATTTTCCCCTAAAGCACTGAGATAGAGTAGGTGAAGAAATCTGCATTTTTATCAACAGCAGAGACAGGAGGATGGTAACTCCGTGGCAAAAGAATCACTGTTCCTACACTGCATAAGCTTTTCAGAGTTGCCTGCAAAAGTGGCCAGGTCTGTGTCCCCTCACAAAAGGAGGTGCTGACAAGCAGAAAGGCAGCTGCTTGTTTTTGGTGTCCTTCACGATGCACAGCCCCAGGCAGCACCCTCTACAGCCGCTGGACCCGTCAGCAGCAGCTCCCTACGGCGTGACAATGCTGGAAGGCAGTGAGACAGGCAGCAAACCCAGAGGCTACAGCTGGAGGACAGCCAGGGCTCTCCCAGGAACAGCAGAAGTCCTCCAGCAGCTGGAGCAGGCCACTGGCCAAGCTGGAGAGACCATGGGAAGAAAAAGCTTCTACAGGGACTCATGGAAGTTGTTCTGTCTGAAAGGTCATTAAACGTGTTTGGGATGGGAAGGAAAAACTGGAAGGAAGGGCACAAGCCCTGCAAGGACAGTGTCCTCTGGAGAGAAACTTTTCTGCAAGTCATTCCATAATTGTGAGGTTTCCTACTTAACAAGTTGTCTCAGTCTATTTTGTTGCTTTTGTGAGCTAGCAAGGTGATCTTGGGACTGAAAACACTTAGCTTCTCTCAGAGGACTTTCTTTGAAAGGAGAGGGGTATTTCCATGTCACTGCTACAGCTGACGTGGGCTCCCGTAACTGGGGGTGTCAAGACGAAGAGGATGACTACCTACCACGAGATATCTGAAAATGCTCCTTTCTGTTGGGAGGCAAAAGGACAACTGAAGAAAGAATCTGACTGCTGCTTAATACAGACAACTGATTTCAAAAGCTAGGATGGATAACTCCCTGTAAAACTCTACTAGTTAGCAGGAAGGTTAAGAAGTAATCCTTCTATGTTATTCAAAATTTAGCATAGGCCTGTATAGAAAACCCCAAGTATTAAACTCTTCTAAGGCAATTTTTTAAAAAGGTCTTTCACCCATATAATTCCTGTATCAGTATATGCACACTACTGCACAGAACAGAACTTACCTCCAACACCTCAGTATTCTGGACTTGGCAGTAAAAAACTTGGAGAAATCATGAAGGATTACTCGTAATTGTTTCACATGGATAAAAAAAGGAAAAAAGAAAAGAATCGGCCCATGACTTGACTCAGGCTGTGTGATAGAGGGAGGCAATGATAAGATCTGCAATGACGTCAGACAAGCAAAGGACTGACTAATTAAAAAAACAAAAACCTGGAGGGATGCTTTTTTACAACATTAGATACAACATATTTTCTATAGTTGCCATTTCAAGTAAATGACTCAGCTGTTTTAATTAGTCTCTCCAAATACCAAGGGGAAAAAAAATGAGGTCACATCATAGGCTCATCCCTTCTCTTCTTTTCTGGTTGGAAAAAAACCCCCAAACTTTTAAAATTCCAAATTGTGAAGAAAGTGTTAAAAATTTCATTTTCCCCTGACATTTTAAACAAGCTACCTTTGCTGCTTCTAGGATGTCTATTACAGTGCTGTCCTCTGCTAGCCCATCTTTCAAAGAGATGAACCACTGACAACTCTTGCTGTCTCTTTAGGAGATACAGCTACTCAGCACCTGACAAAATTAGATCTTGACTGAAGTCAATTTAATATCAGAGAAAAGCATTCACTGCTAGCCTTGACGGTCCCAAACACCTACTTATCCATCTCGCAGGTGTGTTACACAGAGTGGCAGCAGCAACGCATGCAGATGGAATTTGACATAACCTATAGATAGAGGGAAAAGCAGAATTCACTCACCCTGTCCCGCTCAATTTGAGATTACAAAAGTTTCAATGATAAAACACATTTTATACCATAAGCACTTCCATCTAATTAGGCAAAAAAAAGCTTCACTAAAGATGTTTAAGAAAGAAAAAAGAGTTTCAGTACGTACTTGCATTTCTGAGCTGTTCCCTGGTCAAACTAGCTGGCTGAGTGTCAAAAGAAGGAGTGACATTCCCATAGTGTCTAAGTTAAAAATTTATTTCATATGACAAAGGTTACAAATCCACCATGCAATCAATCTGGGTCTAAGGAGGCTGAAGTATGACTTTGTGCTGCTTTACCCACACAACTCTTCCAGCTACAGAGGTCTGCGTCGTTTACAAGCATTAACTACGACTACTTTTACTGAACCTGTGTGAATAATAAACGGAGGACACAGACAATTCCCATTCTCTAACCAAAAGACCATGCTTTCTTTCATACTGATTTCACATAGACAATGTTATTTCATCCTACAAGTAAGCTAAGTGATTTGATTTGACTCTCCTACTCACAAAGGAAAAGGTATTTCTGAAGAACAAATAAACATGTGCCTTTCTGACTGTCTGACGTAGTTATTAGAACAGACTTTATAAATTATTCTCAGGAGATTTAGAGTCAGCAGGAATGCTCTACACCTATCTGACAGTTAAAATAGGGGCAGTGTCAGAGACATTTCAGACAACTGATTTCTATCGAGCTTTTGCAATGAGCTCTCTCGCTGTCATTCCCAGCTCCTCAACACTGTGCCCATAGGAATAGGCCCTTTTAAGAACCTAGAGCTCTCCAAGGGGGATATATCCATTGCAAGCAAGTTGAACTTACTGAATCCATTAACATCTTGGCAGCTGGAAGAAAAAGCTTCTTCATTGTGAACAGCACTGAGTTTGGCAGAGGTCTTGTCGGAAGCAGCCACGGGACCCATCTCCCTCTGTGTGCTGGTCTGAGTCTCCTTCTGCTTCTTGGCTAGCTTCCTTTAGGGTATTTTGAAGAAGGGAGAAATCAAGGTCAGTTTTCTCTCTTTAAAAACAAAACAACTAGAAAATATTTTGAAAACCACCACTATCCCCCTTGGTCAGACATGCAGGGCATGTGGCAAACCGCACAAGAGCAAACCCCACAATTTTTTAATAGAACTGTTGTGCAGCATGATAAATATAGCGATACCAGTCTTTGAACTTAGCCATCCCTCCCAGCAACTCATCTTGCACCAACCTGCATCACCCCAGCAGTAGGAGTGCCATGCCGTCCTTGAGGAGGGTGGCATTGGCAGAGCCCCTGACGCTGGCATCAGCCACTCTGGGAAGAGCACAGGGCATGGGATGAGGGCAGAACCTCAGAATCCCTCGCTAGGAGGCAAATGGGACATCTGCGTCCACCCCACGTGGACACCTACGCCCAGGATTTACTGCAAGTGCTCTGGTGGAGAGTGTGACCTGACTCTGGGCAACCTGAGAGCTGGAGCAGGAGTTCTGCCCTGTCCCCAGGCAGAGCAACGAGGGCAGCAGCCTCTACTGGATTCTGGCATGCACCCAGACTGCACTGAGGATCGACAGCCAGAAAAGGGTGGGGCAAACTACAGGTTGAAGTTATTTTGGAAATGTCCAAATACGCCTCTGTTCTGGGCAAATGGGTTTCTTCTTACTTTGAGGAGATGTCAAAAACATTGGCAAAAGCAGAAACACTGCCTGCTCTGAAAGCACTAACAAAGCCGAGAACGTAAGAGCTCCTCTGTTGCAAACACAGCTAATAATAAGAAAATGGAGAGAAACAGGAAAAGTGAACTGCTAAGCTTCCATTGACATTTGACTGCCCCGTGCTTCATTCATATCAGAGAGTAAAACTCTTTAAAAATGAATGTGTGACATTCTACAATCCACACCTTGAAAAAATATCACACAAATCCCTAGCACCGGCAAAGAACTTTGCTTACACGACTTCCGTAGTTAAGAAAATAAAATAAAAGTGAGAAAAACAGATTACTGAAAGAAGGAGCTTTAGTTTTCTTTTTTCCTCCAACTCAAAGAAAAAAATCATCCTAACAACTAAATCATTTTGCAAAGAGGTTTTCAGTCACTAAAATGACATGCTCATGGTAAGGACTACCCATCTTATAAACTTCACTAGATTCTTAAAAGGATTTTTCTTGCAAGATATTCTAACATGCTTTACTTATTCACAGCACGTCAGAGTGACATTTACAAGCCAGTTCAAGCACCCAGCTGAGCCCCAGCCCTTCACGAGATGGGTCGCCAGGCCAGTTACACTCATTTGCAAGGAAGGGTCAAAGAGAACTTCAACCTTTGCCTGTGTCTGTGGGAAATAACTATTTCCAAGCAAGCTGATAATCCAGACCAGGAGAGCTTAGATTTATGTTGAAATGTCCAATGTTTGCGGGAAACTTTTGAACAAATGCATCTGTTTCATCTGCTCAGCCAGTGGAGGTTCCACCTTTTACAGTTCGCGGTTTCAGTGCCAACCCATAGCTAATCAAATGGGGTACGTAATTACAGAGTGCACTTTCAGATCTCACAAAATCTCCATGGTGCATCCATTTCTGCAGCTGAAGATGCAAAAATGGGAACCGTCCTTGAGTGATGAAGAAAAAAGCTGGTGGTTAATGACGCTAAAAGCTTTGCTTCCAGTGCTCAGCAACGATAACAGAGTCAGATTTAGTAACTACGAGCTACAGTCGTGGGAGCCCTCTTTTTTTGTGCTGTGGTACCTGAGGTAACAACAATAGTCTCGAAGTGTATTAACCCTGCTATGCGGTTATTTTAATCCTTTCGATTTGCTAATCATACATGCCTATGCAAATTCTCTGGCAACAGGAATTAAAATTTCTCGGTAGGAAACACTAATCCAAAATGCAGAAGTCCTTAATAACAAGCACTCTGGACTGCTGGGGTGAGCCATAACAGATGACCACCGCTGATGGTTAAAAATGGTGAGTCAAAAAGGGTGACTTCCTTATTAAATCCAGATCAAATTATTTGTGGCAATCATTTTCTGTAAGTCCCATTGCCTGGTATCTTTTCCGAAATGCCAACAAGTTACAAAGAGCTGGAATTGGCAAACTCGTTTTCTCTTTCTGTGAACGAGCAATAACATTTCTGCATGTGCTAGGCAGGAAAAAATAACCCCAAACCCAAGCCCATCAGTCCCCAAAGGCCTGCTTACAAAAGCCCTATGCAAAGCAGCTCTACCTGGTCCTGTAGAAGACAGAGAGGCCCCTAAAACATTGGCTTGAATGCCTAAAAAGAAAAGGTGACATGAGTTTAAAGTTCTCAATCTAACTCGCACACACAAACCAGGCTGCTCGCAGGTGGACCAGCTAACGCTTACGCAAGTTCAGAGAGAAGCCACACAGAAAATTGTTTCACAATGGAAAACGCTACCATTTTCTTTCAACAGCGTGTTATCAGTTTCCACCTTTCTCCCTCTCTATTCCAAGAATGTAAAAATTCTTCATCTAAATTTAGAGGGAAAAGGAAGACAGATCTCTTTTGAGGATTTCACAGCTAAGCTTGCCAGACACATCAAGGGGCTCTCGGTTTCCAAATGTGCCTTTTCTGCCTTCGTTATGTGTCTGGAGAGAGTGGCAGCACAGGACTAAGCCTATTTGGTCCTTACCATCATTATAATTCATAGCAAGGATTATAAAATCAAATGACTATCACTTTCTAGAATGTTAGGGATGTGACATAATACACAGCTAGGTAGAGGTTTATTTCCCAGCATGTCAAAATACCTTTGGAATTGGAAGAGCATTTATCTGGAAACGCTGCTTCCAAAAATAGGGCACTTCCAGAGATCTCTGTGCATCACTGAGAAGCTGCATCAGTGACACGGCTCCTGCTCCCCTCGCTGACCGGCCTCCCCGAAGCATGGCGGCTGCAGCACCCAGGTGAAAATGCCACCGGTGCATTCGTGTCACTTGGGGGCCGGCTGCGGGCTGCTGCCAGCGTGTACCCAGCACCGTCTGTCACCAGGCTCCGAGAAGACACTTTCCACCTCATGCATTATGCAGTTGAACAGGGGAAGGATTAAAGGACCGGGCAGATATTGGGAAGAAGAGTATGATACAATCAACACAGGGTGAAGAGGCTGAAATGTCCAATGTGAATAAGGTGATATTAATGGCCATTTTATGTCTAAGGGTAAGGAAAATGTGCCAAGAAGAAAAAAGGAGTCCATGGATGGGGGTTACTAGGTTGCCCTTTTCGGTTCAAGAGGGTTTGTAAATGAAAACATGATGTTTAGTGGCACTATGCACACACAGGAGGGACAAGACAGAAAGATGCTCAAAGCAGAATAAAAAAATGAAAATGAGCTGTATAATCAGGCAGTTGAAGCTAACCCAACTAAAGCAAGCATAAGAACTACTGGCAGTAAACCTAAACTACGTGTGGATTTTGGGTAAAAAAAAAAAATCGAGATTTGATTCAGCTATTTTTGAAACTTCCACTCCTATCAGAGAACACCTAGAAAATGCCAAAGCACTATACCAAAACTGTGGGAGTTCCAGTTTAACAGTCGAGGAACGCAAAGTTCGTATCAGTACAAAGCATTTACTGCCATGGGCGTTAATCAGAAAGCTCAGGCAACATTTTCAGTTCGAAGTATCTGCAGGATCAGATTCCTGTTTTGCACAAGTCTGGATAAACTTCAGGGATTGTATTTTAAATGCAGCTTCAAACTCATCTCCAACTTTTCATACCAATTTTACATGCATGAATGTTAAATCTGTAACTGCCACTCCTAAAGAGCTCTTGTACCTGTACGTTGACAGATTTAATTTTAGATGTTTCACAAGGATGGATTATATACACTATAACTTAGATTTGCATGCACAGGTAATTTAAACATTAGGTATAGATTGCAGAAGTTAAACATGAAACTTCCTCCTACAGATAAGAATTGCATATTGCGCTCATTTTCAATAAGCAATTTAAGAAAGCTAGAAAATACAATTCCTTTTAGACACTTGTGCGCAGCAGCCTACTAGGAGCACACATACTATTTATGATGAAACCCGCACAAATTTAAGGCAGGCAGCGATCAGCTGTGCAAATACCCACTGGGAGCACTGGTTAAACAGCAGTTCTGCTGAAAAAGATCTCTGTCCCCTAAAGCTGCAGTAGATCACAAACTCAATCTGAAAGCACAGTTTCATGCTCCTGTAAAAATAAGGGAGGGGATTACACATGGCACTGTGGTCTGCAAGCCGCGGGTAATTCTTTTGCTCCGACTGAGGATTGGTAAGGCCTCTGCTGCAATATTGCACTCCAAATAAGATGTGCGCCAAAGGGCACAGACAAAGGCAGAACAAGAAAGGCAAATCTGGAAAACACGACCTACAAGCAAAGGCCAAAGGAAATAGAGATCTTTAATCTAGAGAATAGAAAATCCAGTAGGGTTGATAGGTCTTCAAACCTATGAAGAGACACCACGAGGAAGCTGTTCTCCCTGTCTGCAGGGGCTGGGGAAACAGCGATGGGGCTAAGCTCTGGGAAGGACAGCTCGCTTGAAACTTCAGCCAAACTGCATGCAGTGAAGAGCACCCATCTCTCACTCCGACTGGGCAAGTGGGCTGTGAACTCTGGGCCCTAGAGGTCTTTACACAGAGAGCAAGTGGAAGGCGAGCTCAAAGCAGCGCAGCCCGGCAGGCGGGGATCTCCTCCCCAGGCTCCGATGGTCCCGCTCAGAACTCCGGCTCATCCCATGCTCCCTGTGCGCAGAGCGTAACCTCACCGGCGCTGAGAAAGATCCCCTGGCCGAAGCACACAGGCAGCTCACTGCTCCTTATAGTCACTCTAAGGGCAAACCCTCCACTCACAGGCAAGTGTAGGAACAGCTTGACTTCTACTTTTTAACGCCTGCCATGGTGAAGCCAAACTCCTTGCGGGTTATTGCAGGAGCAGAGGGAATTCACCGGAGTGAAGAGCGAGGACCAGCTGCCTCACTTTTACTTACAAAGCAATCATCACTTGACACAAAAGAGCAATAGAACGCAGACAGCAGTCAAAAGCTGCTCTGAAGCTGTGTGTATACAAACACAGGGCCTGGAAAAATGTAGAGCTGCACTCTAAGCTTTACTCGATCCAATTAATCACTATTTGCGGAGGACATTTACTTACAACTATATAAAGTTTAGACAAGACAGGTGCATAGAGCAGCCATGCCGTGTAGGTATATACTGATATAAAAAGCCAACAAGCACCGCCCTCTGCAAAGTTTAGGCTTGCAATCACCACACAAACACGTTCTAAATAAAATCTCACATCGGGATTATTTTTTCTTAATTTGATTTTTTTTTTTTGGACTGGCATAATCACCGATTCATGATTCTGCTCTTCCAACATCTAATGGCAAAACCAGTTTCTTCTTAAAATTCTGATTTAGCAAGCTGACCTGTGCAGGCAGATCCCACCATCCATGGAAATACATGGAGATATTTATGCATGTATGTGTCTATACAGAGGTATGCCTATAAATAAAATAATGTTTTATTTATTTTCAAATGTTCCACAGATGGTGGGAATAAATTCAGCGCAAACTCTGTTATTTCAGAAAATGTAAGTATGAATCTAGCTTAATACCTGTGACAGCATCTGTCTCATGAAAAGAAACTCCTGGCTGAAACTGCCACAAAAATTAAAATTGCAGTGAAATTACGATGGGAGTTGAAGGAGCTTCCTACATTGTAATCATGTCCTCAGTACTCTGGCCAGTTCAGGGGAAAAGGATAGCAACATACTGGCCACTGAGTGCCCTTTTCTTATACATAACATTAAACTGAGTGCTTGTAACACATACATGAATCTATGTATTTCCAGAAATACTTCTCTGTTTTGATATCACTCTTGGTTAAATCTCATTCTGTAACCATTAGACAGACCAGGAGAAAGAAACAAAACAAAACAACCCCAACTCGCACACAGAAAACATTTCCATTCTTTCTCCTTGTGAGGAAATAATAAAGCCTTGATACGGGTTGCTGCCGTTGAAAACACTGCTGCAAAAGAGGTGTCTGCCACTAAATGCAAAACCTCCTTTACACCAGGTGAATTGCTGTCTGTGTTTTACAGCTTCGGCTAAGAAGTGAAACAAAAACTTTCAGACGTTGATGGGTTGCTATCTTACGTTGCACGTATCTTACAATGCACTGAAGTGCGGCGTGTCAGAGCTAGCAATTCTGTACAAACCTTCGACACCATTTGTACCGGTGTAAATACAGAGTAACTCCTCTGCAAAGGTTCATGCATCGCCCTGGTGACAGCCAGGCAATGAGGGCACCAGCACAGGAGCTCCTAATTCTGCATCCCTCTGCTCCCACCACAAAAGCAAGCTCTGTCCAAGGATCTCAAATTGTAAGGAACTAACTTTTAACGGTGGGTAAATTGAAGTACACAAAATTATTTCAATTCTGCACAATGACTTAGCAAGTCAGGAACAGGGGCCTCCTCGGTTTGTATTTCCACTTAAAGTGGCTTAAAGGTCTTTATGGCCTTCTCTTTCAGCCACAATAATATCCCTTCCTATACATTGCAGGACGTTTTTAATGAAGTGTTACTATACAAAAATCCCACAACTATTTACCCAGCATGCACAAAATAGCTAAAAGCTGCTCTTATAAATGAATATTTTTGACTGGTTCTACCGAAGCTGCAGGTACTCAATCATCCTACAGAATCAGATTGTACAGCCCTGGAGAGCAGCAGAACACAAGACAGGCTGAAGGCAGAACTCCAGGCTAGAGACTACCACAGCGCTTATGGCCCATCCCTGCAAAAATCAGTTACTCATGATATAAGTCTCTGTTACTTTAACTTACTTAGCATTAAGAACTGTTTAGAAGAGTTAGGGTTAGAGATTTTGGTCCCTGACAAGAAGAAATGCCAGTATAGCAGATGACAAAAGGCTGAGACGAATCATCTGAAAGCAGACAAGAATTACTCAAAGAAGCACAACTTTGAAGTCCAGAAACTGAAACTATAAATAAAGCGATGTAGTCCATATGGTCGTATTTAAAGGTCTGCCAGCAGATCTGTTTGAGAACCTGCTTTTCAATACTGGTAACTCATTCAATTGAATTTTCCTTCAGGACTAAAACACGCATACGAAGTCCTAGCATGGAAACCAATTCTATTTCAAAAACTCTATTTATATACATATTGTTTCTCTTATTTTCACAACATTTCAAATAAACTTAAATCAAACCTCTCTGCTCATAAGAGGCTGCCGTGATTTCTATCAGCTTTGGCTAAGAATTACACAGTTCTTAGCCATTTAAGATTTTCATCTGCAATCATAATGAAACAGCCTATTTCATGTGCAGCTTGAAACATCAGACTCAATAAATCTTCATCATATGCTCCTTCATGGATTGTCCTGCTTTCTTCTCTCACTATAGAAGATCCCTCATACCCTGACCATTATTCAGGGGGGGGAAAAAACCCCTCAGAACTTCAGAACTTGGTTTTGCCAGATCAGGCAAGAGGCCAAATGCCAATCTGAAACTAAATGCTGACAAGCACAGCCTGACGATAGAAGTATTTCTTGCGTGGTGACTATTTATGTGTTAACTCTACCATAGTGATGCTCCAGCTGGCAGAGCTCACGCTTTCTGGGGTACCTGGGACACCACAAGTGCAGAGCTAAGAATGAGCCCTCTGCAGAAAATGCTGGGTGCAGTACTAGGAAGATATAGTTACCTGATTTCTGCATCCTGAGCTCAAATCTCCATCGAGCGCTTCAGTGGGGTGCTATGAACACATAAGCTTGCCTGATGATATCTCTGGCTTTTCTCTATTCTGATAAACTGCATGGTGTACGTCTGCCTTATTAAACCTTATTAAAGCACTTGCTTCTGCTTCCGCTGAAGCTCATTGCGACCTCAGGCTTGGGTGACCTCCAGAGGTTGTCTCTTCACTTTCCTGTCACTCTCCAGTTCCCAGAGAAGAAAGTTCTGGTATATTGATCCACAGAAGCCATTACAAGACAGCAAAGAGAGCGCTTAATGATACCCTTACTTCCTCCGTAGTGGACTAATCCTCAGCTGACTGCCTAAAGCAATGTTGTTGTACAGCTGTAGAAAGGGGTCATGCAGGGCTCAGAAGTTCATTCATCTTCTTAAACGCACAAATCTCACAATAATATAAAGCAGTGAACATTCTGACCATTTACTGCCTGCTGGAAGAAGACAAAGCAGTAATGGAAAACTGGGGACTGAATATTTCAGGCAGTGGCGTTGACTGGTTGTAAGGAAACCAAAACAGCAGAACGATGCAGAGGACACTTCTCTGCAGCTCATGAGAAATGTGCAGGAGAGGAAAGGCTGTAGCAAGAAACGCAACCAGCTAGTAGCACCTGTGTGTTAGATCTGTCCCCTACTTTAACAGTCAGTTAAACTTCTCTTCAAATCTGACTACTGAAGATCATATTCCGTTCTTGGTGGACCAGTGTGAAGTCTAGAGGAAATGGAGTTACTCTGCATTTACAATTTTGTAACTGGGCAAAGTAAAGGCTCGTTATGGTGTCTTTAGGCTCCTCACATACTTGGCAAGTCGGGAAGGTTCCTCTTTCAAATATTTTCTGATAGGGATCCTCATACATCACTCCTTTGACCTGTTCTTTGGATGCAAATAAATTCCTATGGAGAAGCAGTCAACTCCCACTAAAAGGGCAGAGTATAAACGCACTCATTTTGCTGACCTGTTGAACGCCTTCCAGAGGTGTCCACTGGACAAAGTCACAAGACCAAGACAAAGCTGACCTGGAGGAACTGGCAAAGGAGGAGGCTGCCAGGGTGGTCGGCAGAGCAGACACGGCCCTTTGACAGCATGGTTGGTGTCAGAGCCCTGGGAAGTCTGGCAGGTTGCTGCTTTTGGGAGAAAGGTTTAGGCCAGTGATGCGGCTGCTGCTTCGGAGAGACAGCAAGAGGAGGCCTGTTCCTCTCAGCAGTAACAGCTGCTTTCTCCACCCCTCCCAACCCTCTGGTGGCAAAGGCATCCAGCTCAATTCTCCAGGACTCCTTCCTCAGATCATTGATCCTCTCCTCCTGCTGATCCACAGACAACTATTATCACGGCAGAAACAGCTTGGCCCTGATTACTTCCCAGCCCCTCAACCTTTAGACAACAGATGGCTCAGGAGCTACTGATGTGTGAAGCATTTTCATGCGCCTTAACAACTGCCTTAATTATGCAGCATTGTCATTAGGACTGGACAGGTGATTTAGATCTGAAAATCTGGACCACTTCATCATCCAACAGTCTCAACTGTCCTGCGGAACTTGGCAGCTCCAGGAACAGGGATGTTTGCTGAAATAATGTCAAGTCCTAGTTGTCAGAAACCTTACATTTAAGAAAAAAAAAAACCAAAACCCAACTTATATCCATGGCTCAGAAATTCCCAACAATGATGTTCAGGTGTCACTTTGTTTGCAGTCTGGCTAAATATGATGGACAACCAAAAAAGGTGCAGTTGGGGCACTCTGTATTCATCCATTGGCATTTGAAGAACTATAAACCATAACTGAGATATCTGTGGACATTTACATCTTTGCAGGCACAGTTACAGGTGCAATGGTGAACCAGGGCAAGCGTAACAGTATGACAGTGAGAGAATGAAACACAAAATGCTGGAAAGATGAGGATAAATGGAATGGTTAAAAAAAAAAAAGTGGTAAAAGAAAACAATACAACAAAGCACAAAAATACCACAGAGTGAGCACGCTCAAGAAACGCCATCCCCAGCTATGTACTTACAAGTAATAGGAGTAGGAATATGCATTTCTTCTAAATATCGACGGCCAGTCAGATGAACAAAATATCCCAAACGAGAAAAAAAAGAAAAACGCATAATTAGGTTTATATGAGCTCTAGGATTTTTTTTTCAATATACAAAGCATTTGTGCTGCCTCTTGTACTGAGTTACTCTTCTCCCACACTTTTTTCAGGAGCTTTACATTGGTGTGGAGCGGACACTGCACTGGAGCCAGGAAACATACATTGTGTTTCCACTTCTGCTGCTGAGTTATGTCACCACGAATAAATCCCCTTGCCTCTTTCTACCTTAAATGTACCACATCAGTAACACAGGTAACGAGACTTCTCTTTGTCTGCAAAGTGCTTCGATATTTTTGAAATAACAAGATATATGTAAGAGTTATTAATATAAATAAGAACGAATAGAAAAGTCACACTTAAGAACACCATAATTTTGGACTATTTAGACAATGAGCAAATTGTATCATGCTAAATCAAACTTCATCAAACTCTAAAATGCAAATAGTTCATTAACAATTCAAGCATCACTACATATTTATAGATGATCACTGGGGTACGCATTAGCTTTCTGCGTCACTGTGATTAAGCATTTTCTATCACTGTTTTTCAACAATACACTTCAGAACATTTTGAAATGTTTTCGAGCAGCGCCACAAAATGAGCCTTGGCAATCACTTCTAGCTTAAGAAGTGATATCTTCCCTTTTATAGCTGGAAAAACACTTCTCTGCAAAGGCTGTTTCACAACAGATCTAGCACGTTAGTGCAGATTAAGAGCAAGGCACAATGGAGCCTCCAAGGCAGCAGCCATGGTCAAGACAGGGAAAAACACCAGAACACAAACTTCAACCTATTGCACAGCTTTAAAATCCCATCCCTGAAGACACTGCAGGTACTAAGCAGCGCTTACAAGTACAAATGCAGGGTTCAAGTCTTCACTTTTATGGTTGCTTTGACCACAACTTCCATAAGCACACATGGAATGCGGATCCAGCGCAGTCGCTCTCTGTGCACAACCACCCCTTTGCTACGCACACCCTGGATAACGGCCAGTGACTTACAGATCGTAGAATCATAGGATGGTGAGGGTTGGAAGGGACCTTAAAGAGCATCTGGTTCCACCCTCCCTGTCATGAGCAGGGACACCTTCCACCAGACCAGGGTGCTCAGAGCTCCATCCAACCTGGCCTTGAACCCTGCCAGGGAGGGGGCAGCCACAGCTTCTCTGGGCAGCCTGGGCCAGGGCCTCACCACGGCGCACGCCTCTGCGTTCTGGTGTTTGGAATT